>SDBS01007863.1_pt1 | contig 10335 bp, 12 predicted proteins | sample 2277091 | NCBI WGS metagenome assembly SDBS01 (sample SAMN10404972, study PRJNA504765) | marine sediment metagenome | isolation source: marine sediment core GS10_PC15, 163 cmbsf | place: Arctic Ocean: Southern Knipovich Ridge | collected 2010 | reverse complement strand
AGAGATTGAATACGAAGTTGTTAGAGACTCTGCCGATAATTGCTTCATAAATTGTAATATGGAGAATTTTGATCCGGTTGGTATCCATACAGGGGAATCAATTGTTGTTGCACCTTCTCAAACGCTAACAAATGAAGAATATCAAATGCTTCGTTCTGCTTCAATACGCGTTATTAGGAGTCTTGGAATCATTGGTGAATGTAATATTCAATACGGTCTTGATCCTGACTCAAAAGAGTTCCGAGTGATTGAAGTAAACGCTCGACTTTCTAGATCTTCCGCTTTAGCATCAAAAGCGACAGGTTATCCATTAGCATATATAGCAGCTAAATTGGCTATTGGTTATACTTTACCTGAACTAAAAAATAAAATCACAGGCATAACTACAGCTTGTTTTGAACCTGCTTTAGATTATTTAGTATTAAAAATTCCACGGTGGGATCTAACAAAATTCCAGAAGGTAGATAGACGTATTGGAAGTCAAATGAAGAGTATAGGAGAAGTAATGGCAATTGGAAGAACATTTGAAGAAGTTTTACAAAAAGCCATTAGAATGCTTGATATTGGTATGAAGGGTTTTGTAGCAAATGATTTAAGTAACATCGATGATCTTAACGAACTAAAATATGCTTTAAGAAATCCTACTGATTTAAGACTTTTTAGAATTTGTGAAGCTATAAAAAGAGATATATCTCTTGATGAAATTTATAGACTATCAAGAGTTGGTAAATGGTTTTTATATAAATTAAAAAATATTATTGATCTTGAACGTCAACTTCAACATCTTGATTTATTAGAATCGACTGATGAAGAAAAACGGTTTTGGTTAGAAAGAGCTAAAAAATATGGCTTTTCTGATGGTCAAATTGCTAAGATTATCAGAGTAGATACTATTTTCATAAGACAACTGAGAAGGAAATTAAATATTCATCCATTTGTTAAACGAATTGATACTCTAGCTGCTGAATGGCCTGCAATTACTAATTATCTTTATCTTACATATAGTGCATCAGAACATGATATTGATTTTGAAAAAGAAAATAAATCAAATCTCAAAAAAATAATAGTCTTAGGGTCGGGAACGTATAGAATTGGAGCTTCAGTAGAATTTGATTGGGGATCAGTCAATTGCTTAAAGGGACTTAAAAAATTAGGTATTGACCAAGCTATAATGATTAATTACAATCCAGAAACAGTCTCGACTGACTATGATGTAAGTGATAAGCTTTACTTCGAGGAGATCTCTGGAGAACGAGTCCTTGATATATGTGAACTCGAAAAAGCAGAAGGAATAGTTGTTTCAGCAGGAGGACAAATAGCAAATAATTTGGCAACAAAAATTACAAAATATTCTGAATTTTTTAGAAAAACTAATTTACGAATACTCGGAACTCCCGGCTCAAGAATAGATATGGCAGAAGATAGAAGTAAATTTAGTGCGTTATTAGATCAGTTAAATATAAAGCAACCGCAATGGAGTGCATTAACTAATAAAGAAGAAGCTTTAAAATTTGCAAAAAGAGTTGGTTATCCCGTTTTAGTTAGACCATCATATGTATTAAGTGGGGCTGCTATGAGAGTTTCTTATGATGAGAAAACCCTTATAAATACTCTTGACCTTGCAGCTTCTGTTTCAAGTGAATATCCCGTTGTCATTACTAAATTTTTCACTGATGCTAGAGAGGTTGAGTGTGATGGTATATCGGATGTGGAAAATGTCTTAATTGGAGCCATTGTTGAACACATTGAAAATGCAGGGATCCATAGTGGAGATGCAACAATGGTAATTCCACCTCAAACAGTTCCTAAAGATGTTATTACAAATATTGAAAGTTATACTAAACAGATTGCATTAGCACTCAAAATACAAGGACCTTTCAATATTCAATATTTAGTCAAAAATAGTGAAGTTTATGTAATAGAATGCAATTTACGTTCTAGTCGTAGCATGCCATATGTTTCAAAATCTCGTGGTATAAACCTAATGCGCCTTGCAGCTGAGGTTATAATGGGTAAAAAAATCCCGACAAAATTAATGAATCTACCTTATGGAGATTTTGTATCCATCAAGGCACCAATGTTTTCCTTCGTGAGATTAGATAAAGCAGATTATATTCTAGGAGTAGAAATGGCGTCAACAGGGGAAATTGGAATAATAGGAGAGAATTTCCAAGATGCACTAATTAAATCTTTAGAGGCCACTGAAATGCGAATTCCAATTGAAGGAGGTAATATTTTAATTTCGGTAGGGGGTGAAGAATTAAAGAAACAAGTAATTCCACTTGCTAAAAAGCTTAAAAATTTAGGTTTTGCGATATTTGCCACTCAAGACACCGCCCTTGTTCTAAAAAATAGTGGTATCGATGCTGTGAGATTATATAAAGTTCATGAATATGGAATGGAACCAAATATAAAGCAATGTTTACAAGATGGTCATATAGATATGGTTATTAATATTCCTATCCCTACAATAGAGGAAGAAAAATTTAAAACTATTATGGAAGATGAATATCAAATCCGGAGAATGGCTGTAGATTATAATATTCCTGTTATCATTAATTTACAGCTTGCTAAGGCTATTATAGACGCTATTGAAAATGTACGTAAAGAAAAAATAGAAATTAAATCTCTTAATGAATACCATGATTCATTAGAAGAGGTATATTGGTAAATTAAATTATCAATTAATTGTTAGTTATTAGTCTAATAATTCAATGATTAATAGAAATCTTGAAAAATATTAAAAATATATTGCAAATTAATAATACAATCGATTAACACTAAGAAAAGAAATTTTCTAATAAACATAGGTGTCAAATAAATTTTTTATCGTGGGTATATCTTAATTCGCTTGAAAATCATCGGTATGCAATGGAAAGTTTCAGAAAAATTAAAAAGCTTAACATATAATGATTCAAATGAAGATTGGGAAATCACTTATTCTACTCCTGTATATGGGGGTTGGGATCTTTTAGTGGAGTGTAAATTTAAGAATCTTGAGGATTTAGATAAAATTGTTACATTTTGTAGAAATGATACCGAATTGTCTCAATGGATAGAAGCAACAACCACACTTATTGGCACTAAAAAGAATTATCCGGATTAATTTAGATTACAACAATAATCTTCAGTTAAACTATCTCCTATTCAATTTTTTAATTTTGCCCCAACTGTTTTAAATGGTGTATAAATAGTAAGAAATGATAACAATTACCAGGGACTTATTAAAGCAAAATGATTTTTTGACAATAATTCATGAAAATCGGATTATTTTTAGAATTTTTTTATAAAATTCTTCTTAATAATATAATGAAATCGATTAGGTTGGATCTGTAATTCTTCGTTTACCCATATTCTTAACTTTACCTCTTCAAACTCATCTTCTAACCTTAAATCGTATGCAATTTCTTTCTCCGACATAAATAATGTATGGAAATTATAGTATTTAAATAAATGTGTAATAAATTGCAACATGTACCAATCATTATTAATCAGTTAATAGTTTTTTACCTCAAATAAAATTTAGGTACAAATTTTAAATTTAAATTATATTTCTTTCTATAATTTAATTTCAAATAAGATAAAAAAAAGGAAAATAAAAAATTAATCTAATTATTGCTCATGATTATCATTATCTCTTTTTTCTTCTGGTAATGACGATTTGATAGATTTATTATTATTTTTCGAATCAGAGATATTGAAATCTTTAAATTCTTCTTCTAAATTTTCTTCGACTGCTTTTACATCTTCAATTTCTTCAATATTTTCATCTAATATTTCTTCAGTTTCTTTTATTTCTTCAGTCTCTTCAATGTTATCAACTGGTTTTTCTTCAACTTCTTTAATGCCACCATCTAATATTTCATCAATCTCTTCAATGTTATCAACTGATTTTTCTTCAACTTCTTTAATGTCGTCATCTAATACTTCTTCAACTTCTTTAATGCCACCATCTAATATTTCATCAATCTCTTCAATGTTATCAACTGATTTTTCTTCAACTTCTTTAATGTCATCATCTAATACTTCTTCAACTTCTATAATACCGTCATCTAATACTTCTTCAACTTCTTTAATGTCGTCACCTAATACTTCTTCAACTTCTTTAATGCCACCATCTAATATTTCATCAATCTCTTCAATGTTATCAACTGATTTTTCTTCAACTTCTATAATACCGTCATCTAATTGTTTAGCTTGCGACAAAGAAATTACCGCTACACAGAAAAAAATTATAAAGGATTGTGCCCAGAGTGTGATAGTTTAGTTGAAGTTAAAAAAGATTTAAAGTCTTATGTAGCAATTGGAGTTGTAGTAATCCCATTAGTGTCTGTGGTAATGTGGTTCGCAATAAATATTGTTGTTCTATGGGTTGAAGATTTAACCAGTGGAGATTTTTTTTCAGAATGGGTTGAATTTTATAACACTTATAATTTTCTCCAAGAAGCTTTTGAGTTTTTCTACCATCCATTTTTTTTCTCACTTATTTTAGGAATTTTTTCTTACACTGTTATTTTTAAAGGTGTGAGGAACAAGAAGGATTTTGTTTATTATATTATAAGTTTTCTTATTTGGATTATTGTCGCTGTAATTTACGTGTTTTTAGTAATTACTCGTTTCTCTTAATTTGGAAAAAAGAAAAAAGCCTATAGACGAGTTATATATCGCGTTCGCTCCCATTCGCTAACTACGACTCGATATGCATCATTTTCTTCTAATTTGGCATAATAAAAATTCTTAAATGCTTGTTCCCCAAATACTTCTTTCATCAATTCAGATTGTCTAAATTCTCTTATAGCCTCACTTAAACTACCTGGTAAAGCGTTTATTCCAGCTTTTTCCATTTCTTTTGTTGTAAGTTTGTAGATGTTCTCATCTCTAGAATCAGGAATCTCAATATCTTGTGATAATATCCCATCTAATCCTGCTGATAAGAGCACAGCAAATTGCAAATATGGATTTCCAGCTCCATCTGCGGCTCTAATTTCACATCGAGCAGAATTAGGCTTGCTATGAAAATTAGGGACTCTGATTAAAGGTGATCTGTTTCTAAGACCCCAAGCAATATAAACTGGTGCTTCATACCCGGGAATTAATCTTTTATATGAGTTAGGCCAGCTACACAAGACAGCACACATTGATTTCGCATGTTTTAATTGACCTGCAATCCACTTTTTCATTAAGAAAGAAATATTATTTGCTTTTGGTTTTATGATTCCTGACCTCGTTCCAGATGATTTTATTATCGGAAAAGATGATGTAAAGCCAGGATTTAGAAGGCTCGGTAGCCTATTTACGAATAATGGTAATTATGGCTGGTGGTCATTAAAATGGTCAGATATAATTACATTGTTTAGCACAGACGATGTTATGGTTGCTCACCATCGCTATTCTTCTGATGTGGATTGGTTAGCTTGTGTTGATGAAGCCAGAATTCCCAAAAATCTTTAAATCTTTTTTATTTTTTAAATAATAACGAGTGAATTAATGGTTTTAAGTTTCTTGATGAACTTAGGAATTTTGTCAATATGGTTATTTGATAAATTTAGAGTTTTTAAATTTTTAAGATTTCTTAGAGTTTCTGGTATATGAGTTATCTCATTAAAGCTTAGGTCTAGATGTGTAAGATTTCTAAGGTTTCCAAGACTATTTGGTAATTCAAAAATATAATTTTCGTTAAGATATAACTCTTTAAGAGATTCAAGTTCTCCAATTGAATTTGGTAATTCTTTTAGCTGATTATCAGATAGATCCAATAAATTGAGATGTCTTAAATCACCTATTTTATTTATTATTGAATTTATTTTATTGCTCCTTAAATCTAAATTTCTAATACTTGATAATTCACTTATTGAATTAGGCAAACATTTTAATTGTGTATTCTTTATTGTAATCTCATTAACATCTTTAAAGCTACCTATGTTTTCTGGTAGTTTTTTTAACTTTTCATAATTAAAAACAAGTTTAATTATTTTTCCATTTTTAAATTCTATATCAATCTTATCTTTATTAAAGCTTCTTACATTAATTAAAGGATTAAATCCATTCAATCTTTCAAATTCTAAAAAAATTTTTTTTTGTTGTTTATTGAATAATGTCCAAAGTTCCTCATAATTCAAAAATCCTAAATAACCTTCATTTATTAAGAATAAAACTACAGAATGAACTTCACTTTTGAATCGTTTCACTATTTCTTCCTTAAATACTTTTATTGCTTTAACATCTCCTATATTTACTAGTTCTTTAAGTAAAGGAAATGCTAGATTTGAATGGAGAAGATTCGAGTCATAATTATTTTCTGCCCATATTTGTAGATTAGAACAATGGGCCCAAAACTCTTCTTCAGGTAAAATAAATATTTCTCTTTCTCGTCTCTTCAATGAATTATCAAGCCTATCAAATTCTTCATCTACACTTTTAAAATGATCTAGATAATCATTTATTTCGTCAATTTTTCCTTTTTTAAGAAGTAAGTACATGCACTGTCTAAAATACTTTTTATTCACATAAATATTAGTATTATCATCTTCTAGTTTAACAGTGAGATACTCATTAACTCTAAATTCCCGCATACTTCTAATATAGATATTATTCACTATGAAAATATTTATCTATATATATAGAATTTAATTATATATATAAATAGAACGACTCAATCAATTTAATAATTATTAATAACGTAATTTCTTAAAAGAAAGTTAAAGATTACCATAAAATAATTAAAGAAATTTTCGAGGTGTAAAAATGTAGAAATCTAATTAACAATTTTTAAGTTTAGTATTTTTTTAATTTTTAACAATTTTCTCTTATTGATCTTATTAAATTTCTTCAATTCATAATTATCTTAAATTTTTAAATGATAACAACCATCCACTTCAAAAAGAAAATTATAATTATTTACGAAAGAATAACGTACTCACATGCTACAAGCCAGAGTTTTTTACAGAGTATTCAAAAAATCTTCAGCAAGAGGAACTTCAAATAGAATTTTAAAATTTTTTAACTTAGATAGTTCATAATATTATGGACTTTAAATTTTTTTTTTTATAATTTTATATATCTTTTTCTTTCCCATTCGGAAACTATCACTCTGTAAAGATCGTACTCTTCAAGTTTGGCATAGTAATAATTTTTAAATGCTAGCTCTCCAAATGTTTCTTTCATCAGTTCTGAATTTCTAAATTCTTTTAATGCTATACTTAGGCTTTCTGGTAAGGATATAATTCCTTCTTTTTCCATTTCTTTTGATGATAAATGGTAAACATTCCTATCTGTCGGATCAGGTATTTCTATATCATCTGATAATAATCCTTCCAAACCTGAACGTATTAATACCGCAAATTGAAGATATGGATTTCCCGACGGATCTGGACACCTGATTTCATTACGAGCGGAGTTTGGTTTTCCATGGAAATCGGGAACTCTAATTAACGGGGATCGATTCCTAAAACCCCAAGCTAGATAAACTGGTGCTTCATATCCGGGTACGAGTCTCTTGTAGGAGTTAGGCCAACTGCTTAGAACAGCACACATTGCTGGTGCATGCTTCAATTGCCCTGCAATCCATTTTTTCATCAGAATGGAAATGTTATCTGGGTCGTTTTCATCATAAAATACGTTTTTACCATCTTTCCATAAAGACTGATGGACATGCATTCCCGAACCGTTTATTTCCTCAAAAGGTTTTGGCATAAAAGTCCCAACTAAGTTCTGCTGTGCCGCGACGGTTTTTACTATTGTCTTGATTGTAATAGTGTTATCTGCAGTATCTACAGCTTCTCCATACCGAAAATCTATCTCATGTTGTCCAAAAGCTACTTCATGATGAATACATTCCACAGAAATACCCATTGCATCACAATATTCTGCTATAGTATATCTCATTTTCTCGTTAATATCATGGGGATCATAATCAAAATAACCTCTCATATCAGAAGGACTAAATACTTCTTTTTTTGTATCCTCTTCTAGAATAAAAAATTCCATTTCTGGAGCACAATTATAAACATAACCATGTTCTGCTGCTTTTTTTACAGCTTTCTGCAAAATAAAGCGAGGATCACCATCATATCTCGTACCATCAGGATTATATATATCACAGAAGACTCTGGCTACCTTTCTAACACCATCTCGCCAAGGAATTATATAAAAGGTGCTAGGGTCTGGAACTGCTACTTTATCACTCTCCTCTATCGCTCCATAACCAGTGACCGAACTCCCATCAAAACTCACGCCAATATCAAAGACATCATCAATCCGTTTTGAATTTATTTCAAAGCTTTTGATGATACCATGGATGTCGGTAAATTGTAAATATATAAACTTAATATCTTGCTTTTTAATTGTTTCTATTGCTCTATCGCAATATTCTTTCCTTTTTGGATCCTCTCTTTCAATCAATTTTTTTCACATTATTAATTTATCTTATATATAACAATAATATATGTTTCTTTATAAATATTATAATTATATAATACTATCCGACAAAAATAATATATAGTTGTTATACAATTGATGTAAAATTATATAAATGTGTATAAATTATTTCTAGTTAATGAAAGAAGATGACATTGATGAACTAGATTTTGAGATATTAAGAATTCTTAGTGAAAATGGACGAAGGTCTCATCGTTCTATAGGGGTGGAACTAGAAAAATCTCATTTAACAATTAAAAAACGCATTGATCAGCTAGATAAAAAGAATATTATTAAGGGATATAGTGCTAATCTTGATTTTGAAAAATTGGGCTACGATATTATCGCTATAATTGAATTGACAATATCAAAAGGCAAGATGCTTGACGTTGAAAAGAAAATTGCAGATGATCCTCATGTATTTGGAGTTTACGACATTACAGGAGCCTATGACGCTCTTATTCTTGCTAGATTCAAAACAAGGAAAGAATTAAGTGCAATGATAAAAGAAATTCATACATCTCCATATGTTGAAAGCACTAATACTCATCTAGTGCTAAATATCATTAAAGAGAGTAACTCTGTCATTAAATTGATGGGAAAAGAAAGCAAAAAGTAGTTTTATATTTTCCTTATGGTTATAATTTTTTTTTAATCCTACTTTTATAAATAAGTCAAATAATTCAATAGGAAATAAGCTTGAAAATTGTTTAATGAAAAGAATAAATCTTATTAATAAGAAAGAAAATATAGAAAAATCTTTCATAAAAAACTCAATTATTAAAATATTCGTTTAATATTTTATCATATTTTAATATTTTTAATTTATTTTTTGTTATTATTTTTTAAAAAATGTTCAAAATTTAGATTTAAATGTGTGAAAATTTGAACAAATATTCAAAATTCTAATTTAATATTAAAAAAATGTTCACAATTATTAATAAATTTTGTTGGTTTTGTTTAGAAAAAACATAAAAATGGTGAAAAAATTTATAAATAATGAACGCGATCCATACATTAAGGGATCAATTTCCCTTAAGTGTAAAAAATATAAAGAACCAAGAAAAATTAAAAAATTATATAAAAAGTGTGCCAAAATATGTCGCTAAATTGCCCAATTTGCGGAACAAAATATTATTATGATATGAAGGTATGTCAACCATGTGAAGATTCTTCTAGTTATAGTGGTTTAATCTTAAATGATGGAAATAAAGAATGGAAATCTGATGTTTTTTTAAATTCAAATCATTTTGTTTTTGGAAAGAAAAAATAAAAAAAGAGATGTGAAATAATAGGGTGTTTATTAGATGTCCTGTCTGTAAGAAGGAATCCTCCTACGGGAGAGAAATTTTTCATTCCTGTGGAAGTAATTCCATACCTTTTGGCAAGATTTTTGAAAATGAGCAAAAACAGCACAATTGGAATTGTAATACAGTCATGATGAGCCCGGGTTTAACGGAAAAAGACATAAAGCCTACTGAATCTCTTATCGAAAAAATTCCAGAAATTAGTAATTTTAAGATTAATACAGAGAATCAACACGATTGGAATTGTAACGCTGCCTGTCATAAGATATAATAATTTAGATAGAAAGAAATTGAATTTTTTTCATCATATATCATTAAGTTTTTATATTTATTTTTTATATTAAAAACATTGTTCAATAAATATAAAAAAACATGGACACTTGTTTAACAATTGATTTTTTTTTTCATTATTATCATATTATTAATAACAATTTTCTTAAACAATGTTCAAAATTTAATATTAAATAAAAAGAAGTTTAAACTATTTTTCAATTTTTAAATAAAAAAATGAAAAATGTTCATACTTATTAAACTTTTTATAAAAATAGTAAAAAAAAAAAAAAAAAAATCTAAAAAAAATAATAAAAAAAGATAAATATATATAATAAAAAAA
>SDBS01007862.1_pt1 | contig 10336 bp, 9 predicted proteins | sample 2277091 | NCBI WGS metagenome assembly SDBS01 (sample SAMN10404972, study PRJNA504765) | marine sediment metagenome | isolation source: marine sediment core GS10_PC15, 163 cmbsf | place: Arctic Ocean: Southern Knipovich Ridge | collected 2010 | reverse complement strand
GGGAAAGACCGTTTGTACAAGCCCTTTGCCGAAGGAATCCGTTCCGACAATAAGAGCCCGGTCGTTATCCTTCATGGCTCCACTGACAATTTCCGAAGCGCTGGCACTCCCGTTATCAATCAGGATGATCATTGGAATTTTTTCATACTTGTTTTTCTGGATAGCTAGAATTTCCTGATTGTACAGTTCTTTCCGTCCCCGGATAGAGACGATGACAGATCCTTTAGGTAAAAATTCGTCTGATATTTCCAAAGACTGGGGAAAGGCGCCCCCTCCGTTTTGGCGAAGGTCGAGGATGAGGTTCTTCATCCCCTGCCTGGACAGAAGATTCATTTTATCCCTGAGCTCCTTGGGAGTAGTTTCGGCAAAATTTCTGATGAAGATATAACCGATGTCATCCTGGAGTAAAAACGCATAGGGAACACTATAGAGAGGGATTTCTTCTCGTGTGATGGTCATGTCGAAGGGTTGGTCCATCCCCTCTCGAACTAAAGTTATAGTGACTTTGGCGCCTTTTTTCCCGCGCAGCCTCTGCATGGCCTCGTAGCTGTCGATTGTTTTTGTGGTTTCTCCATCGATTTGGGAGATGATATCTCCAGGCTGCACTCCCATCCTGTAGGCAGGGCCTCCCACGATCGGAGAGATGACAACAATACGGTTATCCTGCTGCTGGATCAACATGCCCGTTCCATAATATTTGGCCCTGTAATCCTCAGTCAGGCGTGACATGTTGCGTCTATCGAGAAAATTCGAATGCGGATCCAGTGTTTGGAGCATTCCTCTTATTGAAGAATAGGCCAATTCTTCGGGATCCACATCTTTGTAATAATTCTCTTCGATATGGGAGATTATGGTTGAAATTTTGTCGATAGAATTTGTCCAGATATCCTCATCCCAAGCGACAGACAGTACTATCAAAAAAAAGACTAGGGTAAAAAGGATTAGTTTTTTCATGAAATTCGGCTAGTTTTGATATTACCAAAGCACATGATGGTTGTAAAGACCCTATTGACCAACCTGTGCTCTTTGGATATAATTTCTTATCTATAAGCCCAATTCCATAGAGGCAGGATAAAAAAATGTTTGGAAGCATCGGAATGATGGAACTCGTCGCCATATTGGCCATCGCACTCTTGGTTTTCGGCCCTAAAAAACTTCCTGAAGTCGGCCGGTCAATCGGTAAGGCATTGAGAGAGTTCCGGAGAACCACTGACGAAATCAAGGAAAAACTTGAAGAAGAGATACAAGCCGATGATTTCAAGGAAATTAAAACCGAAATCAACGAGTTCAAAAACGAATTCAAAAAGGATTTATATAAGGATGACGAAGGGAAAAAAAACTCCTGACTCGATGACCTTCCTTGAACATCTTGCGGATCTCCGAAAGCGGATCTTCTATTCCTTCATCGCTTTGATTTTAGGCGTTATTCCTGCTTGGATCTTCAGCAAAGATCTGTTCAATATCCTGGCCATTCCTGTCTACAAATTTCTCCCGGAGGGAGAAAAACTAGCCTTTATCAAACTGCAAGATCCCTTCATGCTCTATATCAAAGTCTCTTTTCTAGCCTCCATTTTCTTTATGTCTCCCTTCCTTTTCTATCAAGTCTGGTTATTCATTGCACCAGGCCTTTACCGGAAGGAAAAAAAATATGTCATTCCTTTTGTTCTTTTCACTTCGTTTTTTTTCATGACCGGAGCATTATTTGCATTCTTTGTCGTCTTCCCTTGGGCCGTCCGGTTCTTTTTATCTATGGGCTCTGAATTCCTGGCTGTGATTACGGTGGACAAGTATTTTAGCCTGGTTCTGCGCATTCATCTGGGAATTGCCGTGGTCTTCGAGATGCCGACCCTGACTTTTTTCCTTGCCCGGATGGGGATAATCACTGCAAAATGGATGATTAAAAATTTCAAGTATGCCGTACTCTCCGTATTTGTTATAGCCGCCATAATCACTCCCACCCCGGATATGTTCGTCCAGAGTCTCGTTGCCGTCCCCATGCTCGGCCTCTACGGACTCAGCATTCTTATTGCCCTCATTTTCGGCAAGAAAAAAGATAAGAAAAAAAATAAAAAGGAGAACAATTCTGAAGACCCCCTCGCGGGTTAAGAAATCCGATATGGAAAAAGTTCTTCTCCGAAGAGTTCAAGAATATAATCCCGAAATCATCCGGAACATCATCACTGAAGGCATGGAGGAACTGGGCATAGAAAAAGGCACAAGGGAAAACATAACGATAAAACCCAATGTTGTTTTGGCCCACCACAAACTAGCTCCCTCCGCGTTCACCCGACCGGAATTTCTTGACGGCCTGCTCGGGTCTCTCCACCCCATTCAGGAACCGGGGTCAAAAATCACGATCACCGAAAAATCAGGCACCGGACTGCCGACATCCCGAATGTTCCGCAGGGCCGGCTACAGGTGTCTGAAAAAGCAGCACAGAATCAAGCTTCTTCCCTTAGAAGAGGATAAAAAAATCCGCATTCCTCTCTCTAAAGGCACGGTCCACAAGACCATCACTACAGGCAGATCGATTGCGGATAATGACTTCCTTGTCTATGCTCCAAAATTGAAAAGCAATGTCTTGAGCCACGGCCTGACCGGTGCGCTTAAATTGAACATCGGGATCCTCTTGGACAGGGAGCGGATGCGGAACCACAACTATAAGCTCGATCAAAAAATTGTCGATCTTTTAGAAGTTGGGCTTCCCGACCTTATTGTCACAGACGCCATTGAAGCCGCCATCGGCGGCAATCAGATGACACAGCATGGCGTTCATCTCGGACTCATCATTTTGGCCACAAATCCGGTCGCCCATGATGCTGTCTGTGCCCATATTCTTCATCTTGATCCTAAAAAAATACCCTATCTCAGCATCGCCCATAAAAGAGGTTATGGACCGCTGGATTTAAGTGAAATCACGATAGGTGGGGACATTTCCCTCGAAGAGATCCGGAAAACAACAAAAACCTGGGATCTGGGCCTGAAAAGAATCGATCAAGTGGACACCGGCATGAAAATTCTTTGCGGTCTGCCCTACTGTTCCGGCGGATGCCACGGCATCTTTCTCGACTGGCTGTATATGATCAAGGATCGCAAGCCCAAGCTCTGGAAGAAGCTGCCGGAGTGGACGGTAGTTATCGGAAAATACAAGGGAGATGTTACCGCAAAGCGTCTGATGAAAATTGGATCCTGCACAGAGATACAGGGCAACGTCAAAGCCCGGAAGCGGGCCAAAATCAAAGGCTGCCCGCCAAAGCACAAGGACCTCCTTCTCTCTTGGCTCTTCAGAGGGAGAATTATAAATCCTCTTTTCCGGCTGGATCTGATTATCGATTCCTACTTTTTTCTTTTCCTGTCCTGGTGCAGAAGACTATTATCCGGGAGGCTCTGAACACGGATGGATGGAAGACTGATTATCAACAATGAACGGATTGAAACAACCGATAAAAAGGAATCCATAAATCCAGCAACTCTCGAATCCCTTGGTGAATTTAGTCTCGCCTCATCGGTCGATTGTCAAAAAGCCGTCTTGGCTGCAACCGAGGCATTCCCGACATGGTCAAACCTTTCTCTTAAAGACAAAAAAACAATTTTTATGAAGGCTAAGGCTATCCTGCTCAAAAGGGGGGAGGAAGCGGCCGCTCTCATCTCCCGGGAAAAAGGTTCTCCGCTTACGGAATCCATGATGAGTGAAGTCCAGGGCAGCCTCGAGGTTCTGGATTACTACGGAAAAAATATAAAGACAATGTTGAAGCCGAGAAAAGCCGACCATCATGTCACCTATTTCTCACATAAAAAAAGCGAATATGTTTTTCATCCACTGGGCCCAACTCTGATTATTTCTCCATGGAATTATCCCTTTATCATCCCTGTAGCCGAAGTGCTCAGCACTCTTTCGGCAGGAAATACGGTCATTTTCAGGCCTTCATCATCCACTCCATTTACAGCTCTTCTATTTGGAGAGATTTTTTTGGAAGCCGGCCTTCCCCCCGGAGTGCTGAATATCGTCTGCTGTCGTATCCCCCAAGCCGAGGAATTGATCACTCATCCGGACATCCATTCCATCATGTTTACCGGGAGTGCCACCACCGGCAGGAGGGTTATGGAGCTGGCCAGTCGAAATTTAACAAAAGTGGTTCTCGAGCTCGGAGGAAAAGATCCGATGATTGTGCTCGAAGATGCAGACCTCGAGAGAGCGGCACGAGGGGCCGTGTGGGGTGCATTCACCAACTGCGGACAAGTTTGTTCCTCCATAGAAAGAGTGTATGTACAACAAAGTGTGGCCACAGAATTCATCAATAAAGTTGTGGCCCTATCGAAAAATCTCACGGTTGGCGATCCTCTGGAAGCAGGGACAGATGTCGGGCCTCTGGCCGTTTCCGCTCAAGTGGATATCGTTGAGGGCCATATTCAAGATGCCAAAGAAAAGGGTGCACACATTCTTGTAGGCGGAGAAAAAGTAAAAGATGTTCCAGGATATTATTTCAAGCCAACGGTACTCACAGAGGTCGATCACAGCATGAAAATCATGACAGAAGAAACGTTCGGCCCCGTCCTTCCTATCATGACGTTTTCTGAAACATGGGAAGCCGTTAATCTTGCTAATGACTCGGATTATGGCTTGACCGCCTCTGTATGGACAAGAAATAAAAAGCTATCCTCTCAATTGTCGAAAAGGCTTCATTTCGGCTCGGTCACGATAAACGACCATCTGTTTTCATTTGCCGAACCGGGAGCCCTGTGGGGAGGAGTCAAAAATACGGGCTTAGGACGGTCTCATGGTCCTTACGGCATTCTAGAGCTCGTGAATATTAAATACATAAGTCAAGATTTTTCTAGAAAGAAGACACAGCTCTGGTGGTACCCTTATGGAGAAGACCTTTTACGGCTGCTTAAAGTGTCCATGAATGTTTTCCACCATAGTCGGTTTTGGGGGAAAATCCGGGCGCTGCCGGCCCTCCTCCCGTTCTTCTCCATAATATACAAGGGAAGCCCCCTCCGGAACTATATCAGGAGAGCTCCCCGGTCGTTTAAAAATTAAGACCAGAGACTACAGGCTAGAAACAAATGAAGACCATCGGATTGACAGGAACAAACGGTTCAGGAAAAGGAGCCGCGGCAAAATATTTCATCAGTAAAGGGTATGCCTTCTATTCACTCTCGGATGTGATTCGGGAAGAACTTAAAAAAGATGGAGTCGAGCCTACCAGGGATAACTTGATTCGAAAAGGAAATGAACTTCGTGCTGCGGGTGGTGCCGATTTCCTGGCACGGCAGGTGATGGAAAAAGTTGAAGACAAGGCTGTCATCGACAGTATCCGAAATCCCGAAGAGGTCCGCTTCCTGAAAAGCAAAATAAATTTCATTCTCCTGGCAATCGATGCCGATGTTGGGCTACGATATGAACGTGTCAAAAAACGCGGCCGCAATGAATCGGCGGCCACTTTACAAGAATTCATTGAGAAAGAGAACGAAGAAAATACGACGAACCCCATGCAGCAGCAGCTCCACACATGTTTAGAAATGGCGGATTTTACGGTCCTTAACGAAGGATCCCTTGAAGACCTATACCATAAACTGGAGAAATTTCTGTGAACCCAAAAAGAGTGACCAAACACGAGTATTATCTAGGAATCGCCAAGGAGGTCGCTAAAAGAAGCACGTGCTTCCGCCGCTCTATCGGTGCCCTTATCATCCGCGATGATCAGATTATATCCACAGGATATGTCGGAGCTCCACGGAAAACCAAATCAAGTTTTGAGCACGGCTCCTGTCTGCGTGACAAACTCAACATACCGCATGGACATCGTTATGAACTCTGCCGGAGCGTTCATGCAGAACAAAATGCCATCATCAACGCCGCAAGAGCGGGAGTCAGTCTTCTTGGGGGGGACATCTATATCTTCGGGAAAACTTTTGAAGAGGACAGAACTATCGATGCCATTCCATGTTTCATCTGCAAAAAAATGATCATCAATGCAGGATTGAAGCATATCCTCTGCTCTGGAAAAGACGGCCATATGTTGACATTCAACATCGACGATTGGATTAACGACTGGAAAGAAAACGACATCATTGACGACAAACATCAATACGGCTGATCCGGACATGAAACTAAAGGCCTCTCTCTTTGCCCTGATCGCATTCTCTCTTTTGCCCCTCTACTCTTTCCAGCAAAAACCAACGCCTGAAACTCGATCCGAAACAACGCTTACGCTTCTTAAACTCTTGGATATAACGCCTTCACCGGACTCTATCGACTTCATCAAGAACAAAACTCAATTTTTTCTTCAAAACGTTTTAACAGAACACCCTCATCCAAAAACACGGAATTTTAGTCAGTTAATCCGGGAAGATTATGAAAAAGGCTTAAGACAGATTCTCGTCTCGTATGAAGATATCATTAAAACATTGGATGCTGTGGCCGAAAAAACACTCATTTTAAACAGGCTTGTCAGGTCCATCGAAAAGGCCATTGTGACCGGTCATAAAATCTACATTTACAGCGGTGCAACAAATGGCCTGGCCAAGCAGGCGGAAATTACATTTTGGCGGCCTTTTTGGAAAAAAGTCAGAGGAACAGGGAAACTTTGGGATAAACTCGAGACATCGATTCCGGCGGCTATCCAAGATTTACTCATCGGAGAAATGGCCGGCGGTGACCGGGCTTTAATGGGATCGATGGAAGGCCTGGACGATCTTTTGCTTTTAGGATGGCTCCAGCTTCAACAACACAGTATCAAGAAAGAGGATGTGGTCATCTGTTTCTCGGAAGGCGGAGATACACCGTCTGTTATCGGAACTCTTCAAGCGGCTGTCGATTTGTGGAAAAACGATGGGACTTATGATCCTCAAAACGCCAATAAACATCTTTTTTTCATTTATAACAATCCGGATGACGAACTCCTCAATCTCAATCGAAGCCAAAGTATTATTGAAGATCAGGGGATTACAAAAATCAATCTCTCCACAGGGCCCCAGTCCATTTCAGGTTCAACCCGTATGCAGGCAGCCACTATTAATGCCTTTTTCTTCGGGCATGTTCTTCAAAGCGCTCTTCATAGAGCTTTAAAAAATTTCCTATCCAAAAAGGAGATGGCTCGGCTCGGCTACCAAGACCTGTACTCACTGCCGGAAAAGTTATCAGAATTCCCCGCTATTCTGAAAGAAATTAAAAATAATTTACCCGCGATAGCAAAGATTGCCCAGCTCGAAGCGGATACATACAAAACCAGTCACCGTGCAACCTATTTCGCACAAAAGGGACTGGCCGCGGTATTCTCAGACAGCCTTGAAAGGAGTCTTGATTTCTCTCTTCCGCCTCCAGACACCAACGCAGCCATAAACAGGAAGTCGTGGATTCAAGTGTGGACAGCCGCATCCAGCCTTGAGGAATCCTGGCAGGCTTTATTGGGACGGGACTTTCGTGGACTCGATCCTGTTTTTTTCAAAGCTCCTTTTTCAGGAGTTATTGCCGATCCCCGTATGAAAAAAATGGCCTTGGAACATTTGGAACTCTCTGGGGAAAACCAGAAGTTTCACTATGATTTTTCTCTGGCGGCCTTCAACCTCACAAACCGCGGCCCCAGAAATGGTGATCTAGGAGTCTGTGTACTGATGGATCAAGAGGATTCGGATCTTACCGAAAAGAGCTCATATCTCAGAAGGTTTTTGCGTCTTTTTTCCGGAAAAAACAAAAATTCAGCCATCCTATTTGTCCACGGACAGCGCAAAAACAACATCAAAAAAGATATCAAAAATCTGCCTGAATCCGAAGAGATAACTAAAGACGCTTTAGTCGCGGTCTATGTCGAAACCACAAATGACCCTCTTGCCGTAAACCAGCATATTGCCCTCAAAATCCTCCTCAATTTCCATTCTACAGCTGTTATGGCCGATCTTGGAAGAGTCATCGGCAATACGCTGACTCATATAAGGCCATCCAACATGAAATTCATTGGACGGGCCACCCACCTTGTCCAATCCCATGTCAACGGCACCATGAACCACCCACAGTGGATAAAACCCTACGGCATTCGAAAGCCCATTTCTTACGGAGAAGCCAATGCCGTTCTTTTTGAGAGCATGAGGTATTTTAAGGATAAAAATACTCTCATTGAAATCGGTTCGGAAGTGGCCCTCTCCATAATCCATATCCTGGAATCTCTGCGACAGAAAACAGGATTGTCCCAGGATGAGGCCTATGAAATTATGAAAAACAAGGGGCTAGCATTATATCTATCTGAAATCATAGATCAATAAGCAGCACATATCATCCACAGATAAAATATATCAATCTTAAGTACAACTCTTTTTTTCTAGTTTACAGCAAGAATGTCGAATAGAGATAGAAAGCTCTAAAATCCAGATGTTTTTTCATCGCTTCATCAGCAAGCGGCTTAAAGGGGGATTTAAAATCCACCGGCGTTGTTTTGAACAGGACTATAGCCGGAGACTTAACGACTTCACGAAGAGAAGAGAGACTCATCTCTTTTTCCACATAGAGGACACAGTTGGCTCCGGATAACCGGGCGGCCGAGGTCATGTCCAGAAAGAGAAACAGATCATCTTCAGATTGAATACTCTTATTGGATACATGAATCCAAATCCCTTCCTTTGCAAGGCCTACAAACTCCGGAGTCATAGGGCCGTGATGGTAGTAGATCAAACGGCTGGAACCTTTACGGCATTCGACGGCAATCTGAGAGAGATCAGCGAGCTTTCTATCTCTCTCCCTGTTGGACACATGGAAAAAAAGGCCCTGTCTGCCCAGATTAGCAAGGGAAGCAAGCGGAATAAAACCAGGTTCTTCTTCAGAAACAATTTCGTTCTGAAGAAGAGAAGCAACAATTGTGCCTCCAGATTTCGCCGTCATAAGAATAGACTCCAATTCAAGGATATTGTTTCTCGCGCGATCCGAAGTGTAGAGATCAGCACCCATCCCCACCATTGTTTCAATCTGGTGTCCTTCTAATACCCCCGAATCGACCAGGCGAAAACGGTTTCCTCTAGGTTTCCTCATTCTGAGAACATCCAGAAGCCAGGCATAATCATGCTGGTCATCACGAAACGTCAGATCCATTTTTCCCGATATATTATCTACCGAACTCTGCAGATCTTCTTGTTCAGGCTCGTTTTTGACTTCTTCATTTTCCATTTTCGATGTCCTTCAGACTTAATATAATCGTTCTTTTTTAAGGCTCACAGCTTCTCATATTTCCCCCTCCAAGTAAATGAAGAATTGGGGTCAGACATGAAAATAATTAAAGAAGATTTGGGGCCTGGCTTTGATTATATGAATTATTTTTTTTGAAAATAATTCATATAATCAAAGCCAGGCCCCAAATCTTGCACCAAATCTTGCAGACCTCAATTCTTGCAAAAAGGGAGGGGTTCTTTTATCATCTTGATGAGATAGACATGAAAAAATGCTGTGTACTTTTTTCCGGAGGTATCGATTCCACAACCGCTCTCTACCGGGCGAACAAAGATTACGATACCATTCATGCCCTGACCTTTGACTACGGCCAAAGACATGCCGTCGAAATTGAGATGGCCAAAAAAACAGCCGGTGCTTTAAACATTTCTCAAACCATTCTCTCTGTGGATCTCCAACAAATCAGTGGATCCTCACTCACGGATCCGACACAAAACATTCCGGAATTTATCGCTCCTGAGGACATCACGCCCGGGGTTCCTTCGACATATGTCCCTTTCCGGAATGGAATCTTTCTCTCCTTGGCTGCCGCGTGGGGAGAAGTCCATGATATTCAGGACATCATCTGCGGATTCAATGTGATCGATTCCCCTAATTATCCGGATACAACCCGTGATTTCGCCCATGCCATGGAAACAGCCATAAACCTCGGTACAGAGGTGGCCTATGGGGTCAAGACGGCGTTTAAAGTCCTGACCCCGTTTGTAGGCTTAAAAAAAGCAGACATCATCCAAGAAGGACTGTCTCTCGGAGCGGATTACTCCTACTCCATATCCTGCTATGCCGGCAGAGAAATTCCCTGCCTCAAATGTTCCTCATGCCTTCTGCGTCAAAAAGCGTGGGAAGAAACCGGGAGACAAGATCCCCTCATTAATCGACTCAAAAAGGAAGGAAAACTATGAGTTGGACACTCAGCGTAAAAGATACTTTCCAGGCCGCCCATTTTTTAAAAGGGTATAAGGGAAAATGTGAAAATATTCACGGACATTCCTTTAAAGTCGAAGTTCACATTGGAGTGACCGAACTCGATTCAATTGGGATTGGATATGACTTTAAGGATATTAAAAAGAAGCTCTCTGATATTCTCCCCGATCACTGTCTCCTCAATGACATCTATCC
>SDBS01007859.1_pt1 | contig 10338 bp, 6 predicted proteins | sample 2277091 | NCBI WGS metagenome assembly SDBS01 (sample SAMN10404972, study PRJNA504765) | marine sediment metagenome | isolation source: marine sediment core GS10_PC15, 163 cmbsf | place: Arctic Ocean: Southern Knipovich Ridge | collected 2010 | reverse complement strand
AATTAAGGGGGCTCGCCTCCATATGTTCCAAGATGAGACACTGAACTTGCCCGGAGCACCAGGATAGATAAAGGAAGTGCTGGCTTCGGGATGCTCTACCGAGACGAAGAAGTCACGTGCCCGAAGCTGAGGGCTATTGAATACCTCCTGTAGTGAACTAACTGGAGCCCAAGGGAAGCGCATCAGTTGGCCAAGCTCATAAAGTTCAGCAGTAGTATGAGTCCTCGTCCAAGACTCTAAAACCTCAATAATGTGCTCAACATGCTGCCTTCGATAGCTCTCTTTACACCACCTTTCTTCTTTCAGGTCCGCTACCATGCCCTCACTATCAAGCAATTCAACTAAAGTCTCCCATTCCCGGCTAAAGGTAATCAGAATGTAGCCGTCTTTACATGGTAGGAGAGAAGCGGAGTTAGTCCAGTGGAGATTCCCCTGTCTAACAGGCACTACCTTTTCGTAGAAATAGCGAACCATCACATGCTCCAGGGTTGCTGCCACAGCTTCCTGTAAAGAGATATCAAGGTGTTGTCCTCTACCGCTGCGATTCCGTTCCTGTAGTGCTATAAGAATGCCAATGGCAGCGAAAAGGGAGGCTGTGTAATAGGACTGCTGTCCGTAGGGCTTGAGAGGTGGGGTGTCATGGTTTCCACAGACGTACATCTGCCCACCTAGGGCAGAAGCAACTATGTCACAGGATTTATACCGCTTGTATGGCCCGGTTTGACCAAAACCAGTAATGGAGGCTAAAACAAGTCTGGGGTTCTTCTCGCTCAATCCTTCGTAGTTCAGACCGATTTTCTTTAAGTATCCCGGAGGAAAAGTCTCTACTACTACATCAGCTTTGCTAGCTAACCTGAGAAAGATATTTTGTCCCTCGTTGCTTTCTAAATTCAGAGTTATACCAAGCTTGCTGGTGTTGTTATACCAGAAGGACAGGCTCTTCTCAGGGTGTGGTGTATTTCCCCAGAAGGGGCCTGTCCAACGTGAGGCATCACCACCAGGTCTTTCTACTTTGATAACCTCAGCCCCCATATCAGCCAAGAGCTTGGAACAAAAGCAAGCCTTCTCATTGGCCAAATCCAAAACTCGGAAGGCTGCCAGCGGAGCTACCTCTTTTTGTCGGCGTACCATAAACAAGACCAAAATGGCGTTTGATTTTGCAATTTAGCCTGAAACTAGCCTCTACCTTTCAAAAACCACTCACAGACAGGCAATGCTACTTTAAACTTCCAGTATGGTAAAGACCTCGTCGGCGTGAGTCTGAATAAATGGTCAAATTGCGGTAATGCCTACACACTTAGTCAGATGAAGGCAAGGGTCGGGGTTCTTGACGCTCCATTTCCTGGCCATCACAGACAACCGTACCTTCACCAACCTTGGTACAGAGCACCTCCGTACCGCAAACCTGACATCTATATCTTTTACCTAGTTGATTCATACTATCTCATCGTTTAAAACGCCAAAACCACACTTGGCGCGTCTATTTCTTCAGCTCCACTGGCTGACTACAGCACTTCAGCGTACCCTCTCCACCCCTAGTAACAATAAACTCTGAGCCACACTTCTGGCAAACATATCTTTCACCTACTTGATTGGCCATCTCTATTTGAACCTCTCTAGATATTATAGCTTTAAACTTTCTAGATTGCAAAAACTAAGGCTGCCCATATTGCTCACGAAGTGTTTTTCTCAGCACCTTGCCCATGGTGTTGCGCGGCAGAGAATCAACAAATACTACCGATCTCGGGCGCTTGAAACCAGCCAGCTTAGAGCGGCAGTACTCCATAATCTCACCGTCACTAGCCACCTCCCCTTCCTTAAGTACCACAATAGCCCTGAGTTGCTGCCCCCACTCAAGGTCAGGGATACCGATAACAGCCGCCTCCTCTACTCTAGGATGAGAATGAAGTACATCTTCAACTTCTTCTGGTGATATGTTTTCACCCCCTCTAATAATCATGTCATCGGCACGACCAGCCAAGAAGATGTATCCCTCCTCATCCATCCATCCTGTATCGCCGGTGATTAGCCAGCCATCAGGGGTGAATGCCGCTGCCCTTTCTTCATCACGCCAGTAACCTTTCATTATCTGAGGTCCCTTGGCTATAATCTCTCCCACTTCGAACGGAGGTAATTCTTTACCCTGCTCATCAATAATTTTTACCTGAACATCAGGTAGCGGTTTACCGATTGATGAGGCAAGTCTCTTCAACTTTTTCGCCCTCTCCTCCTCGGTACCATCAATAATGTGGTCTTCTGGGCCTAGAGCTGTTATTGCTGCTGTAGTTTCTGTTTGCCCAAAGGCATTGATGAACTTCACCCAGGGCATCATCTTCAGAGCTTTGCTGATGACTTCAAGGGGCATCGAAGCGGCACCATAAGTTATTACCTGCAGAGAGCTCAAGTCATATTTGGCAAAATCCGGGTAATCTAGGATGGTTTTTAGCATTGTTGGTACCAGCATGGCACGAGTAGTCCGCTCCTGTTGCACAGTTTCCAGCCATTCCTCGACCTCGAATTGTCTCATCAGCACCAAAGTCCGGCCACCATATACAGCTGCCAGCATCGCCTGAATGCCGGCCACGTGATATATAGGCATGGTGAGAAGGTTTCTTTCCTCTATATCCGGGCTAGCTGGGTCTACATTTCCCAGCACGTAACTAACGAACCCATCATGCCTCAGTGGCACGCCTTTAGGTCGCCCAGTAGTGCCGGCGGTATACATTAGAATAGTAACATCCTCGTCCCCGATATCAGAGAAAACCTCCTCATCTGCTGACGAACTAAGCAAATCGTCGTAGCAAGGCATATCTGCCTCTTTACTATCGATAGAAATACATTGTTCGATAGTGGGTAAATTAGATAACATAGCCTGCACCATATCCAAGTATCTCTTGCCAACAAACAAGAGCTTAGCCTCAGCATTGCCCAACATGTAGCTTAACTCGTCAATTTTGGCCCTGAAATTCAAGGGAACGAAAATGCCACCCAGCTTAGCTACCGCATAGTATAATTCCACAGCTTGGGGGCAATTCACCTGGAGCATAGCTACACGGTCACCTTTGTGTACTCCCAACTCGGTTAAGGCATTGCTCAACCTGCTAACTCGCTCGCTAGTCTGAAAATAAGTCCACCTCTTCCCTTCGAAAACTAGGGCATCTCGGTCAGGACAAAAAACATTGGCTATGCTCAGAAAATCTGTGGTGTTCACGGCTTACTCCATAACTCGGTGATTATTGTGGACTCGTACAAAGCGAGCTTGCCAGTCTTTTTTCTAGCTCCAGGCCTTCAGTCAGGGGTAAATCTAAGCCCCTCACCACCGCTTGCTTAGCGTTCCTGATTGCCATAGGGGCAAAGGATGTAATTTGTCTGGCCATGTTCTCCACAGTCGGTAAGAGGTTGCCTTTCGGCACCACTTGATTAACCAATCCCATATCAAAAGCTTCCTTAGCACTGATGCGACGACCAGTGAGTATCATTTCTAAGGCCTTGGCTCGGCCTACTGTACGGGGCAGAGTTTGAGTGGCTCCGGCAGCCGGGATAATACCCAAGCCCACCTCAGGTAAACCGAACTGGGTGTCCTCTGAAGCTATTCTTATGTCACAGCACAGAGCCATCTCAATCCCCGAACCTAAGACATAGCCGTGGAGGGCAGCAATTAGTGGCTGAGGGAGGCTTAGAAAAAGCCCCCAAATATCACGCTCCCAGCGCACCTGTCGAGCAATCGTTGGTGATGGGGCAGTGAGAAAATCGCTTAAGTCAGCGCCAGCACAGAACGCCCTTTCTCCAGCTCCCTTGAAGATAGCTACCATTACTTCAGAGTCGTCTTTCATAGCACCCAAGACTTGGTATAGTTCATCTCGCATCTGAATATTATACACATTCAAAACTTGAGGGCGGTTGAGGGTAACACAGGCAATGTTGTCCCTCTTCTCATAAATTATGGTTTCAAAGTTGCTCATCACAACCTCTAAAGTGAAATAATATCTTACTTCCCCTTAAATTGGGGAGTCCTCTTTTCCAGAAAGGCTCTGATGCCCTCGGTACGGTCTTCAGTTGTTTGCAACAAAAAATAAAGGTCAGCCTCCAAACACAATCCTTGCTCTAGTGTCAGATCCAAACCCTTGTGTATCGCCTCCTTGGCGTATTTTAATGCCAAGCAAGCTTTGGATGCCATCGCTTGAGCCATATCTATTACCGTCGGGAGGAGTTCTTTAGCCGGGAGTATCTTATTAACCAAACCAATATGATAAGCCTCTGTGGAATCTATGGGTTTCCCCGTGAAAATCATCTCCATAGCTTTGGCCTTGCCTACCAGGCGTGGCAAACGCTGAGTTGCGCCATCCCACGGAATAAGACCACGGGTGATGTGGGGCAAAGCGAAGTGCGCTGCTTCTGCAGCGATTCTCAAGTCACAGGCTAAGGCCAATTCCAGACCTTGTCCTAAAGCATCCCCATTCATTGCCGCAATAACCGGGATTTGCAGAGCTGCCACTGGCGTAGCAACAGATAATAATCCCGTCTCTCGTTTCCCAGTAACCATTGCAGAAAGCTCATCTGAGTCAGTGCCCACAGAAAACGCTCTTTCTCCGGCACCACTAATAACCACCACTTTTGTTTCTTCATCGTGGTTAATGTCGGCGCAAATATCAGCTAATTCCCCAGCCAATCGGACATCTATAGCATTATCAGCCGCCGGACGATTGAGGGTTATGATGCCTACTGCCTCTGTCTTTTGAAAAACAAGACTCCTGTATAACATAATGGCCTTCTACACGCTATTCAGTAGAGATGATGAAATGGCACAACGAAAAGCATCCGCACGCTGAAATAGACATTCTAAACTATGTGCCCAGTTCCTCTCTCGCCAACACCACGTTTATCCGGCCGCTTTTAGCCCTGCCCTCGTAGAGACCTCCTATTTATCGTCTAGTAAATACTCTAGGTGGTTGCCTAGCTTTTGTCAAGCTCTTCGGTCCCTGGTTCTGCTCTATTTTACATCCCTTGAAAAGTGCGTCTGTCTTTGGAGTAGAGGCTAATAACTCAACTAGACTAGGTCACTTCTCTCAGTCTTGTTATCACCTTGACATCACTTCGCCCCAGAAGGCATAAATGCCTTTAGCACCTTGTCCCCCAGTGTACCCAGCTCTGACCATTGCCCTTATGAGAGGGTGAAGGCGCCCCTTTTCTGGACCACGTTCACGCAGGCTATCTTGCTCTGCTGCTGCCTTCAGCGTCCAACTTCCGATCATATCACCAAGCTCAAGTGGACCTACGGGGAGATTGAAGCCAAGTTTAAGAGCCTTGTCTATCTCCTGCGGAGAAGCAACCCTTTCCCACACCATTTGGAGCGCTTCCCCCTGCATACCCATCATGTAAGCTCGATTGGCCAAGAATCCATAGCTTATATCTCGGCAAACCACCGGCTCCTTTTCCAGTTTGCGTGCCAGACTACAGGCTATCTCAACCGTCTCATCCGAAGTGCGAGTCCCTCTTACGACTTCAACTAGGCGCATCACGGCCACAAAAAATACACCCCCACAACTTTCTCTGGCCTCTTCGTAACTGAAGCCATCTCAGATATATTCTGGTAAGAGGTATTAGACGTCAGGATAGCATGTGGTGGACTGCTCCCATCGAGCTTACTAAAGACGTTCTTCTTTAGCTCTAAATTCTCGGACACCGCTTCGCTAACGAAATCAACGTCCCTTACTGCCTCCTCCGTGTTCGTGCTTCCCTTTATTCGACCCAAAATGTTCTTCTTTTCCTCGGCGGTCAACTTGCCCTTGGAGATGAAGAACCGTTCTAGCCTTTCCTCTATGGAATGGAGTCCTTTACTCACCAGCTCATCGCTCGTATCCACCATATTTACTTCATAGCCACCCAGGCGAGAAAGGATTTCAGCAATCTGACATCCCATTATGCCGGTACCTATTACTGCTGTCCTTTTTATGTCTTCAATCTTCATCTCTCCTCCTTACTGCTCAATTTAGCCTAAGTAGCCTCGCCACTATCTAACTGTTTATCGCCCCATGGGTACTGCAGAGACCAAGTTCTCCGGCTATGATTAATTGCTGCATTTCCATGGTTCCCTCTATGATGTGACTAATTATACCATTGTGGAAGCAGCGCTGGGGAGTGAGTGACAACCCAAAATGAGCCCACCTGTACAGACCGAAAATACCCCCCTGGCGAAATAAATAACCTTTACCCAACCCCTCTATTTTTGCTCAAAGTGTACCCGTATGCTACAATATAAGTCAATAATGAACAAGGCAAATATGAAATATTTAGTAGTTTGTTTTGTTATCGTCTTATCCCTTCTTTTAGGGACAGGCTGTGAGTTGTTGCCCAATGTAGACATCTCCCCCACACCAAGCCCTCCACCCACCCCTACTTCTACACCTTCCCCGATTAGCCCTGACTGGACATTACCACCCACAGAAAATAGTGCTCCGCTGCTACCCAGTATTGCCGATGTAGTGGCTATGGTTAAACCAGCAGTAGTTGCCATTAACACCGAAGTGGTAACCTATGACATCTTTAACCGACCATCTACTCAAGAGGGGGCTGGTTCGGGATGGATTATAGATAAAAGTGGGCTTATCGTGACCAACAATCATGTTGTAGAGGGGGCTGAGAGTGTTACCGTAACCCTGGCCAATGGTGAAACTTTCTCCGCAGAAACAATACGAACTGACCCACTTAGTGACCTGGCTGTAATTGAGATTAATGCTCGGAACCTACCGGTAGCTAAGGTAGGAGACTCCTCTAAATTAGTGGTCGGTGATTGGTTGGTAGCTATTGGTAACCCACTGGGGCTGGGGATAAGCGCCAAGGAGGGCATAGTTAGTCGTCTGGAGGTTTCCATAGCAGTATCAGGACAAATACTAGGTGACCTCATTGAGACCAGTGCCGCAATTAACCCCGGTAATAGTGGCGGGCCACTGGTAGATATGAAAGGAGAGGTAATCGGCATTACCAGCGTCAAGATTGCTACGGTTGAAGTTGAGGGTATAGGCTATGCTATCAGCACCGAAACAGCCATGCCCATCATCGAGGAATTAATCCGAACGGGATATATCATTCGTCCCTGGCTGGGAGTAGTGCTGCGAAGCGTAGACCAATTTGTAGTACTCCAATATGAACTAGCAGTAGACAAAGGGGCTTTTATTACTGAAGTCGCCCCTGATAGTCCAGCCGACAAAGCCGGCATTGAGCCTGAGGATGTTATTATTGGTCTGGATGACCAAGAGATAGCCACTGCCCAGGACCTAATAGAAGCTATCCATTCTAGTGAGGTGGGGCAAAGGGTAAAAATAACCTTCTGGCGAGGTAATACCCAAAATACTACTTATGTCATCCTTGGCGAGAGACCACCACCCTAGGTCAGTCTAATCTCTTCACCCCCAGTAATATCTCATGGTCGCCTAGTTTATGACTTTCGGTATAGGCGCCCTCTTCCAGAACTCCTTCAACAAGCTGCCGGGATAATGTTTCCTGCTTAATATAAGCAGCGTACTTCTCCATCACCTGGCGGATATAATCGTCTCCCTGATAGCAGCTAGTAATATAGTCAGCAATATCAAACCCAGCTGAGCGACGCATTATCTGCAGCCGATGCACTATCTCTCGTGCCATCCCCTCAGCAACCAGTTCGGGAGGAATCTCAATGGGAACGGCTACTGAGCAATCGCCTTCCGAACTAATCACATAACTTTCTTTATTTAACCTACCCACATCACCAATAAATTGTAGGTCTTTTATATTAAGTTCTTCCAAAATTTGGGGCTTTAGCTGCTCCAAACTCCTCTGTTCATCGTGACTGGCCACACTAACCACGACGTGAGCCAAAGGCTGGCGCACCTTGATACCTGCCTGACTGCGGGCAGCCCGTCCCAGACTTGATATTTTCATGGCAAATCTGGTATCAACCGCCAGTTGCTCATCAATTTTATTCGCATCAGCCACCGGAAAATCAGTCAGGTGAACGCTATCTAGAGCTTCAGGAAAAACCGAGCGGACCAGGTTCTGATACATTTCCTCAGCCAGGAACGGAGTAAATGGTGCTAGTAGCTTTGATAGTGTAACCAGGCACTGATAAAGAGTAGTATATGCCGCTAGTTTATCAGCATCACTCTCACTCTTCCAGAACCGCCGCCGACTCCGGCGCACATACCAGTTAGATAAGACATCAACAAAACCTTCTATTTTCCGCCCGGCCTCTGTCGGGTTATAGCCATCCAGCAACGCATCCACCTCAATAATAAGCTGATTAAGCTCAGAGATAATCCACCTATCAAGCTCCGACTGATATAATACGGCTCCTGCCGAATCAGGGGTAAAGCGGTCTATATTAGCATAGGTAACAAAAAAGGAGTAAACATTCCACAGTGTTAATAAAAAGCGGCGGGTTACCTCAGCTACCAGCTTCTCCGAGAAGCGGCGCACATTACCTGGCGGCGAGCCGGTAAAAAAATACCACCGCAGAGCATCAGCTCCATATTTATTAAGCACTGCCCACGGCTCCACCACATTCCCCTTGGCCTTGCTCATCTTCTCCCCCTTGGCATCAAGGATGTGTCCCAGACAGATAACATTCTTAAAACAGGGACGATTAAACAAAAGGGTAGAAATAGCATGTAAACTGTAAAACCAACCACGAGTCTGGTCAACCGCTTCACAGATATAGTCGGCAGGAAAGCGCCCATCCTCAAACAGGCTCTCACTTTCAAAGGGGTAGTGCCATTGAGCTACTGGCATCGCTCCGGAATCAAACCAGCAGTCAATTACCTCCGGCACCCGCTTCATCTTACTGCTACACTGAGGGCAAGCAAAGGTTATCTCATCAACAAAGGGACGGTGCAAATCCAAGGGCTCTTTTAATCCGCTAAAGCCGGGCTTATTTTTCAACTCCTCTACACTGCCAATGCACTCGTAACTACCGCAAGACTCACACTGCCAGATAGGTAGCGGTGTTCCCCAATACCTCTCCCGGGAGAAGGCCCAGTCCACGTTATTCTGCAGCCAATCACCAAAGCGTCCATATTTAATATGCTCTGGATACCAGTTTATCTCCTGGTTACCTTCAATGAGGCTTTCTTTCACCACTGTTGTCCGGATATACCAGGTCTGCTTGGCATAGTAGAGCAGAGGTGATTCACAGCGCCAGCAGAATGGATAGGTATGATGAATCGTCTCGCTGCGAAAAAGAAGGTTCTTCTTCCTGAGTTCCTCAAGCACCAGAGGGTCAGCATCTTTGACAAACTTACCAGAGAAGGGGTAGTTACCGGTAATATTACCTTGCAAATCTACTGGATGGACAAAATCCACCCCCAGCTTCCTGCCCGCCTCAAAGTCAACTTCACCGTAAGCCGGCGCTTCATGAACAATGCCGGTACCGTCTTCCAAAGATACAAAGTCCACCGCGATGACACGGTAAGTCAAGTTCTTATCTGGCTCCTGCTGCTGCAGCTCAACATATTCGGTTCCCGCAGTTTTATCGTGAACAGTCACAAACCGCTGGCGCTCTACTCCGAACTCATGTGGATTAAATAGCGGTTCATATCTCAAACCAACCAGCTCACTCCCCATTACTCTTCCCACCACCTTATAGTCACCAAGCCCTGTTGGTTTAATCAGGACCGAAGCTAGGATAAGATACTCGTTATCCACTTCCACTACAGCATACTCAGCGTCAGATGCCACCGCCAGAGCAGTATTACCCGGCAGAGTCCACGGTGTAGTTGTCCAAGCAAGTAAATAGATCGGCTTATCTCGCAAGAGTTCATTAAGTCTCTCTTGCCCCTTAGATTCTAGTGTTAGTGAAGGAACGACCTTAAACTTTATGTATACCGAAGGGTCAGCAACATTATCCTGATAACCAAGAGCAACCTCATGTGAACTCAAAGAGGTGCCACACCGAGGACAATGGGGGGTAACCTTATAGCCCTGATACACCAGTCCCTTATCCCACATCTGTTTTATTGCCCACCAGACGGTCTCAATATATCTATTGTCCATAGTGATATAAGGATGCTTCAGGTCAATCCAGAAGCCAATGCGCTCGGTTAAGTCATCCCACTCTTTCTTATAACGGAAAACATTCTCCCGACAGCGGGCATTAAAACGGTCAACACCGTATTCCTCAATCTGGGCTTTGCCGGAAAAGCCCAGCTCCTTTTCCACCTCTAACTCAACCGGTAAGCCATGGGTATCCCAACCAGCCATGCGCGGTGTATAATGACCCTTCATTGCCTTATAACGTGGGATAATGTCTTTAAAGACACGAGACAACATATGGTGAATACCCGGGCTACCATTAGCGGTAGGTGGTCC
>SDBS01007858.1_pt1 | contig 10338 bp, 6 predicted proteins | sample 2277091 | NCBI WGS metagenome assembly SDBS01 (sample SAMN10404972, study PRJNA504765) | marine sediment metagenome | isolation source: marine sediment core GS10_PC15, 163 cmbsf | place: Arctic Ocean: Southern Knipovich Ridge | collected 2010 | reverse complement strand
GAGCAGGGTTGGCCACGGGGCCTGCCCTAGACAACCACATTCCAAGGAGGCGGACGTGACTCTGAATCTGATGTGGATGGTGCCTGTGTGCGGTGTGGCAGCGATCCTCTTCGCCATCTATTTGGCGTGGGATGTGCTCCGACGAGACACGGGCACTCAGGAGATGCAGGACGTGGGAGCCACGATCTATGACGGGGCGGTTGCTTTCATCAAGCGCCAGTACACGACTATCGCCATACTGGCGGTGCTCACGGCTCTTCTCATCGGCGGTCTGATCACCCTCTTCGAGCGCTTTCCCGAGGTGGAGATCGACATTGTGGAGCTGGGCATACGTACGGGCGTCGCCTTCCTCGCGGGCGCCGCGTGTTCGGCCATCTCAGGCATCGTCGGCATGTACGTGGCTGTCAAATCCAACACGCGGTGTGCTAGCGCCGCGGGCAGGAGTGTGGGAGAAGCTCTACTCGTTGCTCTCCGCGGCGGAGCGGTTTCCGGACTCCTGGTAGTTGCCCTCAGCCTGCTGGGAGTCACGGCCATCTTCTATCTCTACGGCGGGGGCACCACCCCCCACGATGCACCCTTCATCATCGTGGGCTTCGGGTTTGGAGCCAGCTTCGTCGCCCTTTTTGCCCAACTAGGGGGAGGTATCTACACCAAGGCGGCTGATGTCGGCGCCGATCTCGTAGGCAAGATTGAGGCAGGCATCCCGGAGGACGACCCGCGCAACCCAGCAGTGATCGCCGATCTGGTAGGGGACAACGTCGGCGACTGCGCCGGTCGAGGCGCGGACCTATTCGAATCCACCGTCGCCGAGAACATAGGAGCAATGATCTTGGGCGTCGCTATGGCCAAGGCCACCGGCTACGATTCCTGGATCTTCTTCCCCTTGGTGGTGCGGGCCTGGGGCTTGATCGCGTCCATCGTTGGTTTGATGTCCGTGCAGATGCGGAAAGGGGAAGACCCCATCAACCCTCTCATCCGTGGGTATGCGGTCACGTTCATCCTGTCCGTCATAAGCCTTGCTGCTTGTACCTATCTCATGCTAGGTCAAGCCTGGTGGTGGTTCTTTGTCGCGGGCTTGATCGGTCTCCTCACCAGCGTGGCCTTTGTAGTTATCACCGAGTACTACACCGGCAACCGCTGGCGCCCGGTCAAGTTCATCGCTGAGCAATCCAGGACAGGGGCGGCGACCAATATCATCGCTGGATTGGGCATCGGTCTCGAGAATACCGCAGCGCCAGTGATCGTGATCTCCGTAGCGCTGATCGGCTCCTTTTGGGCTGGGGCGCAGGCCAGTGCGGTGCTGGCGATCAGTCCTACCGTGGGTGGCATCTATGGCACTGCGATCTCGACCATGGGCATGCTCATGACCTGTGCCTACATTCTCGCCATGGACACCTTTGGACCCATCGCCGACAACGCGGGAGGCATCGTCGAGATGTCGGGCGCTCCCGAGGAGATTCGCCGCGGGACAGACGCTCTGGATTCGGCGGGTAATACCACCAAGGCGCTCACCAAGGGGTACGCCATCGGCTCAGCGGCACTGGCCGCTTTCCTGCTTTTCTCAGCCTACCTGGATAAGGTGGAGTTGGTGAGGAGGAGGATGCTGGAAGGCTTGGGATACGCCCCCGAGGTGATAGAGGAGATGGTGGCCGCTTCACAGGTGGTGAACCTCGCCAGCGTTGAGGTCTTTGTGGGGGCCCTCATTGGCGCCATGCTCATCTTCCTCTTCAGTTCCTTCGCCATCCGTGCCGTAGGCCGCACCGCGGGTGAGATGATCGAAGAGGTGCGGCGGCAGTTCCGTGAGGACCCAGGCATCATGGCTGGCACATCCCGACCTGACTACGCTCGCGCTGTGGACATCAGCACTCGAGCAGCACTGAAGGAGATGATCGCTCCAGGGGTGTTGGCGGTGGCCACGCCCATCATCGTGGGCATCGTATTGCGAGCTGAGGCGGAAGCAGCTTTTCTGATGGTAGGTACCATATGCGGCGTCCTCTTGGCCACAGTGATGAACAACAGCGGCGCCGCGTGGGACAATGCCAAGAAATCCATCGAGGCAGGGCTCCTCAAAGATGCGGACGGGAACGTGATTGCCAAGGGTAGTGCAACGCACGCTGCCGCCGTGGTGGGAGACACGGTTGGAGACCCGCTGAAGGACACCGCAGGGCCGTCGGTGCACGTGCTCATCAAGCTGCTGTCCACCGTCACCTTGGTGCTCGCACCACTGTTCATCAGCTTGTAGCTACTGCTCGATCGTTGGGATCAGGCTGGGATAGCCCCTTTTCAGCGAAATCTCACTGAGATGGGGCTATCTTTCTTTCTGCCTGCGCTCAAGAGAGCTGTTGACACGACATTGAAAACCGCTATAATTGAGATGTATTCTATTGCTGGAGCGGAACGATGGATCAACGCAGACACACCAAGAGCAAGGGGTGTCGCGCCCTCAGTCTAGCTGTGATAGCGTCGGTCATAATGAGCCTGTGCAGTGTGATGGGGGTCGCTTCGGGCTATCTCTTCTACCAACTCATCGAGATCCCCTACTTCTACAACATGTATCGCACTTTCGTTCAACCCCTCGAGGCCAGCGGTCTGCTGCCCACGGTAGGGCCCCGATTCGAAAACGTACCTGCAGAGCAGGCTACCGCACTGGCCCTGGGGGGCAACCCACACTTCAACATCCTCCTGGTGGGGCTGGACCAGCGCTGGCAGGTTCAGCACAGGTCCTTCCGAACAGATACGATTATGATCGCGTCTCTCAACCCCGAGACCGACGAAGCATTGCTTTTTTCGATCCCCCGCGACCTATATGTAGATGTGCCTGAACATGGCAAGCGGCGTATCAACATCGCCCATGTGCTCGGCGAGACGCAAGGCTATCCGGGTGGGGGTCCATCTCTGCTGATGGATACGATACAGCAGAACTTCGGCATACCTCTCCACGGTTATGTCATGATCAGTTTTCAGGGCTTCAGAGAGACAGTTGACCTCCTGGGCGGGGTGGACATCTATGTCGAGAAGGAGATGTGGGACAACAAATACCCCGATGACAGAGGTGGTGAGATAAGCATTCACATACCTGCGGGGCAGCAACACATGGATAGTGAGACTCTGCTGCGGTATTGTCGCTCCAGACACGGCAGCGACGATTTCGACCGCATGGCCAGGCAGCAGAAGGCGCTGCTGGCCCTAGGCAGAAAGTTCCTAACCCTGGAGATGTTGCCTCGTCTCCCTGAGTTGCTTCAGACCATGAGCCAGACCTTCTACACCGATCTGCGCCCTGATCAGATCATCTACCTTGCGCAGTTTGCCAGCAGGGTTAATCCAGACGAGATACAGATGGTGGTGATTGACCGTTCCTTGCTCGATCCGTCGCAACGGCAGCCAGGCGATGAACCCAGCCTCCTCTATCCGGACTGGGACAAGATTCACGCCCTCGTCAGTGAGAACTTCTACCAATAGGCCCGCGTTGACAGTTCGCATACTTCGCCCACGAGCGGTCCCAAGCAATCGAGGAACATGAGGGGACATGATGAGCACTTCTTACGTCTACGATCCTCTGTACTTGGAGCACAACCGGCCAGGCCATGTGGAATGTCGAGAACGGCTGGAAAAGACCGTGCATGTTCTCCAGGAAAGAGGTGTGCTCGACAGACTGGTCAAGGTCGGTGCCACGCCGGTGGCCATGGACTCTCTACTGGAAGTCCATCTCCAGCACTACGTCGAGCAGGCCAAACAGGCCTCCGCGGGAGGTGGAGGTGATTTGGACGCTGATACTTATGTCAACAACCGCACATATGAGGTAGCGCTCCTGGCGGCAGGCGGCCTGCTGAACCTTCTCGAGGCCATCTTGGAAGGCCAGGCCGAGAACGGTTTTGCCCTGGTGCGCCCCCCTGGCCACCACGCGCTACCTGGTCGCGGCATGGGATTCTGCATCTTCAACAATATCGCCGTTGCCGCCAAGTACGCACTCAAGAAGAAGGGGCTCTCCCGCATCCTTATCGTCGACTTCGACCTTCATCACGGGAACAGCACGAATGACATCTTCTATGATACCGACAATGTGCTATACTTCTCCACGCATCAGTATCCGTTCTATCCAGGTACCGGCAATTGGGACAACATCGGCACCGGAGTGGGAGAGGGCTTCACGGTCAACGTTCCTTTGCCTGCCGGCGTAGGCGATGACGGCTACGCCCGCATCTTTGATGAGCTACTATATCCAATTGCAGAGCGCTATTGCCCAGAATTGATCCTCGTCTCCGCGGGCTATGATGCACACTGGGCTGATCCTCTGGGGATGATGCAGCTATCCGCAACGGGGTATTCCTACCTCGCACGTACGTTGCGACAAATGGCGGAGGAGTTATGCCACGGCCGTCTCGCATTCACGCTGGAAGGCGGCTACGATCTCGGCGCCCTGGCCTATTCCATTGCCGCCACCTTGCAAAGCCTGCTGGGCGATGAGGAGATCGCTGATCCTTTGGGACCATCGCCACGCCCTAGTGCTCAGGTTGACGACATAATACTCCACCTCAAAGGGATACATCGTCTAGTCTAGCTGTACGGCTGAAGTTGCGGTGATGCCCCCACACCGCGACACCTTGATAGCGAGGCCTCGGTGACGAGTGTTGCTCTTGGCGAGAGTGCACCTCGGACCCTTTCGTCTCTGCAGCCCAAGGCTGGGCCAGAAGTCATATTGACATTTCCTGCAAAAGAGGGCATAATATTGGTAAGTGGAACCTCGCTTCCACAGTGTTGCCGGAGGACAGACCATGGCCGAGATAACCCTGCGTGAGTACTGTGAGGAAGCAAAGGAGCTTGTCAGGGCTGACTCGTACGACCAAGCCATCGCCATCTGCCGCCACGTCTTGAGGCATTATCCCAAGCATATCACGTCTTATCGCCTCATCGGTGAGGCCTGCCTGGAGAAGGGAGACTACGTTGAGGCAGCAAATCTCTTCAAGAGGGTCTTGAGCGCCGATTTGGAGGATGTCATCGTCTATGTTGGGCTCGGCATTATCTTCGATGAGCAGGGCGCCATGGAGGAAGCTATCTGGCAGCTTGAGCGAGCCTTTGAACTGACTCCTGGCAACGCTGACGTTCGCGGTGAACTCCAGAGGCTATACGAAGAGCGTGATGGAGCTGTCCCTCCCAAGTTGAAGCTGACGCCTGCTGCTTTGGGTCGCTTGTATCTGAGAGAGGGGCTACACCAACGGGCCATAGACGAATTCAGGGGCGTACTGGAAGAGGATCCAGACCGAGCAGACATCCAGGTCACGTTGGCTGACGCGCTGTGGCAAAGCGACCAACGAAGAGAAGCCGCGAAGGTCTGCGAGGAAATCCTGGAGAAGTTCCCCAACTGCCTGAAGGCTAATCTGATCTTGGGCGAAATCCTCCTGAATAGCGACCGTGAGGAACAGGGTCTTGCCTTACTCCGAAGCGCTCAGGACATGGATCCAGAAAACATCGTAGCTCAAGAGCTGTTCCGCGATCAGTCGCCCCTTCCCTTGGAGCACATTCACGTGCCTAGATTGGAGGAAGCAGAGCTAGAGAGCGAAGTGGCAGGTATTAGTGCCGAGGTCCCTGCCCCAGGCGCCAGGAGCGAGCCGGACGAAGAGGCCCCTGCGCTGATTCCGGAGGCAGAGCTGGAGGAAGCGATGCCCGACTGGCTGCGGGAGCTCCAAGAAGGGGAGAGGGAGACCACCGCAGAGGGAGATCACGGCCCAACTCAGGCAGAGGAGATGCCCGATTGGCTCAGAGAGCTCGAGAAGGAACCGCCCGAGGTGCCACAAGCCGCGACGGATTCCAGTGAGAAGCCCCCGATGGCCAGGAAGGAGATGCCGGCCTGGCTTCACGACTTCAACGGAGCACGCGGGGCTGCCGAGGAGACCTCTGCTCCCCTCGCCGCAGAAGAGGAACTAGCGCAAGAGGGTCTGCAAGGCGACCCTTCAGTCGTGGCCACCCAGCGAGAGGAGTTCTCAGCGATTGGTGACGAGGAGGTGGAAACCAGCGAGGAGACCCTGGCCGGCCTTGAGGAGACCATGCCCGATGAATCGGCGTACGTCGACGAGACCATGACCTGGGTGGAGCGATCGAAAGCTCTGATGTCCGAAGAGGGGCCTGCACAGGAGGCCGCTGAGGAGGGTACAGTTCCTGCTGAGGAAGTCCCGGATTGGCTGGGTGAATTGAGCGCGGAGGCTGCGGAAGAGGAGACCCCGGATTGGCTTCAGACCTCGAGGGCAGAGGCGGACGAGTCTGTCCCATCCGAGGAGGAAGTCACTCTTGAGGCAGAAGACATACCACCATGGTTAGGCAAACTGAAAGGAGAGCCTGGTCAAGCTGAGGTCACGGGCCTCGGTGACGCGATCGCAGATCTCTCTGAAGAAGTTGCAGCAGAGGAGGAACAGCAAATGATGGAGCCGTCGTTGGAGGAAACAGAGAGAGAGTCTCCAGTGGCTGCAACTCCGCAGGAAGAACCTCCCACCATCCAGGAAGAGGAAGAGGAGATGAGTGAGGAGACATTGGCTCGCCTGCACGAGACTATGCCTGACGAATCGGCCTCCATCGAGGAGATCATGGCCTGGATGGAGCGATCAAAGGCTTTGATAGCTGACGAGGCAGTGCCAGAAGAGATCCCTAAGGGGAAGGTGGAAGGTCCCTCGGAGGAGATCCAACCGGCGCCGCCATCTTCCGATGAGGAAGAAGTAGCGACATGGCTGCGCGAACTGGAACCTGAGGCCGCGAAAGAGGAACTGGAAGCTGCGTTGGGCGAAGGTGAAGTCCCGATCGCCGAGGCAGCGGTGCCTACCCCGGAAGAAGAGATCCCCACCTGGCTGCGGAAACTGAGGCCCGAGGCCGCGGAGGAGGAGACAGAGGCTCCCGTCGAGGAAGCTGAGGCTACTGCTGGCGAGGCAGTGGTTCCTCCCAAGGAAGAAGAAGTGCCGTCCTGGCTCCTGGATCTCAGGGCTGAGGCCGCCGAGGAGAAGGTGGAGCTTCCCTCGGAAGAAGTCGGACCTGCGATCGAAGAAGCAGCGGAGGCTGTCCAGGAGGAAGAGGCACCTACGTGGCTCAGGGATCTGAGGACTGAGGCTGAGGAAGAAGAGCCAGCCGCAGTTCCAGAGGAAGCTGCCGCTCCTGCGGAGGAAGCCGCGATGCCCATCCCGGAAGAGGAGATGCCATCTTGGCTACGAGAACTCAGGGCAGAAGCCGCCAGAGAAGAGGTGGAGACCGCTCCAAAGGAAGCTGAGACTCCCATAGAAGAAGTAGCAAGGACCGTCGAGGAAGAAGAGATACCGACCTGGCTCCGGGACTTGGGACCTGAGGCCAAGGAAGAGGCCCTCGCTCCATCTGAGGAAGCGGAGGCTCTCCCTGCGGAAGCAGCGGTGCCCATTTCGGAAGAGGAGATGCCATCTTGGCTGCGGGACTTGAGTGCGGAGCGCCCAACAGCGGAAGGCGAATTGGGCAGAGAGGAAGTTGAGGCTCCTACCGAGGAATCAGCAGTCCCGATCTCGGAAGAGGAGATACCATCCTGGCTGCGGCAACTCAGAGCTGAGTCACCACCAGAAGAAGTCGAGGCTCCCCCAGAGGGGGCTGAGGCTCCTGTTGACGATGCAGTAGTCCGTGTTGATGAAGAAGAGTTGCCTTCCTGGCTGCAGGAACTGAGGGCGGAGGCTGCGGCAGGAGAGGTCACACCCCTCTCGGAGGAACTCGAGGCCCGTCTGGAAGAGATGCCAACTGATGGAGAGGAACTGCCAACCTGGTTGCTGGAGCTGAGGGCGGAGGCTGAGAGACACAAGACAGCCATCCCATCGGAGGAAGCTCAGGCCCCGGCCGAGGAAGTGTTGGCGCGGCCACCGGCACCAATGGCTGAGGAAGAAGTTGAGGCTGTCCTCACACCGGAGGTAGTACCACCATTCGTCGAGGAAGAGCAGCCGCCGATAGAGGCCGTGCCACCGGAACCGCTAGCGGAAGTGGCCCCTCCGGCTGACCAGATCGAAGAGGAGGCGGATCGGGCAGCCTGGACCATCGAGGACTACCTGGAGCATCTGACCTCCCATCCCAGAGATCACGACGCCCGCCTGGCGCTGGCTCGCGCCTACGCACAGATGGGGGACCTGGATCAGGGACTGTTCCACTACAGCGAGCTAATCTCCTATGGCAGCAGTCTCTTCGATGACGTGATAGATGATCTCGAAGCCACTGTTGACGATGCTCCCGATCATCTACTCACTCACGAGCTGCTGGCCGACGCCTACATGAAGGGCGGTCGTCTTCAAAAGGCGCTGAGCGAGTATCGCTGGCTCAGAGTGCGGCTGGGAAGTTGACGCTTACCAAGGTGAGCACCGTCCCGTGTTATTCAAGGGCGTGTGGCTTTGCCACGCGCCCTTACGATGTGAGAGGATAACGGAGAAAAAGCGCAATGAGACCGGACTTGCAAGAGAGAACTCTGGTACTGGTCAAGCCCGATGGGGTCAGGAGAGGGCTAGTGGGGAGAATACTGGCCAGGTTTGAGCAGGTAGGCTTGAAGATCGTGGGCTTGAAGATGGTCAAGGTTTCACGGGAGTTTTCTGAGAACCACTATCCCAATACGCCTGAATGGATCAGGGGCATGGGCGAAAAGACGCTGGAGACTTATCGTGAGCAGGGCAAAGACCCCATCCAGGAACTGGGCACTGATGACCCCGTGAAGATCGGCAACATGATAAAGGGATGGAACGTGGATTACCTGACTTCGGGGCCCATCGTGGCGCTGGCCCTGGAAGGTGCCCACGCCATCAGCGTGGTCAGGAAGATGTGTGGTTTCACATTGCCCGCTTTCGCCGACCCCGGGACAATCAGAGGCGATTTCTCCATCACCTCGCCCATCGTGGCCAACGAATTGAAAAGAGCGGTCAGGAATCTGGTCCACGCCTCCAGCGACGCGGAGGAGGCAGAGTACGAGATTGGCTACTGGTTCTCCAAAGAGGAGCTCTGCTTCTACAATAGTGCCGCTGAGGACGTCATGTTCTAACCTGTCAGCGCGGTGAAGACTTGATGGCCCGACGTTTCGACTCAGTAGCTGTGCTGACAGGTGCCGGCATATCGGCCGAGAGCAACGTGCCGACCTTCCGGGGGAAAGATGGGCTTTGGCGTCAGTACCGCGCCGAAGAACTGGCAACTCCCGGGGCTTTTCAGCGTGACCCCATCCTGGTTTGGGAATGGTATGATTGGAGACGCGGACTGATTGCCAGTTGCGAACCCAATGTGGCTCACCGCACTCTGGTCGACATGGAAACGCGCTGTGAGGACTTCGTACTCATTACTCAGAACGTGGATGGTTTGCATCAACGCGCCGGTAGCAGCCGTATAGTGGAGCTGCACGGTAACATCTGGGAGATGCGCTGCACAACTGAGAACACCACCTCCGAGAACCACGATGTGCCGCTGCCTCAGATACCGCCCATGTGCTCATGCGGAGCCCCTCTACGGCCTCATGTGGTGTGGTTCGGCGAGTCTCTCGATCCTGACAGGATTTCGGCGGCCTACCGAGCAGTAGAGAGGTGTCAATTGATGCTGGTGGTGGGCACCGCTGCCGTGGTGCAACCAGCGGCCTCTTTGCCAGCCATCGCCAAAGACAGCGGAGCATATCTAATTGAAGTGAACTTGGAGAAGACGCCCCTATCACCGTGGGCGGATGAAGTCATCTTGGGTCCGGCCGCGGAGGAGCTGCCGAGATTGTGGGGAAGGCTGAAAGAGAGCTTCTGCTAAACTGCTCCGAGTCGCCTCACTGTATCCTGACCACTAGCTGAGCATCCCTCCACAACTCCTCCAACTGGTAGTAGTCTCGTTGAGGGGGCAAGAATATGTGTGCGATGACGTTGCCGTAGTCCAAGACCATCCAGCCAGACGCCGGCGCGCCCTCGGTCTGGAGTGGCTTGAAGCCGAGATCCTTGGCCCTCTCGATCACATCGTCAACGATGGCTTTGACCTGTCGCTCGGTGTCCCCGCTACAGATGATGAAATAATCGGCCAGCAACGACACGGTTCGGACATCAAACAACACGATGTCCGAACCCTTCTTATCACTGATCGCTCTTACCAGTTCCCTCGCCAGCTCCCCAGATTCCAGGTCTTTCTCCTCGTTCTCTACCGCAGATGATGGGATAGGACACAGCCGATGCCATCTCCCATCCGGGAAGCCTGTTCACGGGCGGGCTGCCAGCACCACCTTCAAGGTTTGCTCGTCCCCGTCTCGAATGATCCCTACCGCCACCTCTTGCCCTACCTCCGTTTCCATGACCAGGTAGGACAGCAGATCCTCAAACTGGACCACTTCCCTGTCGTCGATCCTGATGATGA
>SDBS01007857.1_pt1 | contig 10339 bp, 6 predicted proteins | sample 2277091 | NCBI WGS metagenome assembly SDBS01 (sample SAMN10404972, study PRJNA504765) | marine sediment metagenome | isolation source: marine sediment core GS10_PC15, 163 cmbsf | place: Arctic Ocean: Southern Knipovich Ridge | collected 2010 | reverse complement strand
GGTGGATCGACACGGTGGTCATCGGGTCGTAGGACGGAACAGGTGCGTGTCGTTTGGAGTAAGCTCCCTTCAGCATCCCGTCCGTCCACTGCAACAGGGTCATCACCGCCTCCTGCCGGGTGCATTTCCTCGCTGGGAACGGGCGATTGAGAGCGACCTTGATCTCGTCTGCGCAGTGCGGTTTACTCGCCGTCTCCGTCTGCTGCATCCACTGGACAACCGCCTCATCAAATCTGGGCAACTCCTCACCCGTGACAACTGCCATGCCAAGCTGCTGGAGATGGGGGTAACAATTCCTGCCACTGGGGACGATCTCGGAGATAGATCGTGCTGGGACGCTGACGATCTACCGCATTCAATGGTCGGAGCATGGCCTGGGACAATAGGGAGGCAAGGCCATTGACTGTGGGCGGCGGCAATCGCACGTCTTCCATCGCCAGCACGTCACCGGATTCCTCCTCGATGACCATCCCCATCCAGCGTTCCCGGCGTTTGGTGGAGAATTCAGGGTCAAGGAAGAAATCCGCTTCGAACTCGGCTTCGGTCAGCGGCAGGCGGCGAAGATCCCGCTTGACGAATGCCGCCGACTTGCCCAGCTTTAGATGTTCGCTCCACTGCCACATCTGTCATCCCCTTCCCATCTGCTGTTCCTCCGTGAGTCAGTTTCTCGATCCTGGTGTTCCCTTCTGAACGCTACTCCTGCCGCCCGCTTCCCTGCTTTCCCTTCCACCACGGACAGAACGGGCAGTCTTCGCCCACAGGGAAATCTTCTCCTTCTTCATGCGGACAGCCCATGTTCCCCTCGCTCATGCCAACCCTCTTGACCCCGTGCTTTTTGAAGAATCTGTCCATTTCCCGTTGCACCTTGGGGTTCGTCGTCACATCGGTAGCCATCCAACGCTTGATGACCGGCTCGGCATCCTCTTCGTTGATAACTCCGGCAACGATTTTAGTGGTCGTCTTGTCGTCAGGGCCGTAGAACGCCACTGTGCCGATGGGGAAGTCAGGCCTCTCTTCAGCCTCGTCATCGTAGTCCTGAACCTCCCACAACCAGTAGGTGTAATCTTCGACATGCTGAAAGTTGGGATCATCTTCCCCGACATGCAGACCCGCCAAGGGGACTTGGACTTCGTTCTTTCCCTTGCGGGCCTGACACGCGATGCCCTCCTGCCGATCCAGCGGAGGATCGGCAAACCCAATAACCGTAACCTCACCGCTCTCGCTTGGGCCGAGGGCCGTTGCAGGCCAATAGTCGGCCCTGAAGGGGAGTGACAGATGGGCTTTCAGGTAACCGAAGTAGTGCCGTTGCGTTTATTCGTCAGTCCTGGGTAGTGCGTCCTCACTGGTCAGCCCGAACACCATCCTGATGCGGTCGCCGGGTTCTTTCATCGAAAGCGGACGGGTGACGATGTGCGTCGGCTGCTCCATCGCAGCGGGCGTTTCATCAACCGCCGCCTCCAACTGATCTTCCTCCAACCAGTGTTTGCAGGACTTCACGTCGTCCCGCTGGCATCGCTTGACGTAGACGGCGTGGACCTGATCGAGCGTCGGCTTTGTCCAATGGACGGCGTAACCGATGGGCGTCAGCCACCCAATCCTCTCGATCTTCCCCACCCAACCCCCCAGGGGAATATCGGGATACTGTTCGTGGACAATCCCCAGCTTCACACACACCAAATCGCCTTCGGCAAAGACCGCTTGGGGAGCGTTTGTTCCTCTCCGGTTGCGGTTTGGTTGGTATTCATTCCAGGGCGTTCCTTACAACAAAACCCTCCACCCCATCCTCGCTCCGCACCCAGCAATAGCTCCCTGCCCAAGGTCGTCCACTATTGTTTGATTTGGTCGGCTATGGTGCGCGTCGATCCAGAGGTAGTTGAACCCTGGTTTGGAGACAACGGTTTCCGACGTTCTTGGGCCAGCTGTAGCTCCGATATCTCTGGTTAGATCCCCAACAGATCGCAGTCGAATCAATCCGTCGTTACATCCAAAGAGGATATAGCGTCCATCCCTTGAGAAGGCGAGGTTTGCGTGGCCGCCGCAAACAGGGCCCGCAAATACTTGAATTTGGCTACCTGTTGCAAGATTCCACAACCTCACTGTACCGCCAGAACGTGAAGGAGGGTCCGAACTAGATGATATGCCGTGCCTTCCGTCCGGTGATATTGCTACGGAGAAGACCATCTTGCTATGACCGCGAAACTGTCGAATCTCCTTCAGAGTCTTCATGTCGAGTAGCCGAACGATTTTGTCACGGGAGCCGACAAGGAGATACTGTTTGTCTTGCGAAATGTATAGGCCATGGACCTTGTCAGGATGGTTCTCACGACGAATCAATTCTCGACCTTGCTTTACATCCCAAACACGAACCGTCATATCCTCCGAAGCTGTTGCGGCCAGTAGGCCATCCGATGACAGTGAAAGAGAGTAAATGGCGTCATTATGTGCAGTCCACTTCGAGATCGGCTGTCCGCTGGAAATGTTCCATACATGGATGGTCTTGTCAGCGCCCGTGGAAATGATATGTTGGCCGTCGGGCAAGAAGGCTAGGGCGTATACAGGCCCGGTATGTCCGACATACTTCTGGGCTTCTCTTCCGGTTAACACATTCCATACCCGTATAGTCTTATCCCAACTGGCGGAAGCGACCAACTTGCCCTTGGGGCCGAATGCGACACCGCAGACCCCCTCTTGATGGCCTGCGAACTCCTGCACCCCGGCTCCGCTGGTCAAATCCCACAATCTAACCGTTTTGTCCTCGCCGCCGGACACGGCAGATAGTCCATCTGGAGAGAAAGCTACGCTCGCCACGCCACCCGAGTGGCCGACTAAGTCACGAGTGCGCAGCGCCGCGTTTGGTAACGCCGCCTTGGGCCGCGTAAAGCGGCTTTTCAGAGACCGCTGCGTTCTTTCGCGCATCAAATCGGAAATCGCTGTCGAGGATGCTTTGTTTGATGGTTTCAATGAAAGAACTTCCTTAATCTCCTTTGGCGATAGGGCCCTAGCGATGATCAGTACCTCATCGATTCGCCCTCGGAAAGATGGCCCGCCGTCAACATGCGCCCCTATGAAAGCTGTTCCTGTGAGGCTAGTCTGGTAGCTCTTGGCGAACCGCAAGTCAACAGCCCCGTCAATGTAGAGGATGGTCTCATTATCCCCCCCATAAACAAGGGCGACATGATGCCATTTACCATCGGTTACGGCCATTTTACCAGATGGCTCATTATGTCCACCGTGGTTTCCAACGGAAATCATCGTTGCGCGTCCCTCGCTTTGTGCGCGGTTTCCAGCTCCCATTCCCCCACGTCCTACGCGGTGCGCAGTTCTAAATTGGTGCAGGTAAACGGCATTGTTGGGCGCGGCTCTACCGTATTGCAAGAAACAACCACAACCCCTTGTTTCAGAGGCTTGCACCCAGAAGCAAATCGTGCGGGGCGAATTGCCCGAAGGCAACCGACTATCTGGGAAACTAACAAGATCGTAACCGTCAAAGGACAAGGCTTGCCCTTTTCGACCTGGTACCGATTGAGCGCCCGAGACCAGCCCGAACAGCCCGGACCCGCTCACATCGCGCACGTAGGTCTTGCCGTCACGCTCGAAGAAGGTGTCCCTCTCGAAAGTAAAGGCTGCCACGGTTCCCGCCGGAAGAGACGATTTAGGGGGCTCGGGCAATGCCTCGGGGGCTTCGGCCAATCGTCGTTCGATCCTGACCCTTTCCAGCCCGCTCAGGCCGGGCAGCGCGGCGCGGTACAAGTTGACGGCATGAGCGAGTATCTGGTCGTGCTCGTATCCTTCCTTGCTCTGCGCGATATTCCACCAGGTGTCGCCCAGACGTGTTTGCTCTTTCGCGTCCTCAGTTCCCGCGATCTCCTTTTCCGCGGCATCGTTTAGGTTGGTGTCGCTACCCTTGGCCAGCATGGGCAGACCACGATTCCAGTCGCCGAGCATGTAACAATAATACTTGCCGACGACGAATTTCGCGTCAGCGTCGTCGGGGACGTTCGTGAGCGTTTCCAAGGCCCGTTTCGTTTCGGCAAACTCTTGTTCGAGGCGATTAGCTTGGGCTAACTCCGCGACCAGCTCTCTGATGAGTTCCTTGTTGCCGCCACGTCGTACAGCCTGCCGTGCCAATTCGAGAAGGGCCACGGCGCGGTCGTACCGCTCCTGTTCGTAGGCGTCGGCGACAATCGAAATGATCAGTTCCGCCAATTCCGTCCGCTTCTCCCTGGGCATGGACATTCGCGACCACTTCTTCAGCGCCGTTTCCTTCATGGACAGTGCGTCGACCTTGTATTCCGCGCCGAGTAGTTCGACGCTACGCAGTGTCGTGATCGTATCGCCCGCTTGCGTGGCGATATCTCGGGCAATTCGCAAGAGCACGAATCGAGCCGCCGGGTCATCTTCTGTTTCCTCGGCGAGCTTCAACAGAGTCTTCGCAACCTCGGCCTTTTGTTCCAACGTCTTGGCTCGCGCAAACTCCGGTTCGTAGAGTTCCTTGACCAGTGCGAGGGTCTTTTCCTGGGCAGCCTTTTCCGGGACAGCTATTCTTGGATCGACTTCCTCCTCGTCGTCAGGAGCCTCTTGAAAGGGGACTTCGTTATCGGGTTTCGAGGGAAGTGCGTCAAACCCGAAGTTAACCGTGAAGTCGTCGATTTCGGCAGTTTGCGGTGTGTCGTTCCCACCATCTGCGTGCAAGATCCCCAGGTAGAGGTCAGGTTCCACGTCCAGCCAGGGGATGGATATTTCCGTTAGGCTGCCACCTGCCGAAGGGTTCTTCAGGCTCTCCCACACAAGGGACCATTCGCCTTGCTGTCTCGATAATGTGAGAAGAATATCATCACCCGACGCGAAGCCTTTATCTCCGGTTGACGTTTGCTCGAAGGGAAAGGTTCCCCCGCCGCTATGCCCCCCAAAAATGATCTGATTGGGTTCATGGAAACCGGCTATGATATGCCTGTTTACTGAGGTGCCCACATAGAATACCAAAATGTCGGAAGCTTGGTTGGCTTGGACGTTGTAGAACTTCGCCGACACGGAGAAATCCCGGTCGCCGAGTCCTTCTAGGAAAACGCCGGGGGCAACCATGTTTTCCAGGTTGCTGCCACCTTGAGATATGCCGCTACGAGTCGAAGTCAACAACAGTCGCCCGGGGCTTGCCAATAGGTCCATGTTCGGGTCGTTGCCAGGCCAGGAACCACCGGTGGCTGGGAGCCGGTGCGTAAAGCCGGTCCCCTGTCCGTTCTTGTCCGTAATGGTCCCAGCAACCGCTGAATCGAACGTCAAGTCAACTTCGTCGAGTTGTGCAGAACTCGGGATCACCGTAGCTTCATTATCGGAGGCTACGGATGGTTGTGGTTTTGTCGGGCTGGGCGAGACCGGCTCGGGGTCCGGCTCATCAAACGGTGACGGCTGGGGAGTTGCCGGACTGTGATCGACTTCTTCAGCGGGCTGTGGGTTGACTACCGGATTGCCGTCCGGCCGGTTTGGCGAGTTGCCCTGGGCAACCTGCTTGGGAACTTCTCCGGCATCGTTCTTCCAAATCCCCAAAACGTCCCAGCCGAATCCATACCACAAGATCACGACACCCAATGCCAAACCCACTATTCCGCCGACGACGACCTTCACGACTTCCCGTACGGCACTCTTCTTCCGTCGCTTGCCGCGATCGTTACCCGACGAGGCGATGTCCACCTTGGGAGCGTCAGTCGGCTGAGTTGATGAGGGATCAGATGCCATGGTTTTGCTTTCCTTTGGGGACGCCGGTTGCTTCTCCACGGAAGATTGGGCGGAATTGCCGTCGAGGGCCCGTTGCGAGCTTGCCTTTTTCCTGTTCAGGCGAGCAAGAAAGACTTCCAGGACCTTGGCAACATTCAAAGCGCTCTGAAATCTAGCATCGGGTGATTTTTCGAGCAGTTTGTCGATGACTTCGCAGAGCCATCCAGGCACCTCCGGATTGATTTCCTGGATCTTCAGCGGCGTGTCGTCGCACACGCGACGGATGATCGCAACCGTCGAATCACCCCGAAAGGGCGATCGCCCCGTGCACATCGCGTACAGCACACAGCCAAGGCTAAACAGGTCGGACCGATGGTCGACCGGTTTTCCTTGGGCCTGTTCGGGGGACATGTACTGCGGCGTGCCGGGCACAAACCCTGTGCCGGTCATGCCCACGTCGTCCACGGCACGGGCAAGGCCGAAGTCGGTGATCTTGACCCGCGAGATCCCGTTCTCCAGCAAGATGTTCGCGGGCTTGATGTCGCGATGAATCAACCCTTCGGCATGGGCGGCCGCGAGGCCTATCGCCGCCTGCTTGCCGATCCGAAGAATCTCCGGCAACTCGAACGCCCCAACACGATCAATCCGACTCTGCAACGATTCGCCCGAAATGTATTCCATCACGATAAACGGCAACGGGGCCGTATCGTCGATGGCGTGAATCGTCACGACGTGCGGATGGCTGATGGCCGCGGCAGCCTGGCCTTCGCGCAAGAAGCGTTTTCTGGCCGTGGCGTTGGCTGCGAACTCGGGGGCCAAGACCTTCAGCGCCACGAACCGACTGAGTTTCGGATCGTATCCCTTCAGGACCACGCCAGCCCCGCCATGTCCGACTACATCGCTGATTTCATAGGGACCGAGGGTTCCGAGACAATCGAGCTTGTCGGACGGTCCGAGGATTTTGGCGATGGCTTGCCAACGGTCCTCGGGCGATGGGGCCGACTCGGCCATCCCGCACCACTGCACAGCGTTTGTGATTCGTCTATACACCGCACTCAAAAGCCCATTGCTTTCGGGAGTACTTGTCTGCTCCTCGGCAGTCGGAAGACTACTTTGGGAGACTTGGGAGCGTTTTGCAGCACGGTGCCTGGGCTCAAAAACGACCTCAGGCCCCGCCTCGGTAAGCCGGATGATCTCCCCAGGGTTCAACCAGTGTTTTCGCCCCGGTGATTCATCTTCAACCTGCACGAGCCAATCACCCAGGGTCTCTATCAGCCAACGATTGGCAACCCTGGATACCTTGGCATGTTGTGGCTGGATTGTATGGGCATTTTGCAGGGGTACGTGGCATCCAGGATCACTTCCAATAAGTATCGCGTCGGCATCAACGGCAATCCGGTTACCATTGGGCAATTCAAATGTGACCGACATATTCCAGGCCTCGTTTCTTGAGGTATCCCAGCCGACCGTCAGCCAAACTGGAGTGGTCCACTCTGGTTTTGTAAGCGATCATGCCATTCCTGGAGTTTTCGCTCGCTGAGTCCCGAGGCACGCTCCAACGTCAGCGCGGCCTGTCGTTTCACAGTCGGCAACTCCGCCTGTACCGTAAGTCTGCCATTCTGTTCGTATGTGAAGACGACTTTTACATGTGTTCCGGCGGGAAGCCCCGGAGGTAGGCCACACACGATGCATTTGCCAATAGGGGTTGACTCGTTGCCAGCCACATCGCCACCTTCGATAATGTTTACAACCACACTGGGTTGGTTGTCACGAAGAGTCTGGAACTTGGTCGTTTTTGTTGCGGGTAAAGCCGTGTTCCGAGGAATCATGATCCTCCGTCGAGGCCGTCCCGTTTCTGGCTCAACGCCAAGCACTCCCAGGTCATGGGAGTTCACATTTTTGACGATAATAGACGGTGTGGCGTCCTCGTCCGTGTTCATCAGCAATCCGGCATAGATTGCTGCTCCGTGGGCAACGGCCTCATCAGCAGACAGAGAGCAATCCACGGTCTTTCCCGATTCTTCTTCCAGCATCCGTTGGACCATGGGCATGCGGGTAGAACCACCGACCAGAAGGAGCCGGGTGACTTCATTCCACTCAACACGCGCATCTTTTAGCACGTTTCGCACGGTGAGTCGTGTTCTTTCCAGCAGATCGCTGGTTATCGACTCGAACTGCTGTCTTGTCACCGGCAATCGGATACCGTCGCCCGAGTGCTCAAATGTGATCGTCGTCTCTTCTCTTGCCGTAAGCGCCCGCTTGGCGTCTTCCGCGGCTTGCATAAGGCGCTGCAACGCTCCAGGGTTCTCCCTCAAATCAAAGCGATACTTCGACTTGTATTCTTCGGCTATTAAATCCACAAGACGGCGGTTCCAATCGATTCCCCCAAGATACACATCACCGGCAGTTGCGATGGCGGTGTAATTCTTGCCGTCGATCTCCATCAAGGTGACATCGAATGTTCCTCCCCCTAAGTCATACACAAGAATCTTCTCGTGCTGTTCTGCCGCACCTTCTGTGGTAAGAAAGCCCCGCTGGACACCAAACATGATTGCCGCTGCTGTCGGCTCGTTAATGATGTCCAGGACATCGAGCCCCGCCAAGTGCCCGGCATCCTGCGTGGCCTTGCGTCGAGGTTCGTTGAAATAGGCGGGAACCGTAATGACCGCCTTGCGGAAGGCGCCTAGTTTCTTCTCAGCATCCCGCTTGAGTTTTTCGAGGACGAAAGATTGGATGACCTCCGGGGGGAAGTGCTCGCCGTTGATGGTTCGGGAGTATGCTGAGCATCCCATGTCCCGTTTTGCAAATTCAGCGATCTGGTCCGGCTCCAAGGCGGCTGCTTTGACCGCCTCTTTGCCCACGACGACGGAGGACTTGTCGAACAAGACGACGCTTGGAGTGATCACGTCGCCTTCGGCGTTTTGGATCGTCTGCGGCCGCCCCGTGGAGTCCAAAAGAGCGATCACCGAATAGGTAGTTCCCAAGTCGATGCCAATGGCGGGTTCGGAAGACGGCATGATATTAAGGTGCTATCGAAGTGACGGACTTGAGATTACATTGGACAAAAGTCGGTGTCACGATTTCCGTTGCGACCTTCGTGTCCTTGGTTAACGCACCGAAACCCACTCCCCGGAGGGGGTTGCCGCTCGGCGGGGGTGACAGCCTACCGTGACATTAGGTATACTGGCTTTGCGAGGGTCTTGTAAACCCCTGCACCAGAAGGATGCATTTTTTCGCAGGTCCGGCTATGCCCGAGGATTTTGACCCTTACCACAAATGGCTGGGAATTCCCCCAAAAGATCAGCCGCCCAATCACTACCGATTGCTGGGGCTCGATCTTTTTGAATCCGATCCGGATGTGATCGATGTCGCCGCAGGTAAACAGGTGGCTTACCTTCAAGGTTGCGCAACCGGCCCCCATGTCTCGTTATCTCAGAAACTACTCAATGAGATCTCTGCGGCACGCCTCTGCCTGTTAAGCAAGGACAGCAAGGCTGATTATGATGTCGCATTGAAAGCGGAAATGGCTCAGAGCAGAACGGCCACACCGGAAGGTCAACCGCCCAGCCTTATTCCCGAGTCCGTTCCGCAACGTTCCGGGGCTTCTCGTACGGACTACCGTCCACACCGCAAGAGGCGATCGTGGCCGTTATTCGCCGCCATTGCGACAGGGGTTATTCTAGGGGCCGGGCTGCTATCGGTTTTCTCACCTGGACGTGACTCCGAGCCGAAGGAACAGTCCGCTGGCATCAAGCAGCCAACCACTCCGTTGAAGGCAGTTAAACTGCCCACGAAATCGTCGGAACCAAAGGCCACTTCACGGCCGGACAATCCCCCTACGAACGAACCGGCGGAACACGATTCTCCCGAACATGGGCTTTCCCCTACAAAATCAAAAGACCCGTCAGATGCGGGGACGGCGACGACGGATAAGCCAACTATTGATGAACCCGAGGAACCTGTTCCGGACAATCCTACGACTACGGTCGAACCAGAGCCGGTTGCATCGGATGCAACTCCCGTCACGGACAGCCCGACACTACTTGAAGAACAGGAGCTTTTCGACAACGTCTTTGCAGCGGCAAGAACTCCCGAGCAATACCAAGTCGTCGCCCGCGATGGCTGGAAGCTACTCCAAAAGGCCGAGGCTGCAGGTGATAAAGAAATGGTGTTGAAGGAAGCTCCGAAGGTAATCTCCGCGGCTCGTGAGGCCAACGACAACGAAACAGCGAAGAAAGCAACGATGCTTTTTATCAAGACTGGAGACGCTGCATCAGAATCAGATCAGTAACGCAAGACGAGGACGTTAGGGTCCTCGGCATTTAATTGGATTACAGTTTGGCTCTGGGTCACATTCAACGTTTTGGCTTTCCGGGGACAATCCTATGCCGCACCAACATGCTCGCTTAATCGCTCAATGCGTTCTTCCGATCCTCGTCTTCTTCATTTGCGCTACTCCCCTCTCCGCTCAAAACAAGCTTGCCATCCCGTCCGAGCCCGACCAGCAACAATCGCTCGAACTCATCCGTGAGATCTACGGCGAAGAGTTGGGTAGCGCCAAGACCTCATCCAAGAAACAAGCTCTAGCCAAGAAGCTTCTTGGCAAAGCGAAAGAAGCAATAGACCC
>SDBS01007856.1_pt1 | contig 10339 bp, 8 predicted proteins | sample 2277091 | NCBI WGS metagenome assembly SDBS01 (sample SAMN10404972, study PRJNA504765) | marine sediment metagenome | isolation source: marine sediment core GS10_PC15, 163 cmbsf | place: Arctic Ocean: Southern Knipovich Ridge | collected 2010 | reverse complement strand
CTACGTACGGATGTCTTGCTCCTCGTTTGGTGACCGGTCAGTTTGACCCAACCTATCATCAGGCAGTTTGGCCGTCCACGGGCAATTACTGCCGTGGTGGCGCTTACAACGCCCATCTGCTGTCATGCAAATCGGTTGCCATTCTCCCTGAACAGATGTCTCACGAACGATTTGAGTGGCTATCCAAGATTGCTGGTGAGGTAATTGCTACTCCTGGCTGTGAGTCAAACGTGTGGGAAATCTTCCAGAAGTGCAAGGAACTTGAAGCCACTCGAGAGAATATCATGACTTTCAATCAGTTCGATGAGTTTGGAAACCACCTATGGCATTATGATGTGACCGGACATGCCATGGAAGAGGTTCTACGAAAGGAGCTGGATAAGAACGGTCGCTACGCAGGGATTGTGTTGACCAGTGGATCATCCGGCACACTTGGGTGTGGAGATTACCTGAAGGAGGTCTATCCAGCGAGCAAGATCGCTGTAGGAGAAGCACTTCAGTGTCCTACACTACTACTCAACGGATTTGGCGGACACAGAATTGAAGGGATTGGTGACAAACACGTTCCTTGGATTCATAACGTACGCAATACAGACATGGTAATTGCTATTGACGATCAACCTTGTATGAATCTGATCCGCCTGTTCAATGAGCCAGCGGGAAAGAGCTATCTAAGCCAGCAAGGGGTAGGGGATGGCATAATTGAGCAGTTACCACTACTTGGAATCTCCAGTGTGGGAAATCTCCTTGGCGCAATCAAGTTTGCCAAGTACTACGAACTCACCGATAGAGATGTCGTATTGACTACATTCACTGATTCAATGGAGCTCTACCAGACCCGCTTGCAGGAAGAGGAAGAAAAACATGGTCGTTACAGCGAACTCCAAGCCGCAATAGATTATCATCGCAATTTGATGGCGGTTGCCACTGATACCATGGCTGAGCTTAGCTATCGGGATCAGCAACGAGTACACAACCTAAAGTACTACACCTGGATAGAGCAGATGGGCAAATCGGTCGACGAATTGGATGCCCAATGGTACGACTGGCCCAAGTACTGGGATGACATCCACAATCAAGTTGAACAGATCGACGAATTGATCGAGGCATTCAACGACAAGGTAGGATTGCTAGAAGAGCTGTAAAGAAACAGGCATTTGTTGAGATAACAAATAGCCCCGGTTGGCTAGCAAATCGGCTCAAAGCGGTGGGCTTTTTCTTATCCCAAGCTTGCATCTTGACTATCTAGTGACTATGCTAAACAAAACATAAAAATCTATTGAGGTGATTCCTGATGACAACCCAGGATAAGCTAACGACAAGCTTACGCAATGGCACTGCTAATACTCTTCTTATTGTCCTCTTATTTGGTTCTCTGTGGGGTGCGGTAGAAGCGCTGTTTGGTGGGCTGCTTCACGTTATTCTTCCTCCGACCTATCAGGGGAAGATTATGATTGTGCTGGCGATGGCACTGATGGCAATTGCTGTGCGTCAAACACGAAAGCCCTGGATCCCTTTTGGGATGGCGTTGATCGCTGCGCCACTCAAGCTGTTTTCCGCGGTTGTTTTCACTCTTCCTGTCTCCGCTCCCGCAATACTTAACCCAGTGTTCTCTATCCTTGCACAGGGCGCTGCATTTGCGCTTTTCGCTATGGCTGTTGAGGGTAGGCGCTGGCCGGTTACACTTCGTTTAGGTCTAGCTGGCACTGGAGCAGGGGTATTGCAGTCGCTTCTATTTGCTGGACTAGTGCGTGGACCTGGTCACTTACTTTATCTTCCTTTGGCTGCGATTGAGAAACTGGGCACCAAATTTCCCTATTGGTCTGTGTCGGCTAGTGGGATCGGGAATTTCCTCAGTACTTCTGTTCCCTATTCCGCGCTGGCCGCTGGCGTAGCAGGAATCGTCATTGGACTGGTTCCAGTTCGTGTACATACAGGTTTGAGCCCCGCGTTCGTGCTTGCTGGGAGTGCGTTATGTCTAGGGATCTTCTTCCTCGCCTCCTGGTTTATCTGAGACACAGAAAGGAGCGCTCCTGCATTATTATTAGCGGTGAGGTTGGCGCGGGTAAGACACTTGTCGCCAAACAGCTTGCCGCAGCTCTTGAGAGGCTGAACATCGCGGTTGGCGGAATTCTCTCTCCGCGGATCGTCCAAGATGGCGTGACAGTCGGTTACACAATCTGCGACCTAACAAGTGGAGAGGAACGACCATTTGCCGGGTTGAGTACTCCTGGCATTGTCGTAGGCAGGTTCTTCATTGACCGGAAGGCCCTGGATCTTGCCTGTCGAGCAATAGAAGATGCGGCCCGAAATGCTCAGGTTGTGTTTGTGGATGAGGTGGGACGCCTTGAGCTACAAGGTGCCGGACTGGCCTTGGCTGTCCATACACTTCTCAACTCATCAGCCCTTCCTGTCTTTCTTGTCCGCGGCTCATTTGTTCCAGCTGTTGTGAAATCGTTCTCCATCAATCAATACATCCCTTACCACATCTGTTGAGGATTCACGCTCTGGTCCCGGGGAACAATACCCTATCGAAGCGGTGTTACTTAGGCGTAATGAGCTGATGCGCAGCAGTTGTTGAAAGGAATTGAAACGATCCAAGTTACGCTACTCGACTGGAATCTAATCTGATCGATACCATCAGAGAACTAGCCCGATGGAAGCGTTTTTGAATTCGAAGCCCTTGTTGAAGAGGTTAAGGCAGATATCGACTACCTGTAGGTCATACAATCTGCCTTTGTTCTTACTTATCTCCTCTAGAGCCTTGTCGATTCCAAGTGCTGGTCGATAGGGGCGGAGTGAGGACATCGCCTCCACGACATCGGCCACAGCGAGGATACGCGCCCCAAGCCGGATCTCCTTGCCCTTGAGGCCTTGGGGATAGCCTGAGCCGTCTATTCGCTCGTGGTGCTGCAAGATGATATCTGCTACTGGCCACGGGAAGTCGACCTCCTTCACTATATCGTACGCACTCTCGGGATGGTGTTTAATCAGGATAAGCTCCATCTCTGATAGCTGGGTAGGCTTAGTTAGGATCTCTGCCGGAATGGCGATCTTACCGATGTCGTGTATTAGGCTGGCTGTACGAATTGCCTCAATTTGCTTGCCGGAAACCTTCATCTTTTCCGCTATAGCGCAGGCCAGTTGGGTTACACGCTGTTGATGCCCGGCAGTGTACGGATCTCTCGTTTCGGTTGTCCGTCCGAGCACTTGAATTACCCCCTGTAGCATGTTTTCTAGCCTCTCCTGTGCCCTCTTGTGCTCGGTGATGTCACGGCCAAGGGCGATGGAACCAGCGAAATCACCCTTTTTATCTAGCAGGTTTCTCTCAGGATGCCCCCTCTTACTCCTCAAGATCGCTTGTCTGAAGCCTTCGCTTCTTTTGCTTTTCTTCTCAACATACATCCTGCGGTCTGCCCTTACTAGGACCTCTTCCATCGGTTCTGAGCCCTCAGGTCTCCAACAAGCAGCGCCAATGGATACTGTGACCGGGAAATCTATGAGCTTGTTCTCTTTGTCTCGGCGGGCTATTGCTTTAGTGATCCGTTCCTTCACAATGTCTGTTTCGCTATCTGTTGTTTCAGGTAGTACAAGCAAGAACTCGTCCCCTCCATAGCGAATCGCAATATCAACATCACGAAGTTGAGCTTCCAGTAACCTAGCTATCTCCTGCAGTACACGGTCTCCTATCGGGTGACCGAACCTATCGTTTATCTCCTTGAACCTATCTATATCAACTATCAAGAAGGCGATAGGATGATCATAGCGTTTGGAGCGAGCGATCTCCTGTTCGATGACCTGGGTGAAGTAACGACGATTGTAGAGACCGGTCAATGAGTCACGGATTGCCTGTTCTTCGAGTTGTTGTTGTAGGCTGATTCGCTTTATTGCTTCGTAGGTATGGCCAAGCAATAGGTTGAGTAGGTGCGCATCCTCCTCGGTGAAGGCATCGGGTGTTGTAGAGACGACCTGAAAAACACCGATATCACCAATCGGCGCACTGATCCCAGAGCTGAACTGTTTCCTGGTAGGGGCTGCAATGGGGACCTCATCCATACTGCCGAAGATGGTAGTGTTACCGCTGCGGTAAGTTTCTCCTGCCAGGCCTCCTTGTTCAAGCCTGGTCTCTTTGCTTGCCCCAGAAGGCAGTTCTGAAGAGGTAGCCTTGACTATCAACTTGCCTTCTTCCACGATATCCAGGGAGGCGAGTGAGAAGCTGAGGATCTTCTCCGCTGCTTCGATAGTCATATCATATACATCCTGTGCGGCGTTGGATGTTTCAAGTTGCAGCGTGACTTTATACAAGCGCTCAATTTTCTGTTTTGAGTCTTCTAAAGCCTGTTGGGCTTTTGCTCTCTCTGTAGTATCAATGATAATTGAAAGAAGGTGTGGCTGGCCATGGTAAGAGAAACGTGTTCCACGCAGTTCAATGTCGAATTGCGTTCCATCCTTCCTGAGATTCACTGAATTAGCGAGAAAGCGACCGTTTTGTTCTACATCTTTCTTGAAATTAGAAAAACCATCGAAATAGTCAGGATGGACAAGTTTCTCTGCGAGAAGACCAACAAACTCATCGCTGGCGTAACCATACATTTTACAGGCTGCCGGATTAGCCTCTATGATCCTTCCATCTAAATCGAAAACAAGCACTCCGTCAATAGTGGCGACAAAAATGCTGTGGTAGCGCTGCTCGCTGTTTTGTAGGGCTTCTTGCGCTTTTCTATACCCGATGGAAAGCCCGATTTGCCTGCCAATAAGCTCCAGCACCTTCAGATCTTCTTCGGAAAACGCTGCCTCATTGTTGTAGTCGCGAAGCACTAGGATGCCAATGATATCGGCCTCAGCTCTAAGTGGAATCCCGAGCCAAGTCTGAGGGATGGCTCCGGTGGCTTCTATTTCCCCAACATGTATCATGTGTCCAATTCCTTCGTGGCTTAGAAGAACCGATTCACCCTTTCTGACAACGTAGGCAGTAAGTGATTTACCTGCAGGGAATGCACGAAATTGATCATTAACATCCAATAAGGAAAGCGTATCGGTTTCCTTACTGTAGAGGGCAATGAAAGAATCTTCCCAACGCAAGAAGGGAGCGAGTTGTTCTTTGACTGTGTTGAACAAGGAGGGAAGACTTGGGCCTGTGTGGCCAGCCACTGCGATTCGATGTAGCGCTTGTTGAAGCTGTTCCATGCGAACTCGTTCTGGAATATCCGTTAGAATACCCTCGTAATACAGCGTGTTCCCTTTCTCGTCACGAATAACGTAGGCATGTTCAAGCACCGTAAACGGGCGACCATCTTTACGTTTCAGCACAAGCTCAATCCCAGATATTCTTCCTCTCTTTTCTAATTCTCTTCTATAGTGGTCTCTATCTGCGATGTTCAAATATAGGTCATGCGCATCAGCGGCTAGTAGCTCTTCTGCTGAGTTATAGCCAAACATGCGGACAAGTGCTTGATTAACTGAAATGAACTTGCCACTGGGCGTAGTCTGATATATGCCACTAGGCACATTCTCATACAGGCTGCGGAGTCTCTTCTCAGAACTTCGTAGCGCCTGTTCTACCCGCTTGTGTTCGATAAAAAGCCCCAACTGGCTTGAGATGGAGTTCAGAATCTGCAGGTCTTCCTTGTTGTAAGCCATCTTGTCCGTATAGCTTTGCACCACCAAAGCACCAATCGTTTCCTTCTTTGCTTTTAAAGGGACTCCAAGGAAAGCCTTGGGAATACTTCCATGGACCACTACCTCTCCGGCGTGGACCATTTCCTCGATTTCTTCGCCGGTTAACAGCAGCGGGATCCCTCCTCTGATGAGATGGCCAGTAAGTGATTCTTCTGCAGAAACGGCGACCAACTGATCTCTTTGGTCGGCAAAATAAGGGAAAGAGATCGTGTCGTCTTCTTTGTCATACAGCGCAAGAAAGTAGTTCTTGGTGTTCAGAATGGGATCGAGTTTCTTTTGGATTACCTTTGCTAGTTCAGAAAGGTTCTGAGCGCTAAGCAGCGCATGTGAAATGTCATGAAGCGCCTACTGGGTTTTGACTTTTGTGCGCTTGCTCGATAATGCCACTACAGTATTCCCCCTGCAAACAGGGCGTGCCGATCCTAAAAGCGATGCGCCTTCCTGTTGATGCAACTCCACGTTCTATGCAAACTCGCCCTCGCCTTCCGCAGTTGTATCGCGGTACTTTCGCTATTCATGTTGTAACTTCTCGCTTGTGATCTGCGAAGCGATTGCTCCCCACTATTCCTCTCTTTTGCGTGTTCTTCTTTTATGCAAACATTACCATCATTCTACAGGATTATCCTTCCAGGGCAACTATTGATGCTGGGCCTCACCAGTTAAGCTTGTCTATTGCTCATGGTTATTCTATTATTCATTCTCCATACCGTAAAGGAGCAAGATCTGAAGATGATCATTCGCCAGCTAGTAACTGAGGATTATGACGCATTGGTTGCTTTGTGGCGAGAGGCGGCTCTCTCTTGTCGGCCAAATGGTCGGGATTGCCTAGAAAAGATCGCCTACGAGATAGCTGGAACAACTGCAATCTTCCTTGTTGCTGAGAGCAAAGAGAGAATCATAGGAGCAATTCTCGGTACTCATGATGGTCGAAAGGGATGGATCAATCGACTTGCCGTTGTTCCGAGCCACCAACAACAGGGGGTTGCCACAGCGCTTGTTGCTGCAGTGGAGAAGCAGCTTAGCGAGTTGGGGATAGAGATTGTTGCCTGCCTGATTGAGGAGTGGAACAAGGACTCGGCTGTGTTTTTTGGCAGGTTAGGCTATCACTGTCACTCGGATATCCATTACTACTCTAAGCGAAAGGATGCCGCAGTGTAGGAACGCTAGGGGTACAGCATGTCGTGCCTCTACAACCTGCATTGCTCTTCTCATTTCTGTGCGAGATGGTTGACGCAAACGGGTTTGAAATCCGCTTCTAGTTGGGCATCGTAAGGAGTAGACGAGCAAGGAGATCACCGATTACCTGATAACGATAATCAGCAGTCGCTCGAAGATCAGTTATCGGTGAAATGCACTGTCGTATGATGTTTCTTGCCTGGTTGATCGATTGTGGTGTCACCCTTCTACCAGCGAGCAGAGTTTCTACTGGGTGTAGGCGAATCGGCGCTGGCGCAACTGAACCAGCAGCAAGACGTATCTCATCTATTGCATCATCCTTCATTCTCAACAGTGCCCCTAATGAGGCGATTGCGATAGTGAGCGCTTTACGCCGCCCAACTTTGTGAAAGAATGGTGAGAACCCAGGGTCCGGAATTGGAACGCAAATTCCGCTAAGGAACTCTCCTTGTTTGAGGACTGTCTTTCCTGGTCCGCACAGAAAATCTTCGAGTTGGACACGGCGTTCTCCTGTTGGATCGGCGATGATTACTTCAGCATCCAGCAACAGGAGAGGAATGGCACTGTCTGCCGCTGGTGAGGCATTAACTAAGTTCCCTCCAATGGTTCCCCGATTCCTGATCTGAGTGGAGCCGAGCTTGCGAAGTCCCATGGCAAGTATCGGGATCTGCTCGCCAATGATGGCCTCTTCAATAATCTGGCTGAAGGATACAGCAGCGCCAATTTCAATGCACCCCCGCTCTTGTCGAATCTCGCGAAGTTGATCAAGGTCAGAGATGTCAAGAAGGGTCTTTGCAGACAGGAGTCCTTTGCGCATCTTTACAACCAAGTCGGTTCCTCCACAGAGGATCACTGCTCCGGGGCTTTGTAGGGACTGTAAGAGTTCCTCGACAGAACCAATCTTTATATATTGCTCATCCACGCTTCTTTTCTCCTAGTGTTTTTGGCCGATCAATATCCCTAACCGTGCCTGGATCATCTACTTCTACGCCGAGCAGTTGTTCCTGATGCTCGGCAATGAAATCACGGGCACCGATATCCCCTGTTAATGTCGCGATGAGTTCCTGGGAGCAAGACTTGTGCAGGTATACTGGAAATCCTCGCTGGCCGTGGTAGTGTGGGGCCACAATCAATGCTCCTGTGGTTCCTGCGGCAACCACTGTCTGGATTGTACCTGAGCTGATGTAGGGCATGTCGGCAAGAAGAATAAGAAAACCGTCTGCTCTCGGAGATAGAGACTTGATTCCTGCTCGTAGAGAACTTGACATTCCACTTTCGAACTGTTGATTGATCACAACCCGGCAATCAGAAAGATCGATAGCGTTCATGATCTTATCCGCAGCATAGCCAAGAACAACAATAATCCGCTTTATGCTCGTCTGTTTCACTGTACGGATAACTCGCGCCAGCGCCGGTTCGTTATCAATTGAGAGAAGGGGTTTGATCGTTCCCAAGCGCTCCCCTTTTCCGGCAGCAAGCACAATTGCTTCAATCATTTGTTGCCTCGCATTAGCTCGGCTGCATAACGTACCGCTTCGAGAATCTTTAGATAACCAGTGCAACGGCACAAGTTTCCCTCAAGAGCGGCAAGAATCTGTTCATCAGTCGGATTGGGATTCTTCAGTAGGAGCGCGTAGGTTGACATGATGAATCCAGGTGTACAGAAGCCGCACTGGACAGCCCCCTTCTCCACAAATGCCCGCTGTATGGGATGAAGCCGGCATTTATCCCCTTGATCTGCAGAGGAAAGAGAAACAGACTGGCTCAATCGGGCCAATCCTTCAATAGTCAGTAGTTCTTTCCCATCAACTTGTGGAGCAAGAACAAGACATGAGTTTACCGCGCGGCCATCGATAAGAACGGTACACGCTCCGCATTCCCCCTCTCCACAACCTTCCTTGGTTCCAGTATGGTGCAGATCTTCGCGTAGCAGGTCAAGGAGGCGAGTCTCCTCATCGGCCTCGACCAAGATCTGCTTTCCATTGAGAGTGAAGCGTATCTTCATAGATGCTCTTCCACTGCAATCAGCGTTGGTTCAATCTCCACTGCTGGTTCTACTGCCTTTCGTGCGGCAACAATGTCCTTCAATCCATTCCCGGTCACCATGACTGCAACTCGCCTTCCGGAAAGCTCTCCCTTGCTGACAAGTTTGACCAACCCGGCGAATGGCGCAGCGCCAGCTGGTTCCGCAAACACTCCTGTCTGTCGAGCCATAGTCGAAATTCCGGTGATGATTTCTGTGTCGGTTACAGTAACGAAATATCCGCCGTTTCTCGCTACGTAAGTTACAGCCTTCACAATATCGCGGGGCTTTCCCACGCTAATGCTATCAGCTACGGTTTGTGCTTCTACGTCTTCAATTGTGACCTTTCCACCATTGTAGCGCTGAAACGCTGTTGCCACCGCGGCTGCTCCTTCGGCCTGTACTCCAACTACCTGTGGTATACGCTCGATCAAGCCAAGAGAATGAAATTCCTCAAACCCCTTACAAATCCCGCTGATTACTGAGCCATCGCCCACAGCGACAAGGACAACATCCGGAACGTTCCAAGAGAGCTGTTCCGCAAGTTCGAGCGCTCCAGTCTTCTTGCCTTCAACCAGATAGGGATTGAGTGCAGCCGAACGATTATACCATCCGAATGTTTCGGCGGCTTCAGAGGCAAGGTCGTAGGCAGCGTCGTAAGAACCATCGACAAGAAACACCTTGGCTCCATAGACTAGTAGTTGAGTAACCTTTGCGGCTGGAGTGGTCCGCGGCACGAAGATGATCGTTTGCAGGTCGGTTGCGGCAGAAAAACCTGCTAGTGAGCTGGCAGCATTTCCCGTAGAGGCACAGGTAATCACCCGCTTGTGTTTCTCTTGCGCCTTAATCACTACTACTGAACTTGCTCGGTCCTTATATGACGCAGTTGGATTTTGGCCATCATCCTTAATGAACAAAGCTTCCAGGCCGTAATGTGATGCTAGATGAGGAAATTGATAGGTTGGAGTGAAGCCAACGCGGAGTGGTTGGACAAAGCGGCGATCCTCAACCGGCAGAAGAGGGAGGTAGCGCCACATTGTGTGCTCTCCGTTATTGCTAAAGTAGCGCCTCGTAAGGATCTTCTTCAGCTTCCTGTAATCATAGATGACCTCAAGCGTTCCGCGTCGCTGTCCACAGCTTGGACATGTATACTCGATCTCATCCGCATTGAACTCTTTTTCACAGGAAATACATCGAAGCGCGCTGATCTTGCCCATCGTTAAACACTCACCTCATGAATAGAAATGGCAGAGAGACAGTCATCCCCCTAAGGATCAATGCCATCTCAACCAGTTCTTTCAGGGAAAACATTCCTGTAAATGCCTTTTTCAGCGTCATTTCTCTTATCACAAAATCAGGCGATAGGTTGATGCAAACATTCGTATTCTCAAAAACCAGCAAGCCAGCTTTGCTTGAAAGCTTCATTTCCTCGCCTCTCTCTCGCCTGAAAATACTGTGTCC
>SDBS01007855.1_pt1 | contig 10340 bp, 11 predicted proteins | sample 2277091 | NCBI WGS metagenome assembly SDBS01 (sample SAMN10404972, study PRJNA504765) | marine sediment metagenome | isolation source: marine sediment core GS10_PC15, 163 cmbsf | place: Arctic Ocean: Southern Knipovich Ridge | collected 2010 | reverse complement strand
ACCGTCATCATCGTCTGGAACATGCAGCAGATGGTGGCTCCTGGGCTTCACCAAACTCGTTCTTTTCATGACTCGTTTTTCCCTTTATTTCTATGTATGAAAATCATCTGATAGTAACCTCCTGTAACTAAAAATAGTACGCGAAAGCCCCTTAAAGTCAAATGCAAACCGTCCCTGCTTGCGCCGATTGAAATCAACGGCTAGACTGATACTATTAGGGATTTGACGATATCAAAGATACTATCGCAGGAGCTGGGCCATGAACAGAGAAAGAATATTTGATGAGGTTCGAGAAAACCTTGAGGCGGTAATTGCCCGAGATTCAGCTCTGGGAGAGTCTTTGTGGGAGGCGTTCACCGGGCTTCACCCTGCCGATATTGCTGATTTTTTGGGAATGATATCTAAAAGCGACGCGCAGCGTCTCTTTACCGATTTGCCCAAAAAATTAAAAATGGCTACGTTTGAAGATTTTTCTGATCATATGCAGGTAGTAGCGCTCGAGGCACTCAGTGACTCTGAGAAAATTGAAGCGTTTCGCTCATTGCCGAGCGATGAACTGGCTGATTTGTTTGATTACCTTTCAGATGAAGATCTCAAAAAGTATCTCAATATGCTTGCCAAAGATGTAAGAGAGCAAGTGCTTTCGCTGCTTCAGTTTGAGCCAGACTCAGCCGGCGGTATTATGACCACCGATGTGCTTACTCTTAGGGCAGGTTTTACCGTTGAGCAAGCTATAAAACTGCTCCAGAGAGTACAGCCCAGCCAAGAGATTCATCAGCAGATTTTTATTGTGGATAAAGAGCATAATCTTCTGGGGCATATTAATTTGCAAGATTTAGTACTTCATAAGCCGCAGGAGCGCATCAGTGACTTTATGAAAAAAAATGAGCTTGTGGTGCGGGCTGATGAGGATCAGGAATCAGTTGCAAAAAAGATGGTGCACTATGGCTTGATTGCCGTGCCAGTGGTGAGTGCAAGCAACAAATTTTTAGGTGTTATTTCCAGCGAAGAGTTGGTAGATGTGTTGGTTGAAGAGGCGACAGAAGACGTGCAACGTATGGCATCGTTGCCTCCGATGAAATATCCCTACTTTGAAATTTCGTTTTGGCGCTTGCTCTATCTTCGAGGGTATGTGCTTGTAGCTTTTATGATAGCTGAATCGTTCTCCGGCACACTCTTACGATCATATGACTCGGTTATGAAATTTGGCGTTCTGATGACTTTTTTACCCGTTTTGATGAGTGTTGGCGGCAATAGCAGTAGTCAGACTTCAGCAGTAGTTATTCAGGGAATGGCTTCAGGTGATATTTTATTTAGCAATATTTTTCGCCTTTTGCGCAGAGAGATTCTGATCTCAGCGACGCTTTCTTTTATTTTGAGTGGTATTTCTTTTGCTCGAGTCTATTATATCGGAGGCTCGATAGCTGAGTGTTTTGCAATCAGTCTCTCTCTGGGACTTATTGTGATTATTTCTTCCATGCTTGGCAACATGATCCCGTTTGTTTTACGCAAATTTAATATTGATCCAGCCTTCTCTGCCGGCCCGTTGCTTGCCACATTAATGGATATTCTAGGAATCTTGATTTATTGCCATGTGAGCGATTTCTTTTTGAAGAGTATTGTAGTGGCATCATAATAGGTAAATATGGGCGAAAACAGTTCATTTTTCTTGACAAATAGCCCTCCACTAGCTACCTTCTAATAGTATTATTCCCCAATCTTTTGAAATAAAAATGTGTGTGGGCCGCTAGCTCAGTTGGTAGAGCAACAGCCTTTTAAGCTGTGGGTCGTTGGTTCGAATCCAACGCGGCTCACCAGTCTACGCTCTTTTAGAGCTTCGTCTGGCTTTGCCATGATTTCTGTCCGTTCGTCCTGAGCCTGTCGAAGGATCACGAACGAGATTTATTAAATTGGTGAATTGCCCGGCGCATTTTGAAATCTAAGTCCCTATCGTCTAGCCTGGTCCAGGACGTCGCCCTTTCACGGCGAAAACAGGGGTTCAAATCCCCTTAGGGACGCCACCAATCTCGATCACAGCTTTCGGGGCGTTGATTCAGCTCCCCTTGGTAGCTTTCTACTATATTTTGTAAGCTTATGAATTAAGATATTTGTTAAAAGCACAAAACTAGTGAGATTATTCAAAATGAAAAAAATTATGTTTTTATTAATGTCTTGTTTGCTCATGGGACATTCTGTATTTGCTGAATCAAGCCCTCAAGAAATCTTTATTGAAGCGATCAAATCAAATGATAAAAAATCGGTTGCTGAGTATATTGATATGGTAGACGTTGATGCAACAGATGAAGAAGGTCTAGCTTCGTTGCATTATGCTGCTAAGGAGGGAAATTTGAGATTCATGCAATTGTTGGTTGATCATGGGGCAGATATCAATATAAAAAGCCATGCGATAGGAGAAGAGGGTCATACACCATTGCATTATGTTGCGGCCATAGGAGATGCTAAAGGGGCTCAGTGTCTTATTGATTTAGGGGCCAATATTAAACCAGTTTGCACTGGTCATACTCCATTTAGTAACGCATATAGAAACGGCCATATTGAGGTATGTGAATTGTTAAAAAAACATGGAGCATATGATTTGTTAGAGGCAACTTTTTGCGCAAATTTGGAAGATATTAAAGATTTTTTGAAAAATGGAGATGCTAATTATAGTGATCCTCTTGGAAGAACAGCATTACATTTGGCAGCCATGGATGGAAATAATGAGATTATAGAAATTTTGATAAATCATGGAGCTAATATAAATGCTATAAATAGTGATGGTATGCCTCCTATTTTCTTCGCAACTACTCGAAATTTAGTATCAACTATAAAGCTTATGGTTAAGCATGGCGCAACGTTATCATTTAGATGCGAAGAGGGCTATAGCCCTCTTCATTTTGCTGCTTCTTGTGGGTATTTAGAAACTGTAAAAGTATTAATTGAATTTGGAGTGTCACTTAATAGCGTAAACGATGACGGGAGCACCCCACTAGATTTAGCAGTGGCTGGGTATAGGCTTCCTGGAAATCAATACCGTGATCCTGATCACGAAATGAACTATCGCGGAGTAATAGATTTTTTAAGATCTTGTAAATGAAAATTCATTTAAAAAAAAGAAGATCAAATGTTAGTTGTGGTTCTAAAATAGTTGGCTGTGGGACGCCATCAATTTAAGCTCCTATGGCCCATATTGATTAAAAAGGAAAATTATGAAATCAGTTTTTTCATTTTTAATTATGAGCGGATTAATTTTTTTAAGCGCTTGTTCCATGAGCCAAAATAAAGATAAACAAGCTTTCGAGGCTACTATCTATGCTGGTAAAAAAGCTAGAGTCATCAAACTAGTTCAGCGTGATGTTGATATAAATGCAGTTGATTCTGAAGGTAATTCTTTGCTTATGATGGCTGCATTTCATGGAAAAGTAGATATTGCACAATGGTTACTTGGTAATGGTGCTGCGGTTGATCAAGAAGACGATTATTACAAAACAGCACTAGTATATGCGGCTGATCAAGGCTATGCGCCGGTTGTTAAATTGTTGCTTGAACATGGAGCTGACATTAACAGGGTTGATAAATTGTCCCAATGGAAACCCCTTGATTATGCGGTTGCTCGAGATCATGAAGAAGTTGTGAAAATTATACTTGATTTAAAAAATAATGAAATTACTCAAGAAGATCGCCAAGCTGCCAGCGAAAAAACGAAAAATTCTCAAATTAAGACATTGTTATTGGATGGTACTGGCCAGTTGTCCAATTAAGCAAAAGTTCTAAAATAGTCGGCTGTGGGACGCCATCAAATCCGATCAAAGCTCTCAGAGCCTCATTTGTGCACCCTTTTGCAGTCAGGGCTTCTAGCTTTTATAATTAAAGTAATTAAGTAAATTTTTATGGAGGTATCATGAAAAAGTTAAAGATTTCTTATGGCCTGGTGATTAGTTTGTTTTTAGGCGGGTTTACACCATCTGCGTTAGCTATAGCTGAATCTGAACAAAAATCTGTTAAAAATATTCCTTTTGGATACAATGCGCAAGCATTTTCTTTGCAGGAGAGCTTTCATGAAGCAATAAAGTCAAATGATGAAAAATCAGTTGCTGAGCATATTGACATGGTAGATATTAATACAACGGATGAAGAAGGTTTAGCTCCATTGCATTATGTTGCTATGGCAGGAAATTTAAGTCTTATGCAAATGTTGGTTGATCATGGAGCAGATATAAATATAAAAAGTCATGCGTTAGGAAAAGACGGTTATACGCCATTGCATTATGCTGCGGCTATCGGAGATATTAAAGGGGTTCAGTGTCTTATTGATTTAGGGGCCAAGGTTAAACCAATGAGCTCTGACTATACTCCATTTCGTGAAGCATATCGTCAGGGTCATATTGGAGTATGCGAATTGTTAAAAAAATATGGAGCATATGATTTATTAGAGGCATCTTTTTGTGCAAATTTAGAAGATATTCGAGATTTTCTGAAAAATGGAGATGCAAATTATAGTGATCCTTTTGGACACACAGCATTGCATTGGGCTGCGATGAACGGAAATAATGAGGTTATAAAAATTTTGATAAATTATGGGGCTAATATAAATGCTCTCAATAACGCTGGAACACCACCGATTTTCTTTGCAATTACTCGAAATTTAGTGTCAACTATTCAACTCATGATTAGGCATGGTGCAACTTTATCATACACATCAAAAGGTGGTTTTAATTTTCTTCATAGGGCTGCTTTTTATGGATATTTAGAAACTGCAAAACTGTTAATTGAAAATGGAATATCACCTAATAGTGTAACCGATGAGGGAGAGACGCCATTAGATTTGGCAAAAATTATGAATGCTGATATTGGGAGTGAAAACCATCATCCCAGTGGGGCAAGAAATTATAGTAAACTCATAGACTTTTTAAGATCTTGTAAATAAAAATTCATTTTTAAAAAAGAAGCTTAAATGTTTGTTGTAGTTCTAAAATAGTCGGCTGTGGGACGCCAACCTTCGCCACCTGTGCAGCCAAAGCCTTGGCGACGGTGTAAGGCTTCAGCTGGCCGCTAGGTTACTTATAAGGAACATCCGATGTATATTCGTTCATCATCAGGAAATGTTTTATCAGAACAATGTCCTAAGTGCCTTATGGAAAATACCTATCGTATTACTGCAACCCCAAACACAACCCCATCGATAAGTCTTTTGACTATGTGTCTAAATTGTAACTTTAATAAACAGTTACCTGTGCCCCAATTAGATAAAAAGGCAATTTACCTAGATCACTGCTGGGTGGATGATATTGGAAAAGTCAGGACTAAGAAAAAAATTGATCATGCCGAAAAATATGAGAAATTAGATAGAAAACTGTCGTTGCTTGTGAAGTCTCAATTAGTAGTATGTCCTACTTCAACCTTTCATGATCTAGAAACTAGCTACCTTGACTTAGATCACAGAAAACGCACACAGAGAGCCGCAGAGTCACTCGCCTGCGAAACAAAATTCATAGACCCTGATTCTATCGTTGAAAAAGCATTAATACATACGCAGGATGAAAAAAGCAAAGTTCCCTTTATAGACAAGATTTTATATGGCGAACGAAATTGTTGGTATGTACCTAGATTTGTAATATCTTTGCAGAGTAGATACACCAATGGAGCGTTTCGCAAAAATTTTGCCGCAAAGATTAATGTTTATTTAAAAAAAGAAAAGCGATCGTTTGATGATGTCCTAAATGAATTGATTAATGATCATATAAGGCTGGTATTACGCAATACTGTTAAAAAATTATTCGAAAAAAATGATTATTCTTTGAACTCTACACTTAAAGATCTCCCTATATTTCGTATAATGGCAGCCTTACTAGTAGAACTGTCACATGATTTTGCAGATGGAGGACGAAGTAAAAATATTGATACGGGTGAGGCGTTAGATATTATTATGGTAGCCCACACATTACCCTATGTTGATGCTATCCTTGTGGATCAAGGGATGCATACCTGTTTAAATAAAAGTAAACATATACCGGAAGAATATAAAAAACGGGTTTATTCCATGAAAGGAATACAAAAAAAATATGATATAAACGCATTTATGCTTTTTTTAAATTCCATCGATACTCCCGAATACACTTATCCTCCATTTACATTCACACATGAACAACTTGTCAATGCTTATTATGAAAAATCAAATGCAACATCACCATTATCTCAGATTAAACGATACATGACCGATTCCAGTAAAAATTGTTAATAACTCGATTAATTATAAAATGGTTATTTGTTTATCATTCATACATCAAAAGTTCTAAAATAGTTCAGTCTACGCTCTGTGAGCTACGCCCGACAAGCGCCCTCTGTCCGCCATAGCTGAAAGCGACGGCTGGATGCTGTGCCCGGTTCCTCCTTGGCCTGTTTCTCCTTCCAGGACTGAATTCTTGCCTGTATGGGGGATTTCGGGGTGGGGGTATTTTGCGATGTTAAAGCATTTTTAAGGGGGGATTTGGGTAGATTGCTCATAATTAGGCTCCTTGGTTTAAGCCCTATTTTACCATGATAATCCATGGTCGAATATAGGTAATTTATGAGTAAATACTCTAAAAAATGCTTTTAAATAGGGGCTTTATTGACCTATGTCCTTTGACATTTTATGAGTATCAGGCACTATGGAAAGTAGGGATAAGTGCGAATTTTAGGGGGCCACTAAAATTGTTTACATTTTTTAAGAAAGATCTTTATGAAAAAAATAATATTAGGATTGATGTTTTTACCCTTCTTTATTAGTGGAATGGAACCAAATGCTGATCCAAAGGCAAGAGAAGAGGAACTAATAAGGAAGGTAAAAGAAGGAAAAATTGAGACAATGAGTGAATTTGTTGAAATTGTAAAATTTTTAGAAAAAGATGAAAGATTTCCATCAAAAACATTATTACATCATGCTGCTGGTTTCAGGGCGTATAAAATAGCTGAACAGCTTATTAACCAGGGATTTGATGTAAATGCAATTGACTATAAAAACAAAACAACTCCATTATTTGAAGCATCAACCGTAGAAATGGCAGAATTACTTTTTAAACATCATGTTCGATTAGATGTTACCAATGGGTTTGGAGATTCTCTTTTACATGGAGAGCCGGCTTGCTATTTGCCTGAGATGACTGAGTGGTTTATTGAACATGGCATAAGCGTAGATCGAGTAAATAACATGAAGCAGACCCCCTTACATCAGGCACGTCGAAAAAAGGTGGCTGAGCTACTGATCAATCATGGAGCAGATGTGAATGCTAGAGATAAATATGAAGATACACCATTAGATGAGGCAGTTCTAAATGGTAAGGCTGATATAGTGGAGCTGCTGATTTCCAGGGGTGCGAAGATAAAAATCGATGAAGATTGTACTTCAACACCTGTTCATATAGCTGCTGCAAATGGGGATAAGGATGTGCTTGAAGTGTTTATTAGAGCGGGCGTTGATCTTAATTGTGTAAATTTAGTTGGCGAGACTCCATTACATTGGGCAGCAAGAAATAATAATAGAGAGATGGTCGATTTTCTTATTCAAAAAGGAGCAAATCCTGAAGTCTAAGATTTCCTTAAAAAAAACCATTGGATTACCTTAAGGAATCCAGATAGTTCTAAAATAGTCCCTCCTTCGCCAAGGCTTACACCGTCGCTAAAGCTATGGTGCACAGGTCGGCGGACACGGCGGTTGGCACGGCCATCTTTTTTTAATGAATCATTTAACTCATGCAACATTTTAAGGATACAATATGAAAAAGCTGTTTATTCTTTTATTACTACTGACGGTTTCATTACATGCTATGGAAGAAAATCCACAGGTTCAACGTATGACAGTAGGCAATTGTACGAATTATTTTCTTACTCCACAAAAGATGCCAGAAATTAAAATTCAAGAATGTATGGGATGTGGTAAAGAGGCATCTACAAGGTGTGGAAATTGTAAGTTTACTTATTACTGCTCAGAAGGATGTCAGAAATCAAACTGGTCGAACCATAAATCAAAATGTAAAGAAATTAAACAAGCTCAGTTTGGCGATATAGCCCAGATGAGAAATCTTTACGCTGCATTTATGAATAAAGCTTCCAAAACTACAAACAAAAAATTTGTTAAAGAAGGGCTTTCTTGGCATCTTAGAACACTCATTAGGCTTAGGCAAGATGTGTCCTGTTCTAAAGATAATTCTACTCAATCAAGCATAGAGCGCGTTCAATTGGATCATGGACAACTGATGAAACAGTTGACAGAAAAAAACATCTGCTCGCAAAAAGAATTAGAAGATATCAGTAAAGAAATATTTAAAGATGCTATTGCTTGGGTAGAAAATAAAACTAAAGAAAAGCATTTAGTACCTCCATTTGGCATAAGACGCTACGGACTCAGTGTTTTTATGAATCCTGAGATGCATGTTGATGAGGAATTTGTTCCTGAAAATGAATGGTACAACAAACGAATGGATGTACTACGACAATATCAACAAGCTTTTGCAAACCGGGAATAGTTCTAAAATAATCCTCTATGGGACGTCACTAATTTCGATCATAGCCTCCAGTGCATCATGCCAACAGCCTTTTGTGGTTATGACTTAGTATTTCTATAATTAAAAAATCATTTCCATGTAAAAAGTAATAATTAGGTTGGGCATTATGAAAAATATTGTTTTATTTTTTTATCTAATATTTATCGCAAGTAATACATTTGGTATGAGTCTTGAGCGACGAGTTATCTTTGAAAAAAATGGAGTTCTCATTTCTTATGATTATTGTAACAAGTATCTGACGAAAGGGTTTGGAACGCCTTATTGTATAACAATAAAAAATGGAACAAAAAAGCCTATTTGCGTAAGCCCGTCTATTGTTGTTGGTTCTTTAGTTTCGTATAAGGATATAGCTGAGCCTCGTCGAAATGAATATGCTGGAGGTGCATTTTCGGGTGCACTTGCAGCTTTATATATTATGGCATTATATAAAACAGGTGATCGATCTGTAAAAGAGAGTCCTTGTCTTACTGTTACAGGCGTTGCTTGTTTAGGATCATTTTCACTTTTTTGTTTGTACAAACTTTTGACAGAAGATAAAACAACCATAGAAAATGCTTTGAAAAAAGAAGTTTTACATGAAGATATTGAGATCAAGCCTGGGCAAGAGGTTAAAAAACTTTATTGGTTAGAAAGTAAGGCATACCCTATTCAAGTTAATCTTGAGGCTATAAAGTTCTAAAATAGTCCAGCCGTCGCTAAAGCTATGGCTGACAGGCGGCTGCTGTGCCCGGCGAAGCCTCGCGCGAAGCCTGGGTGGGACGCCAACCTTTGCTCTTACGAGCTTCCAGCCGTCGCTTTGACGAGCTATGGCGGACACGGTCGGTTGGCACGGCCACTTTTTTAACGGAATTTTAAAGTAATAATTGTAGAAAAGTTAATAGCGAAGTATGCCGTTCAAAGTTATCTGCAGATAAGAATCTTGAGATAAAAATAGCTATATGTTTATATGGTTTAGGCGAATATGTGTTGCAAAGCAACTCTAAGGAATCATATGAAAATGGTAAGTCACCTTTTTTTCATGAGTTTATTTTTTACCAACCTGGTGGGGGTTTCCATAAATCCAATTATTATACCAGAAGGTATAGTGATCCGGGAAATTAAGGAAAGCGATTTTTCAAAAATTCCTGACTTGGGCGTTAGCATATTTTCAGATGTATATAATGATAAAAGCACAGAAAAGATTTCTTACTTAAGAAAAGCACATACCAGCATCGCACAAGAGGATTATGATTTTTTTATAAGCCATTCGGAAGGAATGATCGGTCTTGTAGCTGAACATGAAGAAGGGATTATAGGAATTCTTACGTGCAATTTATTGAGTCAAGAAGAAATATACATTCGTAATATGATGATCGAAACAAAGTTTCAAAAAAAGGGGTTGGGGTTGAAGATGTTGCAATTGTGCCATCAAGCAGCTCCCACAATAAAAAGAGCATACTGTGCTACAAATAAGAAAAATATAAAAGCGCAAAATATGTATAAGCTTTTAGGGGGCCAAAGCATGCCTATCCAGGATCCAATTTTTGAGAAGTTTCTCTATAAATGCTTAGACCACCAAACTTTTGTTGGATATGAATTTGATGAAAACGCAATAAGGCAATTTCTACTACGATAATCTAAAATGATTAATTAGTTCTAAAATAGTCGGCTGTGGGACGCCACTGACCTGATCGCAGCTTCTAGAGCGTGTTTTAAAGATCCTTGTGATCATAAAGATATTTTTGCTATTCTATTATTAAAGTAACAATTCGTCTTTTTTTGGAGGTTTTATGAAAATTTTTTCTACTCTTTTTGCAC
>SDBS01007854.1_pt1 | contig 10341 bp, 6 predicted proteins | sample 2277091 | NCBI WGS metagenome assembly SDBS01 (sample SAMN10404972, study PRJNA504765) | marine sediment metagenome | isolation source: marine sediment core GS10_PC15, 163 cmbsf | place: Arctic Ocean: Southern Knipovich Ridge | collected 2010 | reverse complement strand
GCGGATCGATACAACCAACGTTCGCAAAAACTAGAAAGCCGCGACCGACGGCCGCGCCCAATATAAAGCCGCGCCCGGCGGTCGCGCCCAATATAAAGCCGCGACCGTTGGTCGCGCCGGAATCTCTCGGAAATAATGCTGGTAAGTCGGACTGGGCGCGACCGACAGTCGCGGCTTTATAGGAGAAGAGTCATGAACTTACCACGCACGATCGCACTGGAGTGAAAAAGGGGTCAGGCTACTTTTCCAAAAAGTATCCTGCCCCCTTTTTCGCTCCAGTAAACGCTAGAATTTCCCCGTGATCCGATCAGTGATCACCTCGCGCAGCTCCGGCTCGAACCCGATCTTGATCGTAAGATAGCTTTCGTTTCCGTCGCCCGGCAGCCAGGTGTTGGCGCCGGATTCGTTGATCTGAACTTTTCCGCGAACCCTGTCGAAAAACCTTCCGACACCTCCCTCGACCACGTAGAACAGCGCGATCTCATCGAAAGCCGGATTGTCATATTTCAAAACGGGCGATCCATCCTCCGAGTTTTCGGGGACTTGCGCGGTCCGCTTGAAAAGATAGAAGGACTCCGTTGTGGGATGCTCTCGCCCGAGTCGTTGGGTCAATTCTTTTCCCACCAGAATGCGCGGTCCTTGTTCCGCCCCGATATATGTGATGGGCTTTCCGATCTTTGCCAGTGTTTCGAGGGTGGTTTTCGTGGTGTTCTTGCTGTCGAACGCCCACCAATTCCACTCCGCGCCGTTGGTGAGTCCGTACCAGGGACTCTCGGTCGAGTTCGGAAACCAACCGCCCATCAGCACGAACTCCTTGACCTTCTTCTCTAAAAGCTCCTTGCCGGTCAACGGAGAATGCTGGTCGCCGGGCGACTCGAAGAGGGCCGGGAATGTGAACAATTGCCCGGCGGCATAGATGGTGATGCTGTTGTCCGTGGCTTGGGACAGCAGTTGGCGATACATTGCCACAGAGTGGGGCACATGATCTGCTGTCTTCGTTTCGCTGTTGCCGAACTTCTTGTAGATCGTCTCGTTCGGGTTTGTATAGCAGTAGAGTGAAATCGCTTCGTGGTATCTCTTCTTGACATCATCATTGAATTTCACGCCGTCGGGATCGCTGTTGAAGGCGCCGATCGGAATGTCGTTACCGTAGAGCTGGTTGTAAATGCTGAAGGTAGATGCGAGGTAGGGGTCCGGTGTTTCACCGATCACGCCGACCAGATCGATCATCCCCTTGTTGTGGTATTCGTGGAGCATCGAAAGCGTACTGAAATCGCACGGGTCGGGCCCGATGTCTCCGTCGTAGATCAACTTGATCTTAGTCCCAGGCACAGCATTCTCCTGAATTGATTTGTCCTCGTCTGCCGAGCAGACGGAACCCACAAGAAAAGTTGTTGCGATGGCGAGGAATGTCGACATCCGTCTCTTGTTGACTTGTAGTCCGGTTGCGTTCATTTTGGTTTCCTCATGTTGCGGCCCCAAGTGCCGGTGACCCATAGCGATTCCAATCCTACAGCACTCTCGACTTTACCATAGATGGGGCTCATGTTCCACCGACTGCCCGAGATATCGAGCCCACCAGCGTGCCGTGAGCGTACAAAACCCGGTCCGACCGTCCAAGAATGGGAGAGAAAATGGGGCCGGCTACTTTTTCTTCTTTGGTCTCCCCCTGGGGCGGAATGTCGACTGAATTCCGAGTGTTTTGGCGATCGTCGTTTGCCAGTCGTAACCTCCATCCTTGCTCGGCGAGCGCGCCCGAGAAAGTTCCAACCCACAAGCAAGGCAGAGCAATAGAAGCTTGCCTATATTGCCAAATAGGGTCCTGGCCCCTTTGTTTCTCTCTTTTTGTTTCTTCGGGCGTGTCGGTCGACGAGATCCGACTCTACAACCGAGCGTTGTCCCAGGCCGAACTTCGCGAGCTGATAGCAGAGGCCGAGTGAGCACCATTGGCAAGCCGGCGGCGTCTTTTTTCCACCGAACCGAAGCGAAGTTTCGCGTGTCTTCTTACAAGACGGTTTAATCTTGACTTTCCGGCTTGCCGTTGAGTCCCTTTTCGGCAACAATAGGTTTTCGGACGCGTCGCAACTTGCTGCCCCGGTTAACGAAAGGAAGCCATGCCGGTTGACCCGAAGGTGCGAGAGTTTTTGGATCAGTTGGAGGCGTTGGATGTCCCGCCGCTTCCCACGCTCGCGCCCGCGGTTGCCCGCGAGGCGGTGGCTGAGGATTCCAAGGCCCTGGGGCCGGGTGAACCGGTCGGTCGGAAAGAGGACCGTACGATTCCCGGTCCGGCCGGTGAAATCCCCATTCGGATCTATACTCCCGAGGGCGAAGGCCCGTTTCCGATCCTCGTCTATTACCATGGCGGGGGTTGGGTCGTCTGCGATATCGAGACGCACAACGCCCTGTGCTGCTCGATCACCAACATTGCCCCGTGTATTGTGGTCTCGGTCGACTATCGGCTGGCCCCGGAGCACAAGTACCCGGCCGCGGTAGATGACTGTTACGCGGCCGCCGAGTGGGTATTCGAGAATGCCGAGGCGCTTGGCGGCGACCCGCAGCGGATTGCGCTGGCCGGCGACAGTGCGGGGGGCAACCTGGCGACCGTCGTGTCGATGAAGGCCCGCGACGAGTCGGCGTTTCGGCCGGCTTTGCAGGTGCTGATCTACCCGGTGACCGATGTCGATCTCGACCGGCCGTCCTATTGTCGATGTGCCGAGGGATACATGCTGACCCGGGCCGACATGGTCTGGTTCTTCGAGAACTACTTCGGCAGTCCCGAGGACGGCAAGCAGGCGTATGCCTCGCCATTGCTCGCCAAGGACCTCACCAACCTGCCGCCGGCGCTGGTCATGACGGCCGAATACGACGTGCTCTGCGACGAGGGTGACGCCTACGCTGAGCGACTCCGCGAGGCGGGCGTGCAGGTGAGACATTCGCGCTACGAGGGGATGATCCACGGGTTCATCCGCCACACAAGCCTGTTCGATCAGGCGAACGAAGCTATTCGGGAGATTGCCGACGCCCTGAATCACGGGATCGACGGGCCGTAAATCACGATGAATCGAAGAGGCCAATAATGAGCATCAAAGTTGGAGAACTGGGCTTACTGCAGGAACTTGCCGGGCGATTCAACATCCCGGTGCCCGACTTCATCGTCGAGCCGGTGGCCCAGTCGGTCGTTCACGAGAAGCTCGATCGATGGAAGAAGGGGATCATCAAGCCGGACGTGTTGACCGGCAAGCGGGGTAAGGCGGGTGTGATCCGCACGGTCACCGACTACCACGAGGCGGTTCGGATGCTCAAGCAGGTGGCCGCCACGGAAGTTTCCGGCCAGCAACCTCGCACGGCCTACATGGTGCAGATGGTGCCGGCCGACTTGGAGGTCTTCTCGGCCATCACCTACAACTCGAGCCTATTGGGCCCGTCGCTGACCGTTTCCCTGGAAGGCGGGGTCGACATCGAATCGGTCGCCGAGTCGGACAAAGTCACGATTCCCGTACCGATTTTCCGCGGCCTAAACGCCTACCAAGCCTCCGAGGCCCTCTCGAAACTTGGGTTGGACGGCCCGCCGAACGCCACGCTGGCCCGCTGCCTGGTCAGCCAGTGGGATATGTTCATCTCGACCGGCATGGTCAGTTGCGAGGTCAATCCGTGGCGGATCACACGCGGCGGCGAGGTCATCGCCTGCGATTTCAAGGCCACGTTCGACGAGAACAATCGCAAGACGCGCGACCTGGGGATCCAATGGCCCGAGTATCCGACCGACGAAACCCCCTTCGAGGAAGAGATGAAGAGTTGGGCCGCGTCGAGCTACCGCGGTCAGGCCCACGTTTCCGATCTGGGGGGCAAGAAGATCCTGCCGATCCTGTTTGGCGGCGGGGCCAGCACGATTGTTACGGAGACGCTCACCCAACTGGGAGGCGACCCGATCTTCCTCTCCGATTTCGGCGGCAATCCGCCCTATCAACGCATGAAGAAGACGGCCGAAATCTGCTTCCGGCACAATCTCCAGGACGCGGCCCTGTTGCTGATTCTTGGCGGGAAAGCCAACAACACCCAGATCGACATCACCTTCAGCGCCATCGGCGACGCCCTGCAGGAATGGGTCGACGAGCACGGGCCGATCTCGATTCCCGTAGTCATCGGTCGCGGAGGCCCGGGTCTAGTCCGCGGACTGGGATACCTGAAAAAGACGCTCGACAATCTGGGGATGCCCTACGTTTTCTTCGGCCCGGATACGCCGATCACGCTGGTAGCCGCCTATGCCACGGAACTGGCCGACTACAGCCTCTTGCCAAACGGAGATGACAACAAATGAAGGCCAACTCGCTAAGGGATCTGCTGAAAGAGGGCGATCGCATCGCCGTCTCCAACATCACCGGCAGGGAAGCGATGAAGGTTTCCCGAACGTCGCAGCTCTATTGCAAGAACATCGCGGCCGGTTGGGCTTTGGGGAAGGGCGGCCAAGCAATCGGCATCCCCAAGGGCCGAGACATCGAAGTCTTCGGGCAGTTCGAAGACCTCATCGATACGCTGCCCGAGGAGCAAAAGCCCAACAAGATCATCGTCTACTCGCCGCCCGAGGCCGTCTACGGCGACGTCAAGGAAGCCATCGAGCACGGCAAGCCGTATGTCGAAACAATCTACGTGATTACCGAAAACGTGTCGATCGAGGTCACCGCCAAGCTCAGACGCCTTTGCGATCTGGAGGGCGTCGACATCGTGGGGTGTAACACGTTGGGGATCATCAACGTCCACGAGCGAGTTCGCGTGGGGGCCGTCGGCGGCGATGCACCCGACGAAACGTTCCTGCCCGGCAGCGCGTGCGTAATCTCGAACTCGGGGAATCTGGTCAACACGATCTCGACCTACCTGCAATCGGCCGGACTGGGTGTCTCTTACGGTCTTTCCACCGGCAAAGACACGCTGATCCTCACGCCGCTGAAAGATTTGCTCGCCCTGGCCGCCGAGGATGAGCGGACCGCCGTGATTGTCCTCTACGTCGAACCGGGCGGAACCTACGAGAAGGAAGCCATCCAGTGGGCCCGAGAAAACAACCTGCAAAAGCCGCTGCTGGTCTATGTGGCCGGGTCGTTCGCCGATCAGACGGGCATCTCGCTGGGCCATGCCGGGGCGGTTGTCGAAGGCCGGTTCACGTCCGCGTCGGCCAAAATGGCCCTGTTCGACGAATACTTCGGGGTGCCCGTCTTCGACGCGAGCAAAGAGGAAGAACTGGTTGAACAGTTGGCTGAAACTCGCAAGGGGCTCCGCGTCAACACGCTGCACGATCTGGTTCCCGCCGCGACGGCCCTGATGTCGGCGTTGAAACTCAAGCGAGACTTCATCCCCAAAAGTCCCTTGGCGTTGAAGCCGTGGCTGGTCGGTTTGGGTGCATTTACGAAGAAGCTTCCGCCGCATCTGGTGCCGCATGTTACGACGATTGACGAACCTTATGGCTCGCTGATCAAGAAGTACATCAAGTCGAGCCTGGGCCGCGTTCCCGCACGCCAGTCCATGCGAAACGCCTCTCATGCCTCGTCGAACGACGGCAGCACGCCGCGCGTGTTCGGCTATTCCCTGTTGAACCTGATGGAGGAGCGATCGTTCGTCGACGCCCTGCTGCTAGCCTGGCTCGGTTGCCCGGTCCGGCATCCCTTCGAAAGCAAGCTTGTGGAAATGTGCCTAATCGCCTCGCTGACTAACGGGCCCGGGACGATCTCCTCGCAAGGCGCCAAGCTGTCTGCCGCGGCTGGGAACGATCCGAACACGGCCATGATGACCACCTTGGGAACCATCGGATCCGTACACGGCGGCAACGGCAAGAAGGCGGCCCGGCTGTTGATCGACGTGTTCGGCACGAGCGACCTGACCGACCCTTACAACTACGAGGCCGCGCCGGAACTCGACAAACTGGCCGGCAGCTTCGTCTCGGCCTTCAAGAAGAGAAAACTGGCGGCCAAGGAGGCGGGAATCGAGTACGAAAAGATCCCTTGCCTGGGACATCCCGTCTTCAACACCGAGCGGATCAACTACGACCCCCGCGAGCGAGTCCTCCAAGCGTACATGGAGAAAAACTCGCTCTACAACGTCTTCTTCGACTTCTACCACCGGGTGGCTCAGGAACTGTTCGCCCAACAGGCCACGACCAAAGTTCATGCAGTCAACGTTGACGCCGCGATTACTTGCGTCTTGATGGGCATCGCCTGGCCGTTGCTGCTGGAGAACAAGATCAGCGTCCAGCGGGTGCTCGATCTGCCGTTCCTGACATTCGCCTTAGGACGAGTCGCCGGCGGGGCCAGCGAGTATCTCGACCATCGCGAAAGCGGCACCGCCATGGACATGCGCATTCCCGTGGCCGAGTGCCGCTTCCTCGGACGACCTCGAGATTAGTTGCCGGCCTATGTCGCTACCGATCACGTTCGACATCCTGGGTTTTGGGGCCGTGGCGGTCGACGACCTGCTCTACGTGGACGAGTTTCCCCGGCCCGATCAGAAGATGCACGTGCTGAAGCGCGAGCGCCAGGGCGGCGGAAACACGGGCACGGCCTTGGTGGCCGCGGCCCGACTCGGAGCCCGATGTGCTTACGTGGGTCGCTTGGGTGACGATGAATTGTCTCGATCCGCGATCGAGAACTTCCGTCGCGAGGGGATCGATACGCAGCACGTGGCCCGGCGTCTGGACGGGCGACCGTTCCACTCGACGATCATCGTCGACCAGAAGCAACACACGCGGACCATTCTGGCCAGCCTGGACGGCGTCGCCGGGGCTGATCCTTCACTGCCCGACCCCCGGTTGATCCGTGAGGCGCGTGTGGTGCTGATCGATCATCACGGGGTCGAGGGCGCGTTTCGTGCCGCCCGCCTTGCCCGAGAAGCGAAGGTCGCCGTGGTGGCCGACTTCGAGCGCGACCCGGGCGGGCCGTTTAAGGAGCTGCTGGAACTGGTCGACCATCTGATCATCTCCGAACAGTTCGCCGCGGAGTTGACCGGCGAAAAGGACCCGGAGAACGCGGTACGGCAACTGTGGAACTGGGACTGTTCGGCCGTCGTGGTCACCTGCGGCGCGTCGGGATGCTGGTATGCTGGTAACGGAGTGAGCGTCGTCCACCACGCGGCCTTTTCGGTGCCGGTAGTCGACACGACCGGCTGTGGCGACGTGTTTCACGGGGCCTATGCCGCGGCACTGGCCCGGAGCGTCGACCTGCCGGGCCGCATCGCCATCGCTTCGGCCGCGGCCGCCCTAAAAGCCACCCAACCCGGCGGCCAAGCCGGTTGCCCCACCCGGCACGAGGTCGACCGCTTCCTGCAAGATCCGTAGGGTGCGTGAAACGCACCATGAACTTGATTTGACCGTTTGCTGCAAATCTGGCTCCGTCGACGATGGGGATTGCAGTGGTGATTCATGGTGCCGACGGCGCCTGTCCCCATTTTCGAAAAAAGGGGACAGGCACCGAGCCGGGGAGATTTCCGGCGGGTTTAGCATCTATTCATGCTCGGAGCCAGACCCCATTTTCCACTCCGCAAAACCGACTTTGCAGATCTCCCGGGGTGGTTTTGCCCGGTTGGCGGCGATGTTCTATTGCGGTATACTGAGGCAAACCTTGAACTCGAACTTGGAGAGAACCATTGGCCACATTTGACAAAGACGCCGGAATTCCTGGGAAAACGTCCGCACCCGAGCGTGGCAGTATCCTCTACCTGACGGTCGTTTGTACGGTGGCGGCGATGGGAGGCGTGCTGTTCGGTTTCGATACGGCCGTGATCTCCGGGACCATCGGGCTGTTGAAAGCGCAGTTCGATCTCGAGCCGCTGATGGAAGGCTGGGTCGTCAGTTCGGTCCTGCTGGGTTGCATCTGCGGGGCCCTGGCTGCCGGAACGCTCAGCGACCGATTCGGACGCAAGAAGATGCTGATCCTGTCGGCCGGGCTGTTTCTGATCTCGGCACTCGGGTCGACCGTTCCGCCTACGCCCGGCGTTCTGATTGCGGTACGGCTGATCGGCGGGTTGGGCGTGGGGGTCGCGTCGATGCTGGCGCCGTTGTACATTTCCGAGCTCTCGCCGCCTCACCTGCGCGGCCGCATGGTGGCCCTGTATCAGTTCGCAATCACGATCGGCGTGCTGGCAGCCTATTTCTCTAACGCTTATGTTCTTTACGTGTCTGAGAACTACGTCGCATGGCTCAGTCACCCCGCGCTCCATTGGATTCTCGTCGACGAAATCTGGCGAGGCATGTTCGGCGCCGAAGTGCTGCCGGCGGTTTTGTTCTTGCTCTTGCTGCTGTTCGTGCCGGAGAGTCCCCGCTGGCTGACCAAACAGCATCGCGGCAACGAAGCCATGGCCATTCTCGCCCGGGTGGCCGGACGCGAAACGGCTGCGGCGGAGATGGACGAAATTCAAGATACGATCGCCCACGAGAGCGGTTCCGTGTGGCAACTGTTTAAGCCGGGCATGCGGGTTGCCCTGCTGATCGGCGTTATGCTGCCGATCTTTGCGCAACTCAGCGGGATCAATGTGATCATCTACTACGGCGAGCAGATTTTCAAGGAGGCCAATTGGCAACTCAGTGATTCTTTGGGCGGGTTGGTGATCATTGGGGCCGTAAACTCGCTGTTCACGCTGTGGACGATCTGGAAAGTCGACAGCCTCGGCCGCAAGCCCATCATGCAGATCGGCACGGTCGGCGCGGTCGTTTCACTAGCGACAATCGGGACGCTCTTCTACTTCAAGGTGCAGACGGGTCCCTGGCTGCTCGGCGCGATCTTGTTCTATATCGCCTCGTTCGCGATCGGCTTCGGCCCGATCCCCTGGATCATCATCTCGGAGATCTTTCCCACGCGGATCCGAGGTCGAGCCATGGCGTTCGGCGTGTTTTCCGTCTGGGCCACCTGCGCCTTGGTTGCCCAGACATTCCCCTGGATGAAGGACAACCTTGGCCCTGCAACCTGCTTCTGGCTCTACGCCGCGCTCTGTGCTCCGTCGTTGCTCTTCGTTTGGAAGGTCGTTCCCGAGACGAAGGGCAAGTCGCTCGAAGAGATCGAAAAGTTCTGGACCCGCTGAAGCGAAAACTTCTCCAACGATTGCGCGTGCCACTGCTTCGCAGAAGCAGTGTCGTTACCCTTATAACTTGTATGGAATTACTTCCGGAATTCGTTTAGCCGCCACCGGCACGGCGGTGAGGGCCGGATCTCCAATCTCATCGCCGTGCCGGCGACGGCTAAACGTCTCATCGCCGTGCCGGCGACGGCTAAACGTCTCATCGCCGTGCCGGCGGCTAAATGGCGGAACTTCGGAATCGGGAAGCACCGTAGGTCAGGGCTTGCCCTGACGTTTGCCCCGTCAATATGTCATCACTTCGCTGCGTCAGGGCAAGCCCTGACCTACGGAATTCCCGGACACCCTTACCTACCCGGAAGATTAGCTGCTCGGATGAAGACCTTGTCCACGTGGTTGAGCGTGAGATGCAGAGATGCTATCTTGAACCGTGTATTCAGTGGGTCCCCTTTCCCTTTTACTCTCCAATGGTAACCATGCAATGAACACAATAACTCACCATTCGCTCTTTGGGATCATGTCAACCCGACGGCAGTTTATCGAGGCGATTGTCGGAGGCCTGATTATGCTGGCTTGCGTCGCCGCGACGGCCTTCGGGCAGGGCGCCGTGGAACCGGCCGCGCAACGCATGTTCTTTAGGCCGCAGGACGAGCGAACGGGCCATATGTGGGATGTCTGGGTGTACGTTCACCAGGGAAAATACTATCTCTACTACTTGGCCAGTTGCGGCGAGCCGGCCTTCAACAATATCTCGCTGGCCACCTCCGCCGACGGTGTAAACTGGACGGAGCACGGGCCCGTGCTCGGAAAACGCCCCAGCGCCGGAACCATGGGCACCGGCTTCACGTGGAAATCGGCCAACTACGAAAAGGACGGCAAGTTCTTCATGAACTTTTCCGAATGGAGCGGTGCAAGGCAGACGATCTTCTTCGCCGAGTCGACCGACCTGCTGAACTGGAAGCGACTGGACGACCGGTTCGAGTTCACGCAGGACACACGCTGGTACGAAGAGAATGGCCGTTGGGATTGCATTGCCACGATTCCACGGCCTGGCGGCGGGCTGTTCGGCTATTGGTCGGCTACGCCCAAGCCGGAAACCGGCGCGTTGTTCGGATTCGGGCAGAGCCTTGACGGGAAAAAGTGGGAAGCACTGCCGCCGCCGAAAGTGATCGGCATGGGGCCGGGTTGGCTTCGCGAAGTGGGCGGAGTGGCCCAGATCGACGGCAAGTATCACCTGCTGCTGTGTGTCGATCAGGGGAAGATGGCCGCTCTGGTGAGCGAGAAACCGGA
>SDBS01007853.1_pt1 | contig 10341 bp, 6 predicted proteins | sample 2277091 | NCBI WGS metagenome assembly SDBS01 (sample SAMN10404972, study PRJNA504765) | marine sediment metagenome | isolation source: marine sediment core GS10_PC15, 163 cmbsf | place: Arctic Ocean: Southern Knipovich Ridge | collected 2010 | reverse complement strand
GAGTTAAGTTTCAGTTAGGTATCATGCTTAGATAGCAAGACTGATCCAGTGCATCCATTAGGACCGGAGCTTGCATTCATCCGCGATTCCGACTAAAGCGGCGATCAAGGATGATACGCCGGCATAAGGAATGATCTGGGCCTACGTACATTCTAGATATATCAAACTGTTTTCCTGTGTTGTTGGTGACAAAGCCCAGAAGGGAACGCAACCCCTCTCTCAATTGAAACGCGGCCTTCTCGGTAAATGTTGAGAGGAAGATCTCTTCAGGATCTACATCCTGAAAAACCATTAAGTTTAGCGTTCTCCACAACAAGACGCGTGTTTTTCCCGCACCAGGGCCAGCCGGCAAGAAAAGCGGGCCATCGGTGTGGAGGATTGCAGCTCGCTGCTCATCATTAGGCTCAAATTCCGCTACGTCCCAGAGCGTTTCTATGGATAACGACTTCTTGGCCATTTGTGATTTGCGAGCCGGATCCTATCCAGCTCTTTTCCCCTTTACAAGGATTCCTGTGCCATTGTATTTCCCCCGATAGAGCACCTGGTCTGCGTATCGATGATACAACCGTTTCCAAATCACCGCGTTCTCGAATACGTTGAGGTCGGATGTAAGCAAGTCAACAACCGAACGTGAGGCAATCACGATTAGCTTCATACGCGGGCGAGACAATGCGACATTGAGCCGGTTGAGATTGAGCAAGAAGCTTGCCTCTGCGAGTACGTAATCCGGATCGGAGGCTGTTGCCGAAACGATAATCACATCGCGTTCGCCACCCTGAAAACGCTCGACGGTGTCAATCGAGTCAGTCGCTGCAAGATCAGGAAACCTCGATTTTAGCATCGCCCGCTGGGCACGATGCGGGACAACGACGCCAATTCCATCGAGTCCATCCAAGCGCAAGCGATGGGCACAAACGTCGATCAGCGGTGCAGCGAGCTCGATTTCTGTTTCATTGTACTGCTGTGAGCCGGCCTCATCATGCTCCACGACCACGATCGGATAGGCCGGATCAAGGACAACATCCACGTACTCATCGACGGATGGTGGTTGACTGAGGAGATCTTTCCGGCGGGAAAAGAACCGGATGCCATCAAAACGATAAATGTTTTCATGGAGGAATTGTGCGATGACTTCATGCAAGCGGAAGCTCTGATCGAGCCCCTCACAATGAAAACCACGTTCCCGCAAGAATTCAAAGAGGGAGATATAAGGTTGATGCTCTACGATGTTGCGCTGCTCCTCCGCATCCCAATCATGAGCGACAATGGGAGGCATTTGGCGATGATCGCCAACGACGATCATATCGCCTTCATGCTTAAGAAACGCACTCCCAAGCACACTCTCTGGAACGCTTATCTGTGAGGCTTCATCGATGACAACAAGATCGAATGATTTTTGCGCCCAATCCAAGTCCGCTTTTCTACCAGCTTCGTAGCGGCGCAAGTTGTAGATACCACCAGGGGTTCCGCCAATGATCAACCAGGGTTGATCCAGCAGCCCTCTTATATCTGGGCCTGATGACCCGAAGGACTTAAACGGGGTTACACCGGCTGGTAATACCTCATCAAGTTCATTGACAAGCTTGAAAACACTGAGGTTCTGCAGTTTATCCAAACCAAGTTGCTGAAGCGCAAAACCCGACAGGCTATGAATCCTCTCGGCTAGGGCTTCGAGAACAACCTTAACAGCGTTATGGGTTTTGCAGCAAACCGCGACCCGGAAGGGCTCGTCTTTGGCGGCCTTCTCGGCCATCCGTGAGATGATCGCCCAGGCCAGTGTCACACTTTTTCCCGTGCCAGGTGGGCCCTGAATGAGCAAGAGGCGCTCTTCTGCATCGTCGACAATCACCTTTTGCTGGGGTTTTGTCAGTTTCTTCTTTCCCATAACCTGATTGATCAATCCTGTAAACTGCGCTAGGAATTCTCTTCTCTCTCTGGATAACTCGCGTTTGTCGGGTGCTTCCACCATCCATTGGTATAAGACATTAGCGTTTGCCTGACCCAGAGCATCAAGCGCCTTATCGGCATTAAGGTCGTCGGCCATTTCATCAATGCTATAAAGTTGGCCGGCTTGGGGAGTGAGCTTATTCTCATGCGGATATCTGAAACTACTTCCGTAGAATGTAGCGCTGAGAAGATCGAGAACGATTTCCCTTTCATCGACAGATTTTATAACCGCGATACGGCCATTCTTCAGTCTGCCTGCCGAAGGAGCCGGCTCGATCGGATTCAGAACAACCCAGGCATTCTCTTTCAAGCGACAGGCATTCATCGTCAGAACCGGATCTAGGCCAAGTTCTTCATAGGCAAGTGAAAATCTGTGGAAACCGGTTGCTGGATCTTCTTCCAAATAATGCAATAAGAGCGCAAGCCCGGTTTGCACGCGTTGTTCAATCGGCAAGCTATAGGTCATCTCTTTGGCTTGGTATGAGGTGTGATGCTCAATGAATAGAAAATCTTGCAGGCTTTTTGCAAGTGAGCGATCCCGAAGATGATCCTCCACGATTTCCGGAATATTGAGGGGCGGCTTATTCATAAAACGGCATTTTGAACCGAAGCTTTGCTCGATATGTGCTAGCGCCCTTACGCGGTGGATAGCGAACGCACGCAGGGCGTCGAGATCAACCTTACGGAACGGATCCAGCAAATGACGGCCTTCCTTGATATCTGGAAGACGTCCCCACGCCGCGTACACATATTCGAGAGGAATCTGTGAATTAAAACGGCTTGCTGACTCAATTCGCTGAACAGGGAGCTCAAGCGCATTTTCCTTTTTCCCATTGGGCTCGATTCTCCCATCCTCAACCTTGATCACATTTCTCCGATTGTCGAAAAGCCGGGCTCGGAAAAGGCTGAAGAATTCGTATTCTCCATCCTGCCAGTCAAAGCCTCGCTTACGAGCAGCATCATGCAAGGGCATGCACGTGAGGCCGAGATTCAAGCGATCTCTCAGTTCATCGGCCAGGAAAGAGATAATGGGTTGTTCAAGCGCTGGAGATTGAGTCATCAGATCGAAAAACCCCGGGATGCTGGCAACGGCATCGAGATGACGCTTGAGCGCTTCGAGGAGGATTAATTGATCAAGCCGGTCATAACAGTAGATATGTATGGGAGCCTGTGAACCTGGTGTTACATCAAGCAGTCCTTGAAGAACGCTCTTCAGCCATTTTATAAGGAGATTGGCTTCATCTTCATCGCCTGGAGGAGCATCCGTCGCTTCAACGTACACACGTTCGCCACTGGGTCCTGTAATGAGTGTTGAGATCAGATAGATTCGATCCTGCAGATAATCCTTTTGGGCATCGACAAAGATCTTTATCAGTTCGGGATGATCGTCATCTGCGGGGAGCGTGCCGAAGCCAGAATTGAACAGGAAAGGGGTAGATGCCATTTCTTTATCAAAGTTTCGCGCAGAAGCCTTCGCCTTCTGAACAAGCATTGGTAGCTTTGGGGCAAGCGACCACTGGGATGAAAGCTCTTGGTATAAATCCCGCTGCGGGGCGGCAACCGAGAGTTCATAGATCCCGCTGCCTCTTTGCGGCAGGTCCATTAGCTGAGCGAGCTGATGGATCTGAGATACCCCTGATGATAGAAAAGCTCGCTTCTCAGCTGCAGTGAGTGTTGAAATGAGTGACAAATCCAATCTTTCTGCGCTGTCATACATACAAATCGCGTTGTAGAGACAACCATCACATTTATAGTTGAGGTGATAGAAAGCTTCATCGGGGCCAGCAGCAGCAACGCGATCGACGAGACAATTCTCATCCAGGATGAGTCTCTCCAAGATGGCATCGTATGTGTCGAGATCCACGCGTCCGGCATTCTCATCCATCTCGGGCAACGAACCGTCTTCCTGAATGTGCATGACGGTACCGATACATTCTGTAATGGATTGGCCTTCAGTCTCGGCCATCGAAGTAAGAACCTGTACGTATAAAGCAACCTGAAGACAATGCTCCATCTTCGGTTTTCTGCTGGCTTTAACATCTGCTACGTGAGCCGTAATCGCTCCATCAGCTTTACGTTTGAGCCGAATGAGATCGCCTATACCATGGCACTCATAATTTCCAATGTTAGCCGAGAGATGGGGTTGGAAGAGCACTATCGGCTGATCAAATTCTCTCAACCAACGAGCGGTCCCCTTCTCATCACCGGCTTCCAGGTCAATCACCGTTTCCCCGCGCCTTTTTAATTCCTTCACTATGTCCTTTTCGAATTCCAAGCCGGAATCTTGTAGCAACGGCGTTAGAGGCTGGATCTTAAGATCCCAACGTTTCAGATATGCGTACGCTTCCTTTGGAAATAGCCGGAATCTAAGGAAGCGTTCGCAGTTCTGTAGACGCACGAATTGGGAGATGGAGGTTACATTTAGATCGATGAACTTGGTAGACATATTCCCAAACTCGCTATGGTTTTCGTGCAGAATTCATTCCGAGCCACTTATCAATTGCTTCCTTATGAAATCGCCAATGTCGCCCCACCTTCTGACAAGGCACTTTCCCATCTTGAGCAAGTTTGTAGAGGGACGACTTTGGAATCCGCAAATACTCTGCGGCTTCGTCGACCGTCAGAATTGGCCCCTCGTTTATATTCATTTGGGACCTCTCTTCTGAGAGATTTGCAATTGCGCCCCCAATTGTGGATAGAACTAGCTATCTAATGCTAATTATTAGAGGTTATTACCAGTTAACAAAGTACATGACTTGGGGAAAAGGGGAAATCCCCTGTTGGTACTTTGGGCCGTGTATCACACAATTACCGAACAGCAAAGCCGATCTTGAGAAGAAGTTTGGTTCCTATTACTGCACTAATCGGATGCTTCTGTTTTCATTCCCTTCTACGATATTAGGGAACAGTCTTGTTTTGATTAATCTATGTCGATTAGAGTTTCTATAAACTGCTTCAGAATGTTATCGCTATGGCGTCAAGCTTAGAGTGGTCTCCTTGGACATTGATTTTCGTTGTTGAGTATAGTTGCTTCTCGCCTACATTGAATTGTATTCTGTACCATCCTCATTCAGGACAGAGCCTTATTGGGTCAATTTTAAGCTTGTAGATCTTTACGAGATCTATGAAACTTCTTGGTCCTGGGTGTTCAAGAAATTCAAGACCGTAGTGAGTCTCATCTCTTCCTGTGACATAGTCACGGATAAGGATAATTAAGTTGGTCGTCCTACTATCCAGCATCGCTTTTAGCACATCTTTTTCAAATTCGTTTTTTATTGCAGAAAGACAGATTTCTATAGCCGTCCTATCTTCAGGAACGAATAGATCGAATGCGTGGCTTCTGTTTTCCGGAGCCATGATGTTAATTACAGGCTCTTCTCGGAGGACATTTACAGCACCGAATTGATTCTGGACAGCACCTTGAATCCTACGCATTGTTTCATTTGATCTCCGAACAGCTGAAACTTCACCAAGTTCATCTAACCATGAATCCCTCCATTCGTCATGCTTGCGATTCTTCCCTGGTGAACGCGTGATCTGAAATACATTATCAAGACAATACTGTTGAATGAACTGTACTACTTCATCAGAAGCCATGGAACCTCCAAAATCCAATAAACTCGTATTTACGTCAGCATCCAGCAAGCGATGCTATTAGATTTGATGTAACCTGAGTGCACCCTGATCAAGCCATACTTTTGGTTATCGTTTGTATCGCCGAAATTATGGTTTGTCATATCCGACTAATTGAATTCTAGACAGAGATCATAATACCCCATTAGTTGAGTCGCTTGGTTCGGGATCTCGCCCTCTATCCATTCGAAAGTTTCTTCCCAACTAAGACAATAAAGACTTACAGCATCCATTAATGGAAGGAAGGCTTCAGAGTACCACTCCTTCAAATCACCATCGTACGCAGAAACCCGCATGTCAACTTTATCTCGGATGGATTCATTGGTCACAAGGTCCGTGAATGTGCCCTTCTCAATCGAATACTTTGGAGCAAGCACTACAAAACCGAGGTGATCGACCGATTGAGGTTCTATCTTCGCTCTGTGTAGCACTTCGGCCATGCAAGCCACATTACGTACAGCTTGATCGAAATGTTTTGCGTTGCTTGTCCCCTTCGATAGCGGTGCTCCCATTTTCGCTTCTACAACTGTGAACTGCTTTGCATTAATATCAAGTTCAAGATCGGCTTTTCCTTTTGAACCAATTTGAAAATGCCCGACAACACCATCAGCGTTCGTGCGAGATTCGCTCAACTTATCACCTTGATAACGTGCTTTGAATGCACTCGGAAGTAAGGCTTCGGAATACCATGTACTTTCAGTGAGAAAACTTAGAGGATACTTTTTATCTGCCATGTTGGCTGCTTGTTGTAGAACAAGCTTGACCAGCCAGCTTTCGTTGTAGAGTTCGGTGGGTCGAAAATTCGGGTTCGAGGGATCAAAAGAGAAGATCAGGTCTGAAAGAAGTTCCATCGTTGCTCCTCTATTACCATCAATTCTTTTTACACCAAACTAAGCATAGTAGGGAATATTATGAGGAGGGAAGTGTCTCTTTCAACCTATCGTGAGAAAAGATTTCACGAGTGAAGTCAATGAACGCAGTACCCGATTACTTTCATAATCGCTTGCCGAGAAGACTTGAATTTCGATTTGAGGAAATATCGGAACTTGATCCAAGCATAATGTAATGATTTCTGAAAATCTAAATTATCTTGACGAAGAATCTCCAGAGCACGAAGATAAATTCTTAATATAAATAGCAAATATTCAGCTCAAGTGCCTATCGTCTATCTACATATAAACCCAATATTAACCCTCAGTTAATATCAAGGGTTTGTTCTTAATGTTATTAATGACACATAATATCGAATCTGCACAAAATCCCGCCTGCTCTTTAGTTCGGGCATCGGGAGAAGATTTAGAGTAACCGTTATAGTAAAGCGATCTGAAGCAAATACCTGATCTTACTCACTTCGGCCATTAAGGAGGCCCATCTCGAATAGAAACCTGGAAGGAGTCTTGGACCATCCCCGATACTCTTCTGCATAGCTAAGAGTAAGAGTTTTGATGGTTCTGGTGATAGCAACGAAACAGTTGCGACGTTCCTCCTCCATCTCTGGGCTGTTGTCACCTTTTCTTTTACTTTGGAAGGACGGTAGCTCGTCGTCGACTAGTCCAACAAGGTAAACGTGATCGAACTCTTTACCCTTTGCCCCATGGATTGTCATGAGGACTAGCACGCCGGGCTTTGGGAGTGACTCTTTTGAACGCATCTGGAGTTCCTGCAATAGTGTCTCAAGAGTAATCTCAGCGCCTAATGATTCGGTGATTTCGCTCATCAATTCTTCCCAAACAATTCGTTCTTCAGCGTAGCTTGCAAAGACCTCAATGGTTGGGTCACTACAAGCTTCCTGTTGTTTTTGGGTCAATTTACCAAACCAATCAAGTGACAATTCACTAAATTTACGAAAATATCTTCCCTCGCCCAAATGGCTGGAAGCTTGATTAATAATTTCTTCTGCTTCGGTATTTAGACCCTCTTCTCGTTCAAGAACGAACTTGATCCAGTGCTGCAAATAATCACGATTTGACAATTGAGCTTGTGTGATCACTTCGTCGGGGTCGATTTCTACTCCAGTCAGTTGTGCAAAGGTACCGCACATAATCTCCAGATAACTGCTACTCGACCTGTTATTCGCGAGGCGTAGAAGAGAGTGAAGCCATACAAATGGAGTACTCTCGAATTCATCCTTTCGCTGGGAAATTTCAGCGGGAATGTCCTCCGTACGCAATGCCTTTTCCATCCCATCCAGTAGCTTTCGACTTCTTCCTAACACAACTGCCGTGTCCAAGTTGGCAGAATGGAGTTCCTTGATATCTCTAGCTATTCCAAGTGCTTCGGATTCAAAATCAGTAAAGACTGGCATAAGACGAATGGTATCTTTACCCAGAGCTGGGCTAGGTCGAAACGGCTCAAGTGGTTTTTTTTCAGATACTCTCAAGAAGTTATGGCGGATGAGGTTGTTTGCTAACGCGACTATTTCAGGCGGACATCTGTAATTTACAGGTAATTGAGTGACCTCCGGCGAGTAATCATTCCTAAATTCTACGATACGCTTGTGACTCGCCCCGTTCCATTGATAGATAATCTGGTCGTCATCGGCGACGACAAACAAGTTCCTGTAATTATCTCCAGTAAAGGCACGGATAAAACCATATTGAGCAGAGTTAGTATCTTGAAACTCATCTATACAAAAATAAGGGTAGACTGCCCTATATCGCTTTGCGAAAGCAGGGAACTCAGTTAGTAATTGGTATGCCTTGAGAATTAGAGAATTAAAGTCGAGAGAATTCTGTTTGACTAGTTCTGCTTCATACGCTGGGTAGATAACGGCCATCCGCTCTCCGAGTGTCGCATCTTGAAATACCTTGCGACAGTCATCAGGCAAGATGAGGTGTGATTTTAGACGTTTAATAATGGGTAAAGTTTTCTTGTCAAGGTCGCTGATTATCTCGTACATTTTCTTCGCTTCTTCTACTGCGTCGTTTAGTACAGCTTGAAGATCGGCATCTTGGGAGTAGATCTGGAAGTTGGGGTTTATATCTAGATGGACCCCATGTTGGCGTAAAACATCTGCACAGAATGAATGAAAAGTGCCTATGAAAAGTCTTTCTTCTGATCCTGGTACTAGATCTGTCACCCTATCCCTCATTTCACCTGCTGCCTTATTAGTGAATGTCAGGGCGAGAATCCGGAAGTTCTCATGACTACTGGACTCGAGGATTTTTGCTAAGCGACAAGTTAATACCCTTGTTTTGCCAGTGCCTGGACCTGCCAAGACCAACATGGGTCCTTCATCCCACCCGGTTGCTTTTTTCTGGATGGGGCTTAACCCTTCCCAAGCCGTAGTAAATTCACTATTACTCATTACTTAACCTTTGTTGTTATATCCTTGATGGCTAGGGCAAAAAAGTCGGGAACCCTAGAACTGTCGGCTCCGTCTGTTCGGAGTTTTTCAACCAAAGCCATTACATTCCTTAACTTGTTTTTTCGCCACTCGGTGACAATAATTTCGGCGAATAGGGTTTGAAAATCCGGATCATCCTCAAGGATTGTTACAATTGATTCTCCTTCCCTTTTCACTTTTATCCTGCAACTTTCTTCAACAATAATTCTCCGGGTTTCCGTACCTTCGTCTCTTGAATCCTTGGCAATTATCAACTCAGTGAGATTTTTGGTGGAAGTCCGAGCTATTCCTTCGAGGATAGATTTATATTCTTCAGCAAAGCCATTTTCGAATAGATAAAGTTCTAAATCCGTGTTGGGTTCGGGAAGAAGTCGCGCAAGAAACTCGAACTCTTTTTCTGTCAGTTCGTGATTCTTTACTTGCTCGACGAATTCCTTTCCTTTATCATCGTTGTCGCAAATTAAAATCCATGGGATTTCAAATGCTCGTGCTAAATCCACAAATGCGCTGGGGGAACCATTATTCTGAAAGTCAATAATCGAGACGCCCGCCTCATCCAAAGGTGTTTCTAATAGTTCTGCAAAATATCGGAGCAGGAGATATTCGCATTGTCCTTCACATAGAAGCCAAGAACGAGCAAAGAGCACTTCTCCACGAATACGTTTTACATAGTTCTCTAGATCAGCGAGATCTGGATCACTGAGAAATAATTGGGACTCCAGGTACAGGTGCTTGATTTTAGCGTGGATATCCCTTTGTCCAGGATAAAGGCTTAGCAAATCTCGGTATTCTTTCTCGTCTACTTCTCCGTTAGCGGTAAAGGTAGAAGTACTTTGATGATAATCAAACTTGTCAACTCCGGTGCAGAGTTCTGATAGACCATCTACACTTGGAATCTGGGCAGTAAAAGTACGCTTAATATAAAGGACCTTGGAAATTGGTCCGTCACGACGAAACAGACGTATGTTTGTTAATGGAATCTCTTGTATAAAATAGGGTGAGTGGCTTGATATGATTATCTGGCTATTCATCCCAGCTAGTTTTGCGGTCAGCGCACGAGTTGCTTGTGGATGCAAATGTGCTTCAGGTTCCTCTAAAGCCAAGATAGCCTCTGTTTCTGGCTTAAAAGCAGGCTTGAGAAGAACGTCAATATATGCTTGAAAAAGAAAGATAATAGCTAAACTTTGTACGCCTTGCCCATGTTGCGCAAGTGGGAAGTCAATTTCCCCTCCACGAGCTTTGATCGTCACTCCGGCTTTAGACATCAAGTCCCAAGGTCTGAGAGGTATGGCTTGGATGGAAGTCTTTTGCCCGGCATCTTGGTCCATTACATCCTGTCCCTTGTCTAAGGTAGCTATTACTCGCTCAAGTCTCGGATCTGCTTTTAAAAGATCTTCATTGAGCTTACCTAACTC
>SDBS01007852.1_pt1 | contig 10342 bp, 12 predicted proteins | sample 2277091 | NCBI WGS metagenome assembly SDBS01 (sample SAMN10404972, study PRJNA504765) | marine sediment metagenome | isolation source: marine sediment core GS10_PC15, 163 cmbsf | place: Arctic Ocean: Southern Knipovich Ridge | collected 2010 | reverse complement strand
AGATTACCGTTCAAGTCAATTACGATCACACCAGAACCCGGGTGGTCTTTAAATCAATCAGGCCATTGCAGTTTAATTCCTGCCATTTCAAAAACCAGATAAATCACAATGCGCAGGATAAAGATGACCACCAGAGCAGCAAACAGCGCCACCGCAAGGGGGACGAGCGTTAGAATAGCTTCCTGAGGCCACATCAGAAAGATGCCTAGCAACAGCAAGAACACCTTTCCCTCCTTGCGAATCAATGTCTGTGGCACAGGTTGTGCCAAGGATTCTGGCATGGGTGCAATCCACCGACTAGCAAGTATGCCGAGAGCGGCTGCCACCAGAACAAACCCGATTCCTGTGACGTGAACTGTCGTTAAGGGTACATGAGCTTGCCAACCCAATAAGAGCCAGGCTCCAGCCATTAGCGCAATAATCCACCCGTTGTCCAGAGGTGCTGGCCACTCTTTCTTTGTGGACCATAAGCCCCGACTAGAGCTATAGGAGGCCACTACCAATCCCGTCACTATAGCCATTGTGATCCCTGAGGTGCCAATCATAACGCCCACAATGAATGCCATGTATATCAAGCCCAAATAAAAAAGAGAGCGAGCCTTACCAACCGGAAAACGGGAGACAAACCGTACCCCAATAAATCCCAGAAACAACCCTAAAGCCGCTCCAGAGAACAAGCTCCCCAGGAACGGTCTAAGTGGGTGAAGCACCACATTTACCTCAACCAATAGCAAGGCCAATGTCAACAGGCCGAAGGCTCCTAGATCGGAACTTCCGGTGGCACGCTCTCGTACCTGCCATATCAGGCTGGCTGCCAATACACCAATAAGTAGTGCGCCAGTTAACAGCACCTTCCCCCCAAAGTTGAGGGCAAGCCCGATCAAGAGAACCATCAACAGCCAGGCGAATAAACTCCGCCAGCTAAAGGCTGGACGAACACTAGCTAGATTAATCGACACCTGCCAGAGTAACGGGGGCAATACCAACGCTGTAAGGATCGGCCAGGCTAGCTCAAGATAATGCGTTGGCGTGAACAGGGACAGAGCCACTCCTCCAACGATCACCAAGGGTACATAACGCCGGTGTTTTCCTTGAATGCTCAGAAGTCCCATCAGCAAAAGCAGCATAATTAGTGCGTGTTCCAACTCTAAGGGGCTTCCCAGCACTTGCTTTGCAAAATCATCAGTGGAATTTAATAAGCTTTCAACAACCATAATAATTCACCTCACTAGCTCCACAGAGACCACATTCTAAATCTTGGTTAGGGGAACGACGCGGCGAACGTGGATATACATGATGCGTAGTCGGTCCATTTCTTTCACAGTGAATACAAAGCCGTGTTTTTCGATCTGTTCGCCAGGTTCGGGAATTTTCCCCAGGCTCATCAAAACAAATCCAGCCAAAGTAGTGTATATCCCGCACGGTTGGAATTCGACTCCAAGCAGTTCCCCGACCTCCGAGATCATAGTATTACCAGGAATAATCCACTCGCCGTTTCTATGGTGTTCTGGTTGCCTGGCTGTTGGACTGTGTTCATCCTCAATCTCACCAACGATTTCCTCCAGTAAATTCTCTAGAGTCAACAAACCTCGCGTGCCGCCGTATTCATCCATGACTATAGCCAGATGCGATCCTGTTTTTGTAAGGGTGGCAAATGCTCCAGGTAACGAAACGTCGATGGGGATGAAATTAATTTCGCGGGTACATTGATGCAGACTTTGATCGCTATCTGCCCAAATCAAATCTTTGATGTGCACATAACCCACCACTTGGTCCAAGTCACCCTGGTAAACGGGGAAACGAGAGTAGCCAGTTCGCTCTGCCAATCTCAAAGCTTGTGAAGGTGATGTCTCTACATCTAGGGCAACGATGGATGTGCGTGGTGTCATCACGTCCTGGACATGGCGGTCTGTATAGTCAAAGACACTGCTGATCAATGTTTCTTCCACGGGGTGGAAAATCCCCTCAGCAGCTCCTTGTTTCACGAGCAATTCGATTTCTTCCGGGCTTACGGATTGCCGTTTTTCGGTAGAGCTACCGAGTAGTTTCAGCACGACGTCTGCCGAATATGATAGCAGCCGCATCGGCATATAGGTCAATCGGGAAAGCAAACCAATCAGACCTGTGAAACCCATGGCCATGTTTTCCGCGTCCTGCAAGGCCAGGCGCTTGGGTACCAGCTCTCCAAAAACGAGGGTGAAATAGGTGATGACAACGACTACAATGACCAACGCGATTGCCTCCGCATAAGGCGTCAGCATCTGTATCTCAGCAATCAAGGGTGAAAGAATCCGTACCACTTCAGCGCCCCCCACAGCCGCGGCTGTAGTACCGACCAGAGTGATGCCAATTTGCACCATTGCCAAGAAATCCCCAGGATTATCTTGGACAGCCAGAGCCTTGGCTGCTCGCTGGTCGCCACCTTCAGCACGCGTTTTCAGGAGTGAGCTGCGTGCGGTTACCACTGCCATCTCGACAGCGGCGAAGAAACCGTTAACCAATATTAATAGTCCTATTACAAACGCAGTTGTTAACAATCGCAATCCCCACTCAGTGGCGCGTAGTGTGAAAGCGAACGATCCGCTCTATGCCGGAAGACCCATGATGTACGCGTAAGCATTAAAACCCTACCCCGTGCCGGTAAAGGATCAGGAAACCCCCAACGAAGGTGAGTATGATGAGCAGCGCGTCCAGTTCCAAGAACCACAACTTCCGCTTCAGGTGGGCCAGGTTGCCGATGAGGCCCAAGTTGATTAACAGGAGCACGATTAATCCGGCAATCGTAAAATTGGTGTTGATGTCGGTGAACAAGAGGCCCTGGACATAAAACCCATCGGTGATACCCAGCGCCAGCATGTTAAAGACGTTACTGCCAAAGAGATTGCCGACCGCCATATCGAAAGCACCCAGGCGGGCGGCTACCAACACCGCGACCATCTCCGGGATAGGCTTCACGTCCCGGCGGCCGGCGGAGAAGCAGACTCAATTCTCGGTATGCCTCCGCGTGTTTGCTCAAGTCGTCATATACGATCAGTACATCTTGCCCCAGTTTCATCAGATATACAGCTATAGTACCACCGGCGTACGGGGCCAGAAGAGATATTCATTCCGACTTTGCTGCACGGCAAACCTCTGCCCGTGGGGACAAGTGACCTCCTGGGGCCTACCATCATCATCAGTCTCCCAAACGAAATCCTCCAAAACCAGCCTCTCTTCCGCAGGTTTACGCCCCCGGGTAGCAGTCTGGATCTGCTCGACATTGGTTTTCCGCTTATCTTCATCCAGGTCTCGACTGCCATAGCCACCATCGGCATAGATCTGCTCCACATTGGTACGTTCTGTCAATTCTGGCATGGCCCCTATCAGCATTTAGGCGTCATCGACGTTGTTGGGCTTCACCTGGACCTTATTGATCAACTGGAACTTATTCTCGGGATTGCAGGTTTCCGTCAAGTTGATTACTTGGCCGCGATGGCCTTCGCCGCCCTTGCGGCGATAGGTGGCTTCTACGTTGTCCGGCGACTGCAGGCTCCCGGCGCTCAATTCCTTCCCTTTCCTAAGGACGCAGGTCGTGGTCATCGAAAGTGAGATGTTCCTGGACAACACGCACCAGCATCTGATAGGTGGGCTCCTGCCGATAGTCGTCCCGCAGCTTCTCCACCAGTCGGTACATCAGCTCACCGATCGGCTGCAGATGGTCGGCGACCCTTTCCACTTTGATGTGGTAGACATGTTGGAGCGAGGTCCCCTGCAGGTAGGGCTCGAAGTCGCCCTTGAAGTGATCTTGTTCCTCTTCGTTCAGCATGCGATAAACACGCTGCAGCACCTCGACCAGAAGCTGCAAGCGGCTCATCTCTCTAATGTTGCTGGCGATCCGAGTACTGTCCACCCTGAGCTTGCTTGCCTTCAGCTCGAAGGCCTTTGTTTGCTCATCAGTCACCTGCTCAAAGGCTTTCTCGATCAGGTTGATCCCCATCTCTTGCATGTATTCACTGAGCCGACGCCGAAAGTTAAAGATCGTCCGCAGTTCGAATTCATCTTCTCCCAGACTGCGGTGGCCAAACGCATACCGTACTTGCATATCGTATTTGTAGGTCGCATACATCTGCTCATCGCTACATCCAACCTACCCCTTGAGAGTTTCAAACCCTACCAGCACATTCGCCGGTATATTTGGTTTGGAAGGTTTATCCGAATATTAATCAGTAAAGATGTCTTCGTTCAAACGGTAGAAGAATTCCTGGTAGAAGGCTCCAAACAAGGACACCTCCAATTCCTTGTGCTGCATTTCAGACTAGGCATCCAATTGGCTCATGAGTGAGTATTGCAGGTGGCTTTTATCTGGTTTAGACATACGGATTTCTATTGATTGCATCGTTTCGTCTATACTACCTCTCTGGGTTTTAAGTTGCGATTCATTAGAACCTTACTTCAGGGGACTCATGTATAATACTCGGGTTGTCGGTCGCCCGACACATCAGCGGCCAGAAGCGCGAATGCGGTGTGGGAGGATTGGAAGCCATGACCCATTTATTGATCGTGATCCTCAACGACCTTAGGTTGTTGCCCGAATTACTCAATGCTTGGCAGGCTATAGACTTACCTGGGCCAACCATACTTGAGGGCGCCGGTGGATACCGGACGAGCTCCTGGTTGACCAAAGTGGGCCTTGGCGCGCTTGGCCGTATTTTCGAGACCGAAGAGCTGCGACGACGCACGCTTCTGTCAGCTGTAGATGGCGACGAACTCCTGGCCCAAGCGGTGGCCGAGGCCGAGCGGGTGGTGGGCGGTTTTGACCAACCAGATACCGGGCTGTTGCTGGTGTTGCCCGTCGTTGATGCAAAGGGTCTGGTCAAAGCGCCGGTTGCGCCTCCCCAAAAGATATCACCCCCTGCAATACGGCCCCGGTGGATGGTCGGACGGGATACACTCGTTCAAGAGGTCGACGCCATTCTGAATCTGGAACCGACCATCGTTCGTCCGGATACCCCATTGGACAAGGTGGCGCAAGCCATGCTGGCCTCCCCCAATGTACACATGGCCTGTGTGGTAAACGAAGAAGGCCGGCTGGTGGGGTTGCTTGGCTTGCGAACTTTAGCCGACGATCTTTTCTTCCACATCCTGCCGGAGGAGTTCTTAAGCGAGGCCACCGATCTGGAGCATGTGATGGAGTTTGCCAAAAAGAGCGGCATGCGCACCGCAGGGGACGCCATGAGCGAACCAGTCTGGGTAAAGGTTGGCGAGAGGGTGAAGGATGCCTTCAAGCGCATGCATGACCACCGTATCTCGGGTTTGCCCGTTGTGGATAACCACTACCAGGTTGTGGGATACATCAACCTGTTGGAGCTGATGGCCGCCTGCGTGGACGAAGTTAAAGACAAAGGCCATGGGGAGGCGACTCGATGAATTCTGCTTGGCTGGCCGGAGGCGTCTTCCTGATCACCTATGGCATCATCGTCACCGAGCGGGTGCACCGGACAATAGCGGCCTTATTGGGCGGTGTGGCCATGATAGTCCTGGGCGTGCTTCCCCAGGAGCAGGCTTTCCACGCAGTGGACTGGAACGTCATCTTCCTCTTGGCAGGCATGATGGCAATAGCCAACGTATTGAGTGAAACGGGTCTTTTCCAGTGGATCGCCGTCCAGGCCATAAAGTTGGGAAAAGGGGATCCCTTTCGCATCCTGATCATCCTCTCACTGGTGACGGCGTTTGCTTCGGCGCTACTGGACAACGTGACCATCGTGGTGCTGATCGCCCCGGTAACCCTGTTTGTAGCCGCTAACCTGCGCATCAGCCCGATACCTTTCCTCATCGCCGAAATCCTGGCCTCAAACATCGGTGGCACAGCGACGCTGATCGGCGATCCGCCCAACATCATTATCGGCAGCGCTGCGGGCATCGACTTCCTCACCTTCGCTGCTAATCTTGCGCCCATCAGCCTGTTGATCCTGGCTGTCTTCATCGTGTTGTCCAGATGGCTGTTCAGGAAGGATTTGCGAAACGACGCAACTGCTCCACGGGACCTGGAGGTCCTTGAGACTGAAGAACTGATCACCGACGGCCCCATGCTCCGCAAGGCGCTGGTCGTCATGGCGGCCGTCGGTGTGGGATTTATTTTGCACGGGGCCTTGAATCTGGAGCCGGCAACCATCGCGTTGGCTGGGGCTACGGTGTTGATGTTGTGGGGTCGCAATGATCCTCATCATGTCCTGCGTGAGATTGAGTGGACGACGCTCGGTTTCTTCGTTGGCCTGTTCATCACCGTGGAAGCGATTGTGTATGTGGGCATAATTGATATCGTTGCTCAAGCGGCGCTGCGGCTGACAGGCGGGGACCTGACCCTGACCTCCATGCTGCTCCTCTGGATGTCGGCCCTCGGTTCAGGAATTGTGGACAACATCCCCTACACGGCGACCATGGTCCCGGTGGTGAAGAGCTTGGGGCAGGTTATGCCCATCGACCCACTGTGGTGGTCGCTGGCATTGGGAGCCTGCTTGGGAGGAAATTTGACGCTGGTGGGCGCCTCGGCCAACGTGGTAGTGGTCAGCATCGCGGAGCGCAGCGGCCATCCCATCAGCTTCATGCATTTCTTTCGTTATGGGGTCATCATCACTTTCTTTTCCCTGGTTCTTGCCACCCTCTACGTGTGGCTGCGCTATCTGTGAGCCGTGGGTTCATGCTGAGGAGGAGCAAGTGCCCATGAAAGACGCTGAGATGAGCGACACCCTGAGCTAGGAGCGCCATCTTCTGTGGGCTTTCTCGAGCGCTGTATGTCGGTAGAGCTGTACCATCGTAGGTTGCTGAACCTGCTGGGAAAGGTAACGAATATATCGCTAGCCGCCGCTGTACAAGGAATGTGCCTGGGCTGAGTGCAGTTGATCTCCTCCATCCAGGAGACTTTCACGGGTTGGCTGCTGAAGCGGCTATCCAGCGGCGGCGATCGTTGGGGGAATCAGTCAGGAACGAGAACAGTGGATATCAATTCTTGCAGTATCCTGCCGCGGAGAACTCGGTTAGGCCAGAGGAACGGTAGCAGCAAGGCTGAAGTTGTTTATCATAGTCGATCCACGCGTGTTGATCATCGCGATTTGCCATGATAAGTGGTTTGTTCATCTCCGGGGGATGGTTTCAGGATTTCATCGTACCTTCGTAATCCTCACTAATGTAAGCTTTATGGAGTTTAACAGGCGAATCGGTTTTCCTTAACCTTAAGTTGAGGAATTCCACAAATAAGGAAAACGCCATAGCAAAGTAGATGTAGCCCTTTGGGATGTGTTGGTGTAATCCTTCGACGATTAACGTGAAACCAATAAGCAGAAGAAAGGCTAGCGCCAGCATTTTAATCGTCGGATGGCGTTCCACGAAAGCACTAAGCGGACCTGAAGAGAAAATCATCACTCCAGCAGCGATCACTACTGCGGCGACCATGATCTCAATCCGGTTTACCATTCCAACCGCGGTGATAACGGAGTCCAACGAGAAGACCATGTCTAGCAGGAATACCTGCACCAAGAAGCTGGAAAAGGTTGGCATAACGCGGGTTGATGCGTGCCCTTCTTCCCCCTCCAGCTTATCGTGAATCTCATGAGTGGCTTTACCAATCAAGAAAAGACCGCCAACGATGAGGATGATGTCTCGCCCCGATACATTGAAATGGAACACGCTAAATAGCGGCGCCGTGAGCCGAATAATCCATGAAAGCGAGAGCAGGAGCAATAAGCGCGAGACAACTGCGATACTCAGACCGATGACACGTGCTCTTTGCTGTAATGGGGTGGGTAGTTTCCCCGCCAAGATTGAGATGAAAATGACATTGTCGACGCCGAGCACGAGCTCCAGGCCAACAAGGGTGATGAAGGCGACCCACATTTGAGGTTCAAGCATCCAGTCCATGAAAAATCTATTCTCCGAGTCTAAGTTTGTCCATCCAGGTATATACTTTTTCCGACTTCACATGTAGAGGAGAAACAGTGTAATTGAATTAGTTTCCAGGATACCCAATGTCGCTTTGGGTATTAAACGACGCCTGGAGATGATCCTGCTGTGGATGTGTCCTCCACACTTGCTGGAATGCAGTTCCATCACCCAGCCAGGGTATCAGACGATTGTTCCGTCTTATTCCCTTCAGATTACTCAAAGGTTGATAAGCTGATTCTCTCCAGGCGATCCGCCCTCCTGCCTACCTGCTGCCGCCGCGGCAAGGTCAACATCAGGCCAGGGCGGTAGTTTCTGGATGCTTCGAATGATGTATTTCCCGACGATGGAGATGGATGCAAGTAGAGGGACGATGATTAATGCCCCCAGGATTCCCTCGACCACGACAGCAACCAGTATGGCAACGAACACGATACCCTCGTGCATATGAACACTGCGGCTAAAAATCCTGGGACGCAGCCAGATGCTCTTGATATTGATCAATCCCATATAAACGCCGGCCACTAAAAGGGCAAACCAGATATTGGATATTTGCAGGTAAGTTGAGCCTTCAAATAGCGCGACCACGACTGCTAACCTGGCGGTGATAGCAGGCCCTAGATCCGGGATAATGGTGAGTATCCCGGCAATTATTCCTAATGCCAGCGCGCCTGGAACCCGGATAATAGCCCAGGCCAAAGAAAATACCACACCGACAATCAACATCAATACCAGGTTCCCCAAAAGATATCCTTGCCATACTTGCTTGATCTCCGAATAAAGGCGCCGAACGTCAGGCAAATATTGTTCCGGCACAAATTCGGACATCCTTTCACATGGTAATCGACGTTGAAAAAATCCACAAAGAGATAAAAAAATGCTTGATCGACTCTTCCATTTGGTTTTGAATGGCTTTTGCTTTTCTTATCTCTTCCCTCAGCTTCTTCTCATATCCATGAATATGCCGGACAAGGGTCATTGCAGCTGTAGCGATCACAACCATACTAACTCTGGGCCTACCGCGAACCGGGACCTTGCCATTTCGAAAAGGATGCTTCCCCGTGCCGGGACGCTGCACGGATAGTGCCGCGCCGTTAGTACAAATTAAGCGCCACCATGGCCATGCCTGCGTAGCCCAGGGCGATGGACAAATCCAACCAGAAGCCGCTGCCGCCAGGGTGTTCACCGATCAACAGCACGACCAGCGGGGCTGATACCAGCGTCGATAGACGAAAAGCCAAGATAATATTCCTAAAAAACTTCATCTTTTAGCCTCCACTAGAGGTAATGTTAGGTACTAGTAGCCATTTGTAATAGTAATTGTAAACACTAGTGAACACTCACGATCTGTCCATGGTGTTCAATGAGCGATATTGCGCTCACCGCGGTCACTGAGGTAAATTATGACTATGTGCACAGTATGTCGGCCACAGACTGGCACAAGTCTTCTATAGCCATCATCAAGTATTACGGTATTTCCGCTAATCCGGCTACTCATATATCGTGGATTCAACTACGAAGTGCAACAACGGATGAATGATTGAAGAATACCTGATTTGGTGATTTGAATCCAAGACATTTTCTGGGTCGGTTGTTGAGTGTCTCCATGACGAATTCGATTTCTTGCTCAGTGATTGTGGCAAAGCTACACTTCTTCGGAAAGTACTGGCGAATAAGACCATTCATGTTTGCGTTCGTCGCTCTCTCCCAGGATGAGTAGGGATGAGCAAAGTAGACATCGGTATCCAAATCTTTCGCGATACGCTCATGATCGGCAAACTCTTTGCCATTATCTGCTGTGATCGTATAGGTTCGGACCGGCAGCGACTTCAGGAGCTCGATCACGGCATCCGCCACAGCTTGAGCGGTCTTGCGCTCGACCTTTCTCAAGAGAGCCAGGCGGGACTTCCGCTCGGTCAGGGAGACAATCGCGTAGCGATGTCCTTTTCCGATAATCGTATCCACATCCCAATCACCCAAGGGCTGGCGGGTATCCACAATAACAGGCCGCTCGTCGATGCTCACCCTGTTCTTGAGCTTTCCACGCCGGTCATAGCTCCCATAACGCTTCCTGCACTTTTTCTGGCATCGTAGGTGACGATGGAGATCTCCTCCCGCAGGTTTATCCATGAGAATGTACTGGTAAATCTAGTTTGAAGACCGTAGTTCACATTGAGCCAATCCGATACTTGCTCCGGGCTCCATTCCTGGCGGATCAACGCTTCGATCAAGATCCAGGTGGAGGCTGCAATACGATACCTTGCTTTCTTGCGTCTGTTCGAAGCAAATTGATGAGCCTGCTTTGGTCGATAACCTCTCAGCCCACGATTGCGTCTAAGTTCTCGGCTGATCGTGGATTTGTGAACCTGGATCAGGTCAGCAATATCCGTTATGTTATGACCTGCTTTCAGAAGTGCAGAAATCTGGT
>SDBS01007850.1_pt1 | contig 10342 bp, 21 predicted proteins | sample 2277091 | NCBI WGS metagenome assembly SDBS01 (sample SAMN10404972, study PRJNA504765) | marine sediment metagenome | isolation source: marine sediment core GS10_PC15, 163 cmbsf | place: Arctic Ocean: Southern Knipovich Ridge | collected 2010 | reverse complement strand
TCTTTCAATTCAGTATTTTCTGCCGTTTCTTTAAGTCCTGCAAGCTGGGTATTCAATTCCTTAACAGCTTTTTCCAATTCTGCTTTAGAGGCTTTGGCATCAACCAGTGCCTTTAACTCGGCTTCCTTGTGTTCGGATAGAGCTTTATGATATTTACCCAAATTCTCTGCCTCCAACTTTCCTATATCTTCTTCGGTCATTGTGGTAAATTTGTCATTTTTGATCCAGGGAATTATACCACCATTAGCAAACATAGTGGACAATAATGTGCCTGCACTCATTGTCGTGCCGATTTCAATTATGTAGCGATCTACACAATAAGCTGCAAATAAAACAGCCATAATAGCAAACAATATCGTATAAATATTGTTCTTGATAAAAATCATTTTTTTCATTTTACGTGTTTTTTTAATGTTAATTAATTAGTTGATTGAGATAATATTTTTTTATTGCTTCTTTATCCGGCTCACCGGCTTTTGGAGTGGTAATTTTCGGCTCCTTAGTGATAAGTGAATTATAAAGTTCTTGAATCTGCTTTAATTCAATTTGAAATTGTTCCATTGTGTTATCTGAATAAGTTCCATTTGAAAGTGCCTTTACCAATTTATCCATTCTATTATTCAGCGATTCAATCCTATCTTCCTGACTTCCTTTCGCATCAACTATGTGAGTTAAACTGTTAGCTCCCCATGTTACTGATGAATATTCCCATAACCTTAATTCTAACAATTTCCAAAACTTCACCCTCTCCCCGTCCTTTACTTTTTCTGCCTTAATAACATTATATCCAATTGACATTTCTGTTATAATTCCATCAATATGCTGTTTCAATTTATCCTGACTGAATGTATCTGATCCAAATTTGCTTTTAAAGAACAATCCTTTGTCATCTTCCTCTAAAACAGTTGGGATTGCAATAGGTTCCCATGTTGAATGCTGCCATAAATGTTTTATTCTCGGATTCTTTGATTTTACACCACGTTCTTTCAAAGTCTTTTTAAACGCACCATTAACAACCATTTCTTCATCGCTGTCTATCACGTTAGAAATAGAAGCATAACCAGTGACTATTCCTGTTTCTGTATCAATATCTTTTATTTCTGATTGTGATTTTATCTTGTAAAAAGCCATATCGCTGATTAATTATTTTTTTACAAAACTATTTATATCTTTGCATTTTTAACGGCAAATAACTTAACCTTAATCAATTTAACTCATTATTTATGGAAGAAAAAAAATGTATTTACTGCGGTGATCCATTCGAGCAGACAGGGAATTGTCACAAATATTGTTCTGATTATTGTAGTAAAAGTTACAGAGAGACAGAAGAGGTCAGTGTTGGAAATCAGGATAACGGTATGAAACTTTCCGACATTCCAATTATTTTCATTCTTAACAACATAACCCAATATCAAAAAACTGCAATCATAGTAAAATACATCATTACTCAAAAAGCTAAAACATGGAAAGGGTTTAAATTTCAACTATATGAAGATTTGGCTGAAGAGTTAAATTTGAGCTTTGGTAGGGTTAGGAAGATTGCGAAGGAGTTGCCTCGTTAGACGCTCCCAATTCAACTAAATTCGTAGGTTTATATATTTTATCCATAAGTGGATCAGTTGAAATTTCTATCCCCTGAATATCTAATTTCTGATTTGGTGTAATCCACCATGCACGAGCTAACCAAGTAACCAGCTTTGCAATATCTTCCTGTAAGACTGCTACGCTTTTCCAGTCCGGGCTTAAAAATAACTCCCGTCCTTCAGATATTGAATAGTTTTTAACGAACCATCCATTGAGTTCGTCTCGCAAGCTATTTAGTAACGGCATTACTGCATTGGTCATGTCTGCTTTTTTGCCTTCCTTCTCATTATTGTAAACTTTATTCGCTGGATCGTTAAACGTCTGTGATTTAACCATGTAGATATTACACAACGTTCTCAGGTCATGTACCTTGCTTTCCATTATTGCCAAATCAACCGGGCTTAATCCCATGTTATCCCATCGTGCCTGGGCACTTGTAAAAAGCACTTTATTAAAATTATCAACTCCGCCAAATCTTTCTTTGTATTTATCTGACATTGCTTTTAATTCATCGGGACTCATTCTCATATCAAGATCTTTAGCGTTGCTTGAAATCATCCCTACTGCTCCCTGATTTTGGAAAGCCCTCACCCTTGCTGTATCAGCATCATTTGAGCTTGTTATATTCCTGAAGGCTGCCTGTAAAGGTGACATTCCAAACAAACTTTGACCATCTTCAAAGTCTGGATTGAAATATTTGGAATGATTTATAACTTCCGGGTCAAATGGAATCTTTTTTATTCCTGCGTTTAGGATGTATTTCTTCACTGGCTGCCTGAGATCACCGGGCAATATCTCAATAAACTGAGAAGGCATTATATATAATTCCTGAAACAATCCCTTATTTATCCCAATTGCCGGAGCTACACCGTTTTGAAAAGCATTACCTGTAATCAATTTAAACCCACACCAGTTATGTACGTATTCCGATCTGGTTTGTAATGGATTAGGATTAGCCCAAACATCTAACAGGGAGTGTTCTGTGATCTGTTCAAGGGCTTTCTTTTCTAATATCATTGCCTTAACATCATAAGTTTCCATATTCATATAAGCAACAAGAGCTTTTTTGTCTTTTACTTCGGATAGTGTCCAGTCAATATTGGATGCAAGCGTGGATAAATAATTAATAATCGAGTAGGCATCTGCATTACCCTGATAAGCATCTTTAATAAGGTTCGCAGTCTTGGTCTTATTGAAAATCGGCTGACCGAAACCCCTTGTAGTAAATGCCTCGTGGATTAATGAACCTATTGCCTGACTGATCCCTTTGCGGAAAAATTTATTGAAGAGTTGCTTAAGCATATATAAAATTTTCCCAAAAGTACAATATTATTTCGGAAAATAGTAAGGTAGGAAACTTAGCCGTAAAAATTATTTTATTCTTCTTCCTTCTCAGCATAATTAAATAATGCCTTTGTTTGACTTTTTGCACGGGATTCTGCTTCTGAAATATCGCTAATTTCTTCACAAAATGCCTTTGGATCATTTACAAATTCTTTATTCCAAGCCTCGAATGCTTTTTCAATTTGTTTTTCACTTAATTTTTTCATAATAATTTTTACATTTAGGATTAATACAACCTGATTTATAAATTTGAAAAAGAAAAAAATCAATCGAGTGAATAGACGAATGACATATTTTGCACAATTTTCCTACACCCTCTTTTACTATTCTTGATAATGGCGGTTCTGGTATTTTCATTTATGTATTAAATTTTATTTGAAGCTCGCAGTTTAATTCAGCACAAATATTCTCAACGGTTTCAATGGCAGGATTCTTTTTATTGCGTTCAATTAATGACAGATAAGCCGGGGTAACTTTAGCCTTTTTAGCCATTTCTTCCAGCGTTATCTTCTTTGACTTGCGGAGTGTTCTTAATATTGTGAAGTCCATTAGTTATTTTAAAGCATCCTTTCCCTTTTCTTTTAATTCTTCAATATTCATATCATCCACTTTCTTTTTTCTCAAAGGTAAAACAAGCTCGACAAATATCTTATATAATGCCTGTTCAATTGCATCCATCTGAAAAAGAATATCCCCCGCTTTCTTAACAAATATTTGTCCTTGCTTTTGTTGTTCTTCGGTTAGTTCCATTGTTTTAGTTTAATTAGCGATTAAATTCATTATTCCCAGATAAGGGATATTTGATTTTGGCAATAATCTTGTTCCTTCCTCACTTTTGGCACTTATTTCCTTAACTACCAAGCAAAAATAATAATTATTAATATTAACGAATGATAATTCGCCTATTTCTTCATTAATTGCCAATACTTCAACATCACCCTTGAATTGTGGATACCTTGAAACCTTATCAGGGAAAAGATTATCGGTGATTTTATCCCATCCGGTTTGAATTAAATATTTATTCATTTCTTTCTGACTAATTTTTTGCCGGTCAAAGCGAAAATATCTTGTAAGTCGTGAACTTTGTCAAACTGAATAGCACGTCTGCCGAGCTTCTTACTTACCTTTTCACCAATAGGCAAATAATATTTCTCTTTAATTTCATAAAATACAATTCCATATTTCTCCCAATAAGTAGCTCCCTCAATAACGAATCCAATAATCTTTAGCTTATTGAATCCGAAATCTCTGAGCCACTTTTGAGTTAAACGGATAGGTACTTGTTCATACCAGCCCAAACCTGATTCAATAATACAACCTTTTTTGGTTGCTATTACACTAGTGATTCTATCAACCAGCTTCTCTTTAGCGCAAGTTATCGAATATACATAACTACCTACTTGATATTCAATTGCTTCCATGTTTCTTTTTTAATTCGTTTGCTAATTGGTTTCCTGCGTTTGCAGCATTAATTCCGTTATTACTCATTCTTTTTAGGTCTGTTAATGTAAATTTTAAATCACTGTAATCAGGAAGGTTGTATTTTACTTGATTACATGCTATGTGGAGATCGTTAATAGTTGCCGTGGACTGTGTAGTTGCATAAGCTAATAGATCGGCAACTTTCTCCATGTCTTTTTCATCGAAATTTTTAACAAACCATTGTAATATTTCAATTTCGCCATCCATTCGCTTAAAAAATTTGCCAGCAAGTTTTTTATTCATTTCCGAACCTTCAATTTTCTCGTTTAATCCCTCCTGTTCCAGCATCTTCAATATCTTGTTTTCCTCAACCTTGTCATTGACCATTTCATTTACTGCTTTTAAAACCCTTTCTTGTAAAAATTTATCTATCGCCTCAGGGTCATTAATAAGTTCAGATGTCACAAAATTCCTAATATACGCTGTTCCGTGTGCCGTTTTGACATAAAAAACTAAAGGAATTGCGCTCTTTGCTGACTTTTTATCAACACGCTCACTATCATATTGGCAGGTAATAGCATGTTTCTCACAGGCTTTTTTTACAATCTCAATCTCAGTCTTAATTAACGGATCATCGAAAACCAATTGAGCAGGTATTTTCTTTTTGGAGAACCTGGCTCTCTTAACATTGTTAGCAAGTATTAAGTAGATGACAGCAAGTATTAACAAAACAGCTATCGTTATAAATATTTCGTCCTGAAGTAAGTAGTTTATTGTTTCCATGATTCAGTTTGTTTTAAAAAATGCTTAACCTTATCGTCATACCACTTGCTATTATCTTTAAATGAACAAAACCATATACGCCATAATGGCAAGGGTCGTAAATAAGCCATACGAAAAGCATCCTCGACATCTTTTATATGGAGAAATTTAGTGTCGGCTTTAGTATATTTTTGCAGATGTTTATTAAGGAATTTAACTCTGGGCGGGCTGTCAGTGAAAAATATATCTGGGAGTTGATGTGCTGCTTTTTTAATACGCTTTTTTCGCCTGAAGAAAAATACTGCATTGGTTATTCCAGAACACATTAAGGAAATCCCTAATAAAATTAATAATATTTCCATAATTTAGATAATTCTTTTTATTCCAAAATCTGATTTTTTTAATTTGCACATTCGCCCATCTGTTTTATGATGAAAAACAATACCTTCAATATTAAGGAGGGGGTCTGATAAATATTGCTTTAACCATTCAAAAGAAAAGTCAGTAATTAATAATACGTTTTCACCGTGTTTAATCAATTCGTGTCCATTTATGCGCTCTGGATTGCTCTGCACCTTCTCGCCACAGAGTTCATAGGTTCCATCTTCTCTAATTTCCCGATTAATTAACCAATCAAATCCCTCAAAATGATATTTGTCTGCTGGATCGTTTCTATTACATTGCACCCAATGGGGGTGATGCCCGGTAATAAGGTCTGGTTCTTGACATGAAATTGCCCCATCCGGTATATGCCTTTTATATTCTCCGGTTTCTTTGTTAATCTTAGCATCATATCGCTTGTATAATTTACCGTCAATAATAGCGCAAGCCGTTCCGTCAAATTTACGTGTTGGGATTCCATGCTTAATAGCCCATTCGTTTTGAGGGTCAATCTCATTAATTACCCTGCTTAAATCATCAGGGTCTTTTTTGTAAAGTGTGGTTATTTTTATCATAATTTAATTAATATCTATTTTAATTGGGTTAATACCACGTAACAGATTATCTTCAACTGATATAATTATTTGATTTTCATATCCATCATAGACATTTACCCCTTGAAGTTTTTTAGGTACTCCTTGAAGTTTTTCAGGCATTAAAAGTGTTCTTTTGTTAAAGTCAATATATTTTCTTTTCATATATTCTGGCATATAGATTCTTATTGCATCAATTTCAAAATCTAATCTCCTGAAATGATCTATACCCTCTGCGATTAAAACATTAAGCTTACCCAACAATTTGGCGTCTATTTTTTCAATTATTTTTGCCATAATTTAATTATTAATAAAGCTTTTGTATTTTTTTTATATGCTCCATTGCTACATGAAACTCCTTCGCCTGCTTTTGAAGCTCCCTTGACAGACGTATTGAGTTTCGTATGAAGTTCTTTATACTTGAAGGAATTGCGAACAATGGTTTCTTAGCCCTCATTATCGTTTCAAGCTCTAATACAATAAACGCTTTCCTTAATTGTTCTGTCGCTATAACGGCTGCTTTAAATACTGCTGTGATTTTATCTTTTTCTTTATTTGACATAATTTATTTATTCAATTTTTCCTTGCTTTTAATCTTGCGAAGGAGCACTTATCGAAACATTTAATTCGTCTAAGGATAGTAATTCTATTTCATCCTTTTCAAAAAGAGATACTAATTTTTCATATGTTGTTTCTATGTTGTCTGTTTTCATAATTCCATTAATTTAACTATCACCTCGTAAAAAGGTTATCAATATGCCTGCAAAGTTAAGAAAGCGTTTCGGATAAAAAAGGATTTTCTAATTTATTTTGTAACAAAATGTAATTCCATTAGCCCATTTAAACTTACCCGGCACAAAGAAACCTTCTATGTTTGCCTGTAAGGTCATGTTTTTCCATTTCTTTAGTGTGGGGTTAAAGAGGTACTTAAATCTTCGTAGATCATCTAAGAATACTATTTCAGCACTGATAAACTTCCATTTGAAACCCAAATAAACGCTATGATTAGGGACCTGCTCAATTGAAAAGTCATAACCAACTTTCAGCATTTTCCAAAATGTATAATATGCTGAGGCATAGAATAGCTTAACATCCTTTTCAGTGTCGTAATCATATCCTACCTGCCCGTATTTACAGGATGCTTTTTCTGAATGAGCTAAGTAATTTATTCCGTTACTCCTTTCATAACTACCCTTCAGGTCAATGGTGACAAACTTTTTTACAATGATCTTTGAGCCTATCCCAATGTAATAGTCAAAGCAGGTATCTATTTTGGCGTTACGTGTATTTAGGTGCAACCTAACATCTGTTTGAATCGTCTTGATGGTATCCTGTGCAAATGTCATTGAAGCTAATAGAAGCAACATAAAGGACAATAGGATGGATAGTGTTATAAGGTGTTTCCTTTTCATACCGTTATAAAATCCTCTCTTTCATTCAGCATTAATTCAGTTAGCCCCCAAACAAGTGAATCAATTCTATTTGGTGATCTCTGTCCATCAAGTGCCATCCAGGTTGTCATTTCTGTTTCCAATGTAGCTAAATTGCCGTAGTGCTTAATCCTATTCTGTTCGTATAGGGCTGCAATAGGTTCAGCCCTCGTTGTTTTGCCCTTTGAAGCCCATACCTTGCGATAACTCACCGACTTATCTATGTTCCTTATTATCGTTTCAATCATGTCGCCGCCATTATTAGCTTCACCAATGATGCGGTCTGCTTTATGGTCATTATATGCTTTTATTGCCTTATTAGCCCAATCATTAGGAGAGTAAATACCAGATAAATCGTCAATGACATAACCGATACCATTATTATCTAAGCCAACAGGAACAATACCTGTTTCATCGGAATCCATTGTGGATGTCGTTGCCGGATCTATTGGTATGACTATACGTCTCAATTCAGGTAATTTCCTCACCCTATTATCTTCAATTGTCTGCATTTTCCATAATGCACCCTTTACGTCCTTTAGTAGCTCTGCCTCTAATTCCTGCCTGCCTAATGTCGTACCTTCATACTTCTTAATGATAAAATCAAAGAATGACTTTGAAAGATTATCCCTATTCTCATAGGTTGTTCCAGATGTTATATGAGTGTTTTCATCAGCAACAAGCTCTCTTACTAGTTTTGTAGGTTTCGGAGTGGTGGTTATTACGCATTGCGGATTAACGCCTAATCGTAAGCCCATTTGAAGGTTATTCCAGGTGTCCTGATCGTATTTCCATGTAGCGAGTTCATCAGCCCATGCCTTATAACATTGCGGGCCACGTAAAGCGTCCGGTTCTTCAGCGGAAAATAATACTGCCTTAGCTCCATTACTCCACGTTAAGCGTCTTTTGGAAGGTTCATATAGTGGGCGGTCATAATCAGGGGAGCAAGCTAAAATTCCACTTTCACCCTCTACCATCGTATCCCGTACATCTGCTGCCGTTCTACCTACGAAGTGAATAAGCGGATTATCTTCTTTCCACATCCTTACCGTTTCTGCACCTGTCCGGGTTTTTCCAAAGCCACGACCCGCAAGTATTAACCATGTTGACCATTCGCCCTCAGGTAATTTCTGTTTATCCCGTGCAGTTAGATTCCATCTGTATTTGATTTCTTCTAAAATGCCGGATATTTCAATCTTCTTTTTTGGAGTTAATGACTTTACTAAGTCTGGCGAGAAGTTCTTCATCTGTCATTTTTTGGAATAGGGTTTCTCCATCTTTGCCGGTATGCTCCATGTGTTCTTTATGCCTGAAATTCCCGGAATCAGTATTATTTAGAATATACATTAATAGTACAGAATCCGGGGGTACGTGTTTTTGAATAATTTTTTTCTCTTTTATTTCTCCTTTTCCACCTTCTTCTTTTGATGGTTTCCCTGTTATGTGGACTTCTTCATAATCATATCCTTGTATCTTCTTCAATGTAGCTTTACGGGCTTCAACCTTGAAAAACTGTAAGCGTTTTTCATCTGCCTTTTTAATAGAATCGGAAAAATCGGAATGATCGCGCTTCCAATCTGTAAAAGTATCTTCATTAATTCCTACCTGTTGACATATCTCTTTTTGGGTGTAATCATCCGATTCAATCAGTTTACAAATCTTTTCCGTTATGGCTTCTCCGTACTTCATTCTGCAAAAATACTATTTATTTTAATATTGTGAAACTATTTAGTTGATCTTCCCGTTTTAACAATTTTCAAATGTGGGTGTTTTACGCTGTGACAATCTAAACAGAGCGTCATTCCGTTATCAACAACAAATCTCAATTCAGGATACTTGCTGTAAGATTTTTTATGGTGGGCTTGCAGGTTTCCTTTCTTTTTGCACTTTACACATTTATAGTTATCCCTTTCAAATACTGCTTTTCTCCATTTAATGTATTCCTTACCCTTCCTGTCTGACATAGGTATTCCCTTCAAGTCCTTACTTATTCGTTTGAAGGTGAAATATAGAGCGATTCCTTCACCATCCCTGATATTCTTTACTGTTTTCCAATATTCCTTTTCAACCATCTGGTGTATTTCATACAAAATACTGTCAGGGTTTCCCTTCTCTATTAAACTCTTTTCTACTGCTGGTAATCTCATTTATTCTTTCTCCGAAAATAGTGATTTTTGAATTTCCAATTCTTTTATATCCTGACCTGCCGCATTTAACCAGTTAGCAACCATAGTCCTGTGACATTTTAACGGGTCTTTCTCAAAACACAATAGGACAATATCTTTGCCTCCTGATAGTTCCTGTAATTCTTTTAAAATGGCTGCCTGATTCAATTTTGACAATATTATGTTGTAGTGGTGGTTATAATCGCTTTCCTTTAACTTTAACATCCAAAAATGAGGTGCGACCTTTTTGCAATGTGGAATCTGCGCCCACTTTGGCGGGCTGGTTGCTATTCCTATGGGTTGAAAACCCAGCTCTTCTATCTGTCTTAGCTTTGCTAAATAACTGGTGTAGATTTTCATGCTGTAAATATATTAATTTTATTTTAAATAATGAAATTAATTGTGATTATTTTTATATTCCGATTCAAAGAACAGTTTGGTTATTTATCTTTTTTTTTATATTTGCGTTCAATAGCGTATTTTATCTCAACTGCATCGTCTACGCTAAATTTACCTTGCTTGGCTACAATTCTTTCATACGTGCAAATTATACAGTCCGCCTTTTGATTGTTGACTGATATATCCTGCATCATTAATGCTATACGTAAGTAATTAACCTTTTTGTCGTTTGTCATAATTTCCTTTATTTAATTATCTCCCT
>SDBS01007849.1_pt1 | contig 10343 bp, 10 predicted proteins | sample 2277091 | NCBI WGS metagenome assembly SDBS01 (sample SAMN10404972, study PRJNA504765) | marine sediment metagenome | isolation source: marine sediment core GS10_PC15, 163 cmbsf | place: Arctic Ocean: Southern Knipovich Ridge | collected 2010 | reverse complement strand
GCATGGAATAAGAAGGTAGCTTCTGGAAAGAGCAGACGCTTATCTCCCGCCATGAACGGGTAGATGGCGGCCGAATAGATGGCACCTAGCCCCACAGAGATTATAGGGAGGTTCGCTGCTCTAAGGGTAGTGTACATTGCAATGGACGCCTCAGGATCCCCGCCAGGGGAACCAACTACAACCACGAGGCGTTTAATTTCAACATCGGGGGTGTGCATGAAGTCGATGATCCCCGTGAATAAACTCTCAGCGGTGATCCAGGTGATCTCATCGAAGACATGAATGTAGAGATCACCATTAGGCAGTAGACGCATGTTAACTCCTGGGGCGGTTAGTTGTCCACGGTGACTCGTGGATCTTTTTTCTCTTCTTGGGATCGGCAGCTCTCGCGGCGAAGCGACGAACTCCCCACACGCACCATTTGGCGCGTAGGTGCCACATCTTATCTTCCCTGAGACAAGTGTACATGAACCTGTCCGCCGGCTTACGGTACGACTTATGAAGGAGCCCCATGCGGATAAGCTGGTAGACAACGTCGTGGGGAAGAGAGCCCCGCATAAAGTTATGGGTATCAAACGCAGGGCCGCTCGGGCCGTCCCAAGCGTACCCTTTACGGATGATTAAGAGTCCGTCTTCGTAAAAACTAATAAAATGTGTTTCAATTAGATGCGGCGGGCGGAAGGGCAACATGACCGCATAAGTCTCATAGAGCTGATGCTTATACCCGGAGGTGTACAGTATAGTCCGATCCAGCCGCATGTTGGCCTTGTTACTCGGCTCGAGCATTAGAAGACCTTTACTGACTGAATGATCTCATCCTCTGTCTTCTTGACGGAGGAGTTAGCGACAGGGAAGTCCCTATTGACCTGGTACACCTTCCTATCGAAGAAGGAGTAGCACTCAGGCATGAACCGAAGGACTGACCCGTCTTTACCGAGCTGCATACGCACGATCCACCCGCCCAAGTGGGCTTCGATGTGTTTCTTCCGCATGAATGTCGTCTGGTCTTCGAAGGTGCCCGCTAGAATCGTATGCACGTTGCGGACCATAAAGTGGCCTAGCTTATGATAATGCCCAATGATCTGAACATGGGGCTTCTCGCCACCTTGCAGGCTCTCTACGATCTTCTGAGGCTGGTAGGAGATGGCGTAAGCTGTGCCACCCCCGGGGTGAGCGATACGAACAACGGTCTCCGCATCCTTCGTCTTGAAGGCAACGTCTGCTTCGGTGTGTGCGAGGTACTTCCAGTCGTTCCTGCCGTGGTCCTCGAAGGCTGTTTCAATAACCCGGCCGATGTTTAAGCCGTCCCTCTTGGCCAGCCACCCTTCGTGGTCATCACCCGTGATGAAGTATGTCGTGATGCCCTCGACCTTAGGCGCCCGCTCAGCCAGGTAGTCGACCTGTCCGCTGATGCCCCATCGGGTCAACTCGTACTTGTTGAAGAAGGCTTCGCCATCGATCATGTTGCCGGGATTGAAGACTATAGGCACGCCTTCGACTTTGAACTTCTCATACATGAAGTCGATCAGTTTCTCTCTGCTGTGAATGTTGCAGTAGTGTAGGTCCGACATGATGCCGAAGACCACCTCTCTGCTTGACCCGAAGTACTCGTGTACATCGATACCCATTTCACCACCGATGCGGGGTTCCGATGATAGAAAGATACGCTCACCGTCCGGCGCAACCTCGATGTTGTAGTGGTCGCCCCTCAACTCTTCGATCAGGTTGTTGACCTGTAGGGGGGACATTTCCATATGGTTACAAATGTCCAACAACGACTTGTCGTGGTTCTTGCCAAAGAACTTACGCAACTTCTTTTTGGCATCTGCGTTTGGGTCGACGGCAGGCTTGTTACTGGTAGGCTTATCATTGATAGGCGCGTTACCAGGCTCCTCGACCTTACTAACGTCTAGGGTTTTTAGCTTCGCCTCAACAGAGGATAAAGTACGGTTGAGTCTCTCTGCCAAGTCCGAAGCAGTTCGGTTAGCGTAGTTGTCTATTAAAAAGTTGACCTCGTAGTCACTCCATGATTTCTTTGCCATTTAGTCCCTTTCTGTGTAAAACACGTAGGCAGCCATAATCTTCTTCACGTAATTTGTTATCTGCTTATGGTCGGGGGTTTTTCCATTGACAATGCATTTAGGGTCGCTAAGATAAGGCGACGCGATATCCCAGTCATGCCAAATATCATTGTGCTTAGTTTGGTCCGATCTAGTTAAGTATAACGCCTTATTAATGTAACCTCTCCCTCCATTATAGCTAGCTAGCGCAAACTTCCACTTGTCATCGACCTCTGGGATCTCTGGAAAGTGTAGGTACTGCTGAACTAGGTAGTAAGTGCCGAAACCAAGATTGGCATCTGGGTCGAAGGGTTGGGCTGACATCTCTTTCCTCGTCAACTCTTCCCACGTGGCAGGCATGATCTGCAAAAGCCCACGGGCGCCAACGGGGGACACTGCTCTAGGATCAAAATTGGACTCACACTGGACTTGGGCTTTAACCAGCTGCCAGGGGACATGAATGTTTTGGGTGTAATCACCCGATGCTTCCCATGTGCCCGACCAGCGTGTACAGTAGTACTTGATCAAACTGTCCCACCGGGCGGACCTTGCGAAGCTACCCTCAGATAAGCGTTGTCTGTAATGTGACATGTCTTATGATAATAGGATCAAAATGGATGTTCAAGACCGATGTCGCCGTTGAAAAACTCTGTTTTTTCGTCTGCGGTCAAGACCTTCTTCCAAAATCCAACAGCGTCCATTCGACCATCAAGAAAGACTGCTGTATCTGTAGCCCCAAATTGAACGGGTGCGACACTATCAAACACTCCCGCGGAGGTGGCCGATGAATCTATCATTCCGTTGTTGATCTGTATGCTGATAGTATCTGCTACCGAATCATGCCAACAAGCAAAGAATACCCAAACGCCTGTGGAAGGAGATCCGTGGTTGTCTGCCTGTACTACTGTTGTTGTTCCTCCTCCAGCACCATCGGAACTAACTCCAAATCTGAATCTGTCAGTGCCACCACCTAGATAATCAATAAGATATTCTCTATTGGCCGAGCCTTCTAGCCACTTACTCACAATTCCTTGCTGACCAGTTTTATTATCCAACCAAACCCAACCAGCAATCGTGAAGCTAATATTTCCAGTACTCAAATCTGTGTTATCAGCTATAGATAGAAATTCTGAAGTAGCGTTGGTGAACTGAGCCGCATTGCCAACCTTTCCTACCGCTCCCGTGACAGTGGCATTATCTGTTAAGTCGTTGGACCCAACCTCATCAACCCGAGTTCCCGATGCCTCTTCCAATTTCCAGAAAGCAATTAAGCCGGTAAGTAATGTACTTGGCCCTGTCGGAGCAGGTAGACCTGAAGGAAAACCTCGCTCGTCAGGTATAACCGGGAAAGCTCGAAGGGTGTCTGCAAAGGGATGCGTTTTGCCGATAGCATTATTGTGCAAGAACACGATTTCTGTATCTGAAAGACGGCGGTCCCATATGCCAAGTTCATCTATTTCAATATCAGCATGGTTCTTGTCATTACCCACAGTCGTTTCATCTACTGCACCAAGCATAAGGCGGGTGGGTCCGTCGTACACTCCTCCCGTATGAACAGTTTGCCCTGTTATTGTACCATCAACAACATAATCTATAATGTCATTTGTTGCGTCATGGCGAACGACAATAAAGTACTTTTGGTTAGGTACCATAGGGAACATGCCACTCATAAATAACTGGGTACCGGCATTGCCATCATTTGAAAGCTTAAAGACAAGAATCTCACTAGTCTCTGGTGGCCCAGGCGGTGCTATGTACTCAAACAGATACGAGTGCTCATTTGTATCAAAGCCACCCATATCTTTACCTAAAATATTGAGAGCAGTATTAGTGGAAGCAATGGAGACCCAGAAGGCCATAGTGAAATCATTATCGCCAAATTCATATGAGGCGTCGTCATCCGCTGCTAGGAAGGTGTCGTTAGCAGAAGTAAACCCTGCTGCATTGCCCTGGACTCCCGGCACGCTTGGAACACTATTAAAGTCCGTTAGCGTAAGGCCCGCAACAGCGTCAATCCGGGTAGCCCCTTCGGCTTCATCCAATGTCCAGTAAGCGCGGAGATTATTTAACAAGGTACTAGCTGGAGCACCCTCTGTATCAGGGATCGGGGGAAAGATTCTACTCATTATGCGAACCTATCGGCGATCATATCGATGGTAAACTGCTGTGTAATTCCCGTCTCATTCAAAATGATACCATGAAACTCCTGGGTGAAATCCAAGTCAGTGTGGTACCATGTGAAGTCATCCGTAAACGGGTTTGGCAATGTGCCTGCCTGGTACTCCAAATCACCTATCTGCTTGGTGTCCCTCTCATAAAAGGATACCGTGTAGCCGGAGCCTGCCATCGACTGCGTGATTACCGTGTGATTAATAAGCGCTCTATTAGCAAACCCTATGAAGTCAAATTCAACTGTTAGCCCTGTGCTCACTGAAGCAGTGGTGAAGGCGGTTGCTATGCGCAGAGTGGGGGACGCCATTAACTCAGCCCGGTCGTCAAACCAAGTCTCAATGCCAGTTTGCCCCGTCGCTACTCGGAACAATGGAACGTGATCTTGCAAGTACCCTGTGCTGTCTGCAATAATCGTTCCACTAATGGGGTCGATCTGTACGAAGTTCGTAGCGCCCGCAAACAAGGTAACCTCGTCAAAGAACTTACTCTCATCCGAGGGGATCCTTATGATCTCATGGAACCTACGGAACTTCCCTTTGAAGAAGGTCCACGTTAAACCTGTAATCCGGGTGAATAGGGGGAGGAAGTCGTCGAACTGATCCATCCCCATTACCACGCCCTGCCACAACTCGTCGTTCTTAATGACACCGTTGGCATCCGTGTCGTAGTAACCTAAGATGATCCTTCCGTCGACATGGTCCCCACTGGATTGGCTGGTAACGAAACTCCCATCGATGCCCAAATATACCCAAGTCCGAGTGCTAGCACTCAGCGTGATCAGGGAGGGATTATTATGAACGATGTGGTTATTGGCTATGAGAGCCTCTCCGGAACCTATCAAACCTACGAGAGTGTTGCTAGCTCCTGCCCGTGTCTGGAAGGGCCGAGTTTCAGTATCTATGGTCCATTGGTCAGCAACGGCCAATTCTCCTGCAGTTAACTGGAAGGATATGTCCACACCTAGGTCAACGTCGTTAGAATCCCGTACCTCAACAAAGGTCCCATTAGTACCCGTTGTTAGTGTCGTGGACCAAGTTGAACCCCCGTCATCGGAGCTGCGATAGGTAGCAATGCCTGGAGTACCCCCACTGACTATGTCAATTAGGAACTGCCGAGAAACGTCGCCGATGTAACCCCCGCCTGCTAAAGCCGTCCCTGTCCAACCACCTATCTTGTCAAACAACACGGCAGGGAAGATTTGTTTCTTCTCGTCTTCCACCACCCCATCGCCGAATGACCTGTTGAAAAAGAAGGGCAGAGGCGAGACATTACTGCGGTGTCCGCCGAGTATTTGGAAGGTCAAACCTGCTTGTGTGGGCTGATCAATGGGTACTCTCACCTTGAAGAAGATACTTCTTCCCCCATTGTTAGGAATGTCTCCCGTTGGCAGTTCACCTACGTCCGATAGAATGAAAAACCCTGGCTGTTGGTCGTCGAAAAAGTCACCTACTAGGTCCGGGTTAGTGAGGCCGGAGGACCGGGCAAGTAACCACCCCTCCTTGATCTCTTCACCATTGACATTACCTAAGAAATCCCGGGCAATAACCTTGACATTCTGGGCAGTGTCTGACCCAGTGCCCCCTTTGTGATTGAATAGGAGAAGTTCTACTTCGTCAGACTCGTCACCTGCGGCGATCGTCCCAAAGTTTAAATTGGTAGCGGTAATGCCCGTCGTTGTGAAGAACCGCAAGATTGGTAAAGCCATGGTTAATTATACCCCCCCGTCCCCTATTTATCTACAAGGTCCTTTTCTTCTGGGCCCAGACCCTCTTTTCTCATCGTTTTCCATATTAATCTCAACGCCTTCCACCACCCGATCTCATGTATCTTGTACAGTATTTTCTTACGCATTTCGCACGTAGGACAATGTTCGATTCCTAAAGCGGCGGCAGCCATCTTGATAAAGTCAGCCAGCTTCATACCGAAGTGCCGAGCTAACCTTTCCATCTTGACCCCATCTTCTTTCTCATTTTCATCTACCTCAAAAAGAGGGAGAAATCCATCGCCCTCCTCCGGAACTGCTACCTTAACAGGTTCAACATCAGAAGGCTTTAAACCATAAGAAGCAACAGAGTACCGCTCACCATAAGGTACCAGGAACAATATTTCTCCGTCACTCTTTCTTTTAATTCCAAGTAGGCGCAAAGTGCCCCCTATTCTTGTTTCAACCCTATAGTAATAGAATTGCCGCATTGATCCGTGGCGGTTATTAGGGCGTCTTCAATTAGCCCGCACGGAGCGCAATTTGCATCTTTCATTGCTTGTGTGCGGCTGTCACATATAACATGATCAAACAAGTCTGCTGGGCATAGCGTCGGCTGAGGACACGGGCCCTGTTGTGTAGTGGGCATTACATCTGGATGTCCCGACCCCGCGTTGCATGCACTCAATAAGCAAGGACTACAAGTACTCTCATTATAATTTGGCCCGTTTTGTTTTGGTTGTGTACACATAATCTCATCGCTATCACAATCAAATTCTCCCCATGCAACGGCGTTATTACCTGAAGGCGTGCACTGATGCCAGCCAAAATGATGAAAGGCTGTGACGCCCGGAAACCCCCCTGAGTTAGGTGGGGGACAAACCTTTAGTGTAGTCTCATTTGGACCAAAGGAACTCAAGTCACCATTTGTTAACCCCGCCGAACCAGATGTAGTCCAGTCAATCGTTCCACAACCACAAGTAGCCCTTATGCGTTGCCTGAAGCACCCCTCAATGTCTAAGTTACCACAGTCTATAGTTAATACAGTGGTACTACCCGTGTTAACGTCTGTCACTTTTAAATCACAAGCAGGCTGCTGGGCGGGGTTAAAGACATTATCGCCCTCAATGATAGCAGGATCAACACCGTCAGGCAGTGTGACTTCAACTGACCGCTGTGTAACATTGTCGCCAAATCCTAAGATGATGGGATGTTCTCTTTTCTCCTGAATATACCCAATCAAAACTGAATCACCAACTGCAAACAACCCTTCCCTAAACCCTTGTAATGTTTTAACATTACGAATGGTACGATTTAAGATCTTAAAATCATTACCCGATTTAATTTTAGAGGTAACTACTATGTCAAAGGAGAGGGTATCAGCGTTCACCCCAATAACAACAGCGGCTTCTGACCACTGTCTGTACTTACTATCACGGTCCCGACTTCCTACAAAGGTTTCATCAAAGGATGCCATTATGCCCTCAGGTCAATCCGCTCCTCTGAGCCTAAAGCTGTACGGAAGATATATTCAGTAGCCTTTAAAGTTATCCGGGTCTGTGCTTGTCCGCTCTCTAGATCAATGACATGATCTACTTGTTTAACAATGCCTAAGATGTTAATCCCCTTAGACAAGTTTTGTACCCGGGCGGTAGAACCCCTCTTAACCTGGGGACTATAAGGTATAACATAGGAGGCTTCAAGTACCTTATTCTTCTGCCACATGATAGCTTCAGCTACCCGGATGGACTGTTTTTGAGTTTCAATGAAGTCAGACTGTTCCTCACCTGCCTGTGGCCGTAGACCATACAACGACTGGGAGACAGGATCACAAACCGTGCTAGAGACCTGCGCCTCAGACTGCCCAGTGTTCTGCTCAATCTCGTTAAGTTCAAATCCCGTTATGATTAGCTCAATTTCATAGGGCAACCAGTCAGTGCCATTCACCGTTAAGCTAGACCCAATGGGTACGGTAACAGACTTCTGCACGCTACGAATATCCAAAAGTATCTGATAAGACCCGTCCTCCACGCGGAATACCCCGTTACCAACATCTACGCCACCCAGGTCCCCTGACGCATCTAAAGGAAATAAATCCGCTGCCGGCCCGGTGCCTAGACGGAAATATTCATAACCCGTAACCCAATTAACCCAGATATAGTAGTGACCCTTGACTACTTCAGGAGTAAATCCTCCTAAAGGAACGACTACAATCTGTATTGAGCTAGGCACAATTAAAGCAGAGAGATTTATAGTGACATTCTTATGGGCGAGCGCCGAGCCCAGGATATTAACCGTGTTAGGGTCATAGAGAAAGGTACGGGCAGTAAACTCCCGCTCATGTGTCTCTCTGGCTAACTCTTTTCGTTCTACTAACGGCATTACCCGCTTCTCCCCAATCTCTTTAAGAACCCAGCTACGGTTATACAGTTAACGACATCGTTGGTATCTGTTGACACTACAAAGCTGTCTTGCATGATGGTGTCTTCATCATGGGTGTGGTCAGGGGTAGCCTTTAGGATTTCCCTACGAATGATCAGCGTACCGTGTTCGTTAAACTCAATCTTCCAAGTCTGGGGTACCACAATCTTACGCATGATATCTAGAGGAAACTCCTGGTTGGCCACGATATTAACACCAACGATCTCATCCTCTACTGCCCCCGCCCGTTCGTTAAGGATGTTTGCTACGTTAGCTAGCTTAGCAATCTCCGCAAGGATTGTCGACTTAGGAAAGGTGGGTACACTAAAGCCTGTCAAGGGGACACTATATTTAACCACGTACGCCCGTCCTGAAATAATCTTACCAGTAGTGAACGCCTTAATTGTTCTGCCCCCAACGATCTGGAAGTTAATCTGCTCCACTATATTAGAATCTAAAGTAATGTCTGACTCTAACCAAATACCAATGACTGGATTAGATGCCCCAAGATCAATGTTCCGAGTCACCGTTATACTATCCTTGTTAGCGGTACGCTTCTCCGTGATGATAGGATCTACTGTGAGGATCTCTTGGTCAAGCTTAGCCGTCTCTCGAGAGATGTCATGTGAAAAGTCTTGTACCTGTACCTCAAGTACATCCTTATCAGGATTATAATCAAAGCTTAGTACCTTACCTTTAAACAACCTCACCTGATGAAGAGCCCCACTAGGTTCTTCTCGGTAAACCGCAAAGGCGTTAACCAGCGACCCGGCTGTAACAAGAGCACCCCCCAAGTAGGGGTTCTGTCCTCGAAGGGAGAAGTTAAACGTGCCCCCTGCCTCATCGGGCCAGTTTACCGACATCTGCTGTACTAAGAAGTCAGACACATCAGTACCATCTACAAGTACCTTTCCTGAGATATGTATAGATTCGCCAAGTGCCCCGAGAGGGATGGAAGGGTCCCGCTCGTCTATTGCCAGCGGCACGGTCAAGAAAAAGCCATCAGGTGATACGGTAACAATGACTGAAGTTATTACGGGGTTCGCGACGTTAAACCCACCAGGTATGAGGGGGGAAGCAAAAGCAATGTCCGGATCCCCATCGACAGCGCCAGCGAAACGTATACGGATTACCCCTGTCATCTGCTCTTGTGTGATATCAGGAGTACTGGCGTCTATCATTACGCCTCCTCGAAGACTAAATTATAGGTTTCCTCATCCTCCGACCACGTATAGTCCGAGTCAAACTCTAGAATTTGTCCACTGAAGATAGGGAAATATCGAACACCGACGTTCTGAGAACCCGCTGACGGGGTTGAACCTGTGATGAAGGTAAAGGATCCCTGTGTAGCCCCCGCTGCACTTGTAAAGGTAACTGCCGTAACAACCGTACCAATGGGATGCTCTGCAACGGGCAAGGCATTGTTGTCGTCTAAGCGAAGGCGCCGAGAGGTTAAAAAGACAGCGTTGGTGCCGTCAGCATCAAAGACTTCCAAGCGGTTAACGATAGAAAACAAATCAATAGGATCAGACCGCTCATACTCGCGACGGAGGTCTTCCTGAAGATCGAGTGCTAAACCTGATACTTTAATTGTATACTTCGTATACAATTCATTCGTAAACAAGCGACCTGACTGTGACCGCTGGCCGTTGATCACCTTAGTAGGTGATGCCGTGAACCCCGGATTACCCATCCGTTGGAGGGGCGCCAGTGTGGTGTCGCCTATTTTCAAGGTCGGAAACATTGGTACCTCCTAGCCTTTTCTAACACGGTAGTACCGCTGCGTGGCGTTCATTGGTTTGTTGGCGGCGTAAAATTACCACGTGTTCTTTTCATTGTCTTTAGACGGTTTGTAAAATCAATCAGAGTATCTTTACCAGCCCCATTTGTTACTACCTGGCCCGCTTGTTCCCCATTGAGAGTCAAATCAATCCTTACGACTTCCGTAACGGGCGGGGTCGTTCCTGGGCCACCCGGACCCCCGGCAC
>SDBS01007848.1_pt1 | contig 10343 bp, 7 predicted proteins | sample 2277091 | NCBI WGS metagenome assembly SDBS01 (sample SAMN10404972, study PRJNA504765) | marine sediment metagenome | isolation source: marine sediment core GS10_PC15, 163 cmbsf | place: Arctic Ocean: Southern Knipovich Ridge | collected 2010 | reverse complement strand
GGCTGAAATCATGAAATTGTTTTCCCGAAAAAAAACTAATCGGTTTATCGAATTGTTAATTAGGCAAGCGCAGTACGCGGTCGAGGGTTTTGAAGCCTTACTGAAATACCTCTCAGATCCTGATGAAGATCTCGCACGGCAAGTCTCCATGATTGAGAAGGAAGCAGATGAGGTAAGAAGGATTCTGATTGATGAATTAAACCAAACTTTTGTTACACCTTTCGATCGGGAGGATATTTTTGCTCTTTCTTTGACCGTAGACGATATCCTCGATTACGCTAATACGACCGTTGAAGAAATGGTGCTGTTGGATATCGAACCCACTTCATACATTGAGCGAATGGTTTCCTTGCTCACAGATGCAGCACGTGAGATTTATTTGGGAGTTCAGAGGTTGCAGGATCATCCCAATGTTGCCAACGATCATGCCGTTCGAGCGAAGGCATTAGAAAATCGTGTTGAAACTGTTTACCGTGAGGCGATCGCGGATTTGTTTAAAATGCCGCGTGATGTTGACCACATCGTTTATATGCTCAAGCTTCGCGAGGTATACAGGCATCTGTCTAATGCAGCCGATCGCGGGGATGCGGCTGCAAATGTGATTGGTGATATTGTGGTTAAGAAGCTTTAATATTACCTACCCTCCCGGAGGTTTGCCTAGTTGTTACTCAATTATCGGGTTCCAGCAGGCAAACCTCCGGGAGGGTGAAAGTTCCGGGAGGGTGAAAGTTGTAGCTCCCTCACTACCAGCCCTCTGCCTCCATCTGAACTGCGAGTCGATCTAATTTGTTCCCAACCTCACGCCACTGGATTTTTGAGATACCCAATTTTTGTCTTATCTTATTCTTGTCCACTCCAGATCGGTAATCCATTAGGGACGATGTCCACCGGCACATGTTGAATGAGAGGTGCTTCTCGAGTTCAGCTGCTTTACCAACGTCTTCGAGCAGGTATTCCAGCCTGCGAGGGGAATATGGGAACAGCCGTTCTCGAGGTGAGATTTGTCGCACATATTCCCTATAAGCTGGAACCCAATCAGGATCCAAAGGAATTCTGCGTTCGCGATAGCGTTTACGGACATCACTGTAACGCACGAAGAGCATTGGTCCTTCAGGCGATACCAAGTCAATATGGTTCAAATGAATTGTGAGGCATTCATTCTTCTTGATTGCGGTTTGTAGAAGGAGAGCAAGGAGTGTGTATGCTCGTGCGTCGGGTCGTTTTCCTGAGCGCATAGAATCTGCCGAAGCAAGGACTGCTTCAACTTCAGCGGGGTTGAGCACTTCAGGCAAAGGGCTGAGGACCGTCTGCTGAGGGATTGCAGTGGCCGGATCTCTTGGCAGGACACCATTTTCCGATAGCCAGCGAAAGAAGGCCTTTATTGAGGTCACACGGCGAGAGTAGGTTTTTGGGCTGCATGGGACGCCGCGTGCATTGACCATCCATTCGAGAAAATTCTTAATATCGTGGGTGCCAATCGAGTCAATATCTTGTCCTGATCCAATGAATTTTCCAAAGAGGCGTAAATCAGCAGTGAAGGCTTTCACTGTGTGGATGGATCGTCCGATCTCCTCGAGCTGTTCTCCCCATGCATTTACCGCAGCGCTTAAGCTTGAGTCAGGTCGAACGATATCCGAAGTTTCAGCAGTTCGATCGGCTTCACGAGCGAGATTCGAAAAGAGGGGGAGCTCTTCCATTCCGTCTGTCATAGTTCCCTCCATGCAAAAGGAAATCGAGTTCGAAAAAAGTATTTGAATGTTGCAAATTCCTCAGTATGGTCCGGTTAATTTGATGAGCGATTGTTTTTGCGCATAGCCAAATAGAGCTTGCATAATGCTAGACCTCAGCGAGGGTTTTGTCAAATTACCCAAATGGGAGCGAAAGGTTGAAGTTGGATCAAGTGTTACTTAATTAGAAAAAATTGATATTAGGCTGCTCTGGATGATGTCTCGCTTGGGCATTAATACTGCTGCTCCGGTAGGAGTTCTGAAATTAGACACCATCGAAAAATCAATCGTATACCCTTCAATCCTGGAGGTGTCACTGGCGATACTCGCTGCCAACGGAACGAGCGGGAGTATATCGCCAAGATCCATATCGCTATCGACGAGATCTCCGAACTCGGAATAGAGTTTAGGGGCCTTGGCGACTCCACCAATGCTCAAGACCTTAGTAAACATCGCTTTGATTACTTGTTGTTGCCGCTCGGTGCGGGCAAAGTCATTGCTCGCTTTACGGACCCTCGCATAGCAAAGTGCAGTATAACCATCCATGTGATTCAATCCGCCAGGGAAACGAACCATCACTTCATCACATTCATCAACGATCGTCTGGGGAACGTTGATGTCTAGCCCACCTAACGTATTTACGGCAGTGATAAATCCGTTGAAGCTAACTCTTACCCAGTGGTGAACCTCGATGCCTAGGTTATAGAGGATGGTCAGGGACACGGTTTCGGGACCCCCACGTTGGTCGGCTGTATTGATGCGGTTAACCTTCCAACCTGGGATGTAAACGTAGAGGTCTCGCGGAATAGAGACCATCCGCACTTTATTGTTCTTCGTATCGAGAGAGATGATCATCACAGTATCGGTTCTACTTCCATAAAATCCTGGTCTGGTATCAGAACCTAGAACCAAAATGTTCACCGTCCCCTCAGGCACGGGGATTAGCGGCATTGGAGCGGGGATTTCCACTGAGGAAGCTTCGGTTGGCCCGGGGAAGCCTCCCCATGTTCCATCTGGATTGTGGATGGGAACAGGTGGAACCGGCACAAATTCAGGCATTTCCTCAGCTGGAGCAAAGGGCGTGGGCGTTGGTGTGGCAAATGGATTGGAAGTTGCTAATGGTCCAAGTTGCGAGCCTGTACGTGAACAGCCTGCCAGGCTTAATGTCGACACCAACGACAGCAATATCGATAAATGCAGAATCGTTATTTGGGAAGGCCTTTTACTTCTCGTCATACATACACTCGATTTGCACAATTAGATACCAGAATCCTTTTCCGCACCAGGGCAACCTTGGCTGCTCCTCCTCAAATTCATTCCATTTTAACGAGCCTATGGTAGGACAGGTTCCCCGATCCTTGATTCAATATTTGATCGCAATCTGGTGCTAGAGTCTATAGGAAATGGGTTCTGTGAATTGTGGAGGATCAGGGTTTGAGGAATTGGATAATATGCCCCTGGGTTTTAATTCATGCGGGGATTCGCTCTTCAATGATTGGGAGAAGAACGATGAAGGTGTTTCCCGAGCCTTTCTTGTGTTCAACCCAAATTCTTCCACCGAGCATAGTGACAAGTTTCTTGACAGTGATGAGACCTTGGGACGGATCACCGGCATCGCTTAATTGAATCTTCTCGCCGGCATTTCCAAGCTGGACTATTTCACGAAGGTTTTCGGGGGAAATTTTTCCACCAGTGTCTTTTAACGTAATCGTGAGAAAGGTCTGGTCCTCAGCAACCTGTTCTCCAGATACGATTTCAACTTGCTCACCCTCAGGCGATGCATTTATGGATTGGCGAAGAAGATGGTAGAGGATCTGAATAACCGAATCTTCATCGGCCAAGAGTGGGGGATGTTCATCTGAAAAATTTATTCTGAGAATAATGTTTTTGTCTTTGATTTTGGGGCTTGCCATGCTAATGGCTGCATCCAAACAATCCATCAAGTTCACTGGCTTTTGCTCGATCTGCAATCCCCCGATTTCCGCAGGGCTAATGCGAGTTAAGTCATTGAGAAGATTGCCCACACTTCTTGAGGCGTCCCGAATTCGCTTGAGAAAGTTCTCTTGCATAGTTCCCAAAATCCCGACCGACTCATTCAACAGCAGATCGGTATAAATTTGGATTGCAGACATCGGTCGTCTGAGTTCTTCGGCGATCGTAATGAACGCCTGGGTATCAGGGGTTGGTTCAAGTTTGCTTATTTCAGTTTCTTTTGCTGTTGACATTTGCTCCATCAAAGCCATCGCATTTCGGACTGAAGCGAGTTCCTCTAACGCTAATTGACGTTCGCTCATTACTTGCTGGATTCGATCGTCCTTGCCTACGTCTTCTTTAAATGCGAGTGCGGAACCAAGTCTCACTAACTCAGCCTCTAATCTTTGGATCTCCTTTTGGTAAGCAGTTTCAGTGACGAATTGAGTTTCAACATCACTGAAAGAATTGGCGTCAGCCTTTTGCTGCAGGGCAAGCAAAGCATCTTCCAGCTGAATATTCCTTTCTTCAACTTGCTCTAACTGAGATTGAGCATCCTCAAGGAAGTCTGAGCCAAGCAGCCCCTCCGCCTGAATTGAAAGTTCTTTCCAGCTCGACACCCGATGAGCCAATACAGATAAGACTTCCCGCATCCGCGCTTGATTGAGTGGAGAGGTTAGGGGATAGGATTGCGGTGGAGTGGTTAGAAATCCTCCAAGAACTTCTCGACCCGATTTCAAGGGGAATAACTGGAGTGTTTCTTTCAGTTTTCTGCCGACGATGGAATCAATTGCATTTAACCCACTCTTGCTTGACTTTGGCACGATTTGATGCGGATTCCCTCTGACAAGGGCATCGGAGAGTTTGGGGAATAAGTCGAAATCGAATGCGGAAACTGGCAGTGGTCGAGATTCTTTTAGATCGAAACCTGTAATGATTTCTACTCTGCTGGCTCTTGTATTTGCCTTGAGAAGAACACATAGTTCGATTTTGAGGCCGCGTGCGATGATTTCAATAGCTTGACGCTCGAATTGGGATTCATCATCGGAAAAGCGTGCCGATGCCAGATCAGCTGCAACTTCTAAGAAGGTAATTTGCTCGAATGAAGGCAACGATTCTGATGAGCCCTCTACATCGATAAATGACCTCAATTGTCGCCCGGTCAGGGCTCGTGTAGCTCCTATAGTGAACAATGGATAAGCTACAATCTCAGCGAAATGTAAGAATCCTGCAGTTGAGGCCGTGGGAGGGCCCTGGGATATGTGGAGAAGCACGCCAAGTGTGAGAATAGCGAATGATCCAAGCGCTTGATCCCAGCCCTTGGGACGAAGTGTTAGGAGAGAGACTGTGGCCACGATAACCACCGCCAGGCTTGTAAAGCTCCAAATCGCATCAACCATCGTGTGGTTGAATGGTACTGGGCCTCCCTGTCCGGGAAGGAAGTTGGGCATGAGGAAAATCACGATTAAATTGAACAACGAACCAATTACGAGCAAGATTTTGCTTATCCTTGGTACGGGCAATTCGAAAACCCAAGCAAAAATTAGTAGGCCGGAGAGACTGGCAAATCTATCGAAGGCGGGTAACAGCGTATCACTTGTGAATATCTCAGTCCATGCCAAACCAGCAACCGCGAGCAGAATTAATCGGAGAATGAGCAGGGATCCACTCGCAAAGACCCAACGATTTGCTTGTGGATCGGCGGAGTTCTTCCTAAATGCTTGGGCGATGCTGAAGATCACCGCAAGGGACATAACGAGGGTGATGTGATAAATCAGGCTTCCTGGTGGAGCCGTGAGCTGGGTGACTGCATCAACAAATGACATGTGTAATTCAAGCGTGGATTATAGCACTTTGAAGCTCTTTATGACCATCTGGTTCACACCGATGTCGGCACGGTTTTCTGATCGTTGGAGAGTTGTGAGCCTTGTTGCGATTATTTCTCTCGTCACACAAAACATGTGAAAAGTTACCTATGATTTGGTCCCGAGTTTGAGCTTGGGTGGTTTATTTATACTTCCACTTTCTTTTGGTTTGAAGGCTTTCCAACCCATCTAATGGCTATCATTCCATATAGGATCGTCAGCCACAGTGTGAAGCCACGATATCCGAAAACGATCAATGCTGCTGGTGCCAGCGGGACTCGCAACGATGTCAGCGTAAGAGTCATTGCAGTTTCAACAAAACCTATCCCACTTGGGGTGGGTGACACAATGGTGAAAAGGTACCCTATACTAAATCCAGCGATGAGCGTTCCTACAGAGAAGGGTTGGTTGAATGCCATGAACATGAGCGACAATATGGTCATCATCAGGGCTTTTGTACTCAAACCCAGCGCAAAAGGAAGCCAGAGGTCTCCGGGAGATTTTCTGGCGAGTCGCAATCCTTCAGCTGCATCGATCCCGAATTCCTGAGCCTTTGTCAGGTCGAAATACTCTCGATTTAGAAACGGTTTTGTAATTCTATTGGCGAGGGCCCCGATCCAGGCTAGGGCTTTCCCAAGTTTTTCACCCGACTTCATCCCAATATAAAGCAAAGCTCCTAATCCTAATGCGAGGGCTACAAGGATAAATGCCGCGATGACATCTTCACCGCGCAGTTGGTGTCTCTGGAAAAGGACCAATAAACCAAGCACAACCACGATAAGTGTGGCTAGGTAATCGACAAATACGTAAACGGCTCCTGCTGTTGATGCACGCCCTGTGGGATGGCCACGTTGTTGCGCATCAGCGGCGAACACGGCAACCCCTCCTATGCCTGCGCTAGGGGCAATGACAATTACAAAATTAGCTGCGGCCGCAAGGAGAGTGAGCCGCTCGATCTTCTCATCCATTCCGAGTAAGTTGTAAATGGCTCGCAGAGAAGCTCCGATATTTAGCATGTATACAAGATGGACAACTGCCCCGAGCAGAAGCCATTTCCAATCCCCCTGGTTTAATGTGTTCACTACTTCTCCAGCCTCGGTTTTCCACGTGAAAATGAAATACATGCCCAGGAAAAGGATTATGAGAACAATTACCCTGCGCATCGTTATAGAAGCCTCATGAGGTTGAAGGCATCTCAACGAGAATCGGCGAGAAGCTGGGAGGCGCGTCGATTGGGTAGGATGTATTGGACCGGTCGATCCTGCGCATTAAGCCGGTGAGCACCTTGCCTGGTCCCAATTCGTAGTAAGTTTTAACCCCCATGTTCGTCAATGTGTTGATCGATTCGGTCCAGCGCACCCGCGAGGTCAGCTGTTTACGAAGGTCCTCACGGATTTCTTCGACAGAACTAAGTAAAGTTGCTCGAACATTTCCAATGATCGGTATAACAGGATCTGTGATTAGCGTGTCTTCTAGGATCGCTTTGAATTCATCCTGTACTTGGGCCATCATCGGGCTGTGGCTCGGGATGCTCACGGCCAAACGGACAACTTTCCTTGCACCAGCATCAGATAGGTGCTCTTCGATCTCCTTTAAACCGCTTTCTTCCCCAGAAATGACAACTTGACCGGGGCAATTATCATTCGCCACCCAAACTGAGTTTCCGATCGAATCAGAGACCCTTTTAAGTATTTGCTCAACTTGCTCAATTTCTAATCCGAGGATGGCCGACATCCCGCCGGGATTGTTCAATCCAGCTTCGCGCATGAGCCGGCCCCTCTCGCGGACGAGGGACAACCCTGCTTGAAAGGAAATCGCCCCGGAGGCAATCAACGCGCTGAATTCACCAACAGAATGCCCCGCTGTGAAATCAGGCGAAAAGTTTGGGTTTTTCGACAGGATTGTTCGATGGACCGCAGTTGAATGGGTCAGAATTGCCGGTTGTGTGTTGAGGGTTTCATTCAGTTGGTCCGAGGGGCCTTCCCAGCATAGTTTGGAGATCGGGTAACCAAGTAATTCGTCCGCTTCCTTGAATGTATCTTTGGCAATGGGTTCAGATTCAGCCAGTGCTTTTCCCATTCCAACAAATTGGGAGCCCTGGCCAGGAAATAAGAGGGCTGATGCTGGTGTGCTATCCATAAGAATCATTTGAGCCGTGCTCAAGCACGGCTCGTAGACTTATCTAGCTGCGCTCGATTTCGATGATTTCCCGCCCGCCGTAGTGTCCACAATTGGGACAGATGTGATGGGGCAGGTGCTTCTCGCCACAATTCCTGCAAGCCATTAGATGCGGGGCTTTCAGGGCGTGGTGAGCTCTTTTGCGGTTCCGACGACCGCGTGAGTGTTTTCGTTTTGGGACAGCGGGCATGATCTCCTACCACTTTGGCTTCATAATAGAACCTGCCCCTTGGGCAGGCTTTGTGATTATAGCAGTACTAGGGGTCGTGTCAAGGTAAAGGTTTTCTGGCACCTATTTATGGCGAGATGCATATAAACGGTCAGGTATGGAAACCTGACCTCAGATGTTCACCGTCGAAGCATGTGTGTATAATTTCAACATGGATGAATCCAAACTTTCACACTTAGATTCAACCGGCCGTGCAAAAATGGTCGACGTCGGACACAAGCCTGAAACAGAGCGAATTGCTGTGGCGAAGGGCTTTGTTCACCTTTCTCAAGATGCTTACGCAGAAGCCAAGGCAGGGGATTTGAAGAAGGGTGATTTGCGTACAGTTGCTGAGTTGGCAGGCATTATGGGGGCGAAACGCACTTCCGAATTGATCCCTCTATGTCATCCACTGCCCTTGAACCAAGTCGACGTTAAAGTCACATTCTCTGAGGAACCGCTTGGAGTTGAGATCACTGCTTCAGTAAAAACCAAGTCGCGAACCGGGGTTGAAATGGAGGCATTGACAGCTGTCTCGGTTGCGGCTCTGACTGTATACGACATGGTCAAGGCAGTTGAAAAGGGGGCCCGGATCACTGAAATTCGCCTTGTTGAAAAGACTGGAGGCCAGTCTGGTGATTTTGTTGCGGAGTGATGTTGTATGCGAGTAAAGGTGCTCTATTTTGCGACATTTCGGGATCACGTCGGGTCGAAAGAGGAATTTGTTGATTTGCCCGATGGGGCCACAGTCGCAGATTTGTTCGCAAAGGTTGAAGATCTTCACCCATCCTTGTCCGAGGGACTTCCGACAGCTGTTGTCGCTGTAAACCGTGAGTTCGCTTTTGCCGATGAAGTCATCAATGCGGGAGATGAGATCGCTATTTTTCCTCCAGTAAGTGGTGGGACGGGTGGACCAACGATTTTGGATATCACTGAGGAAATTCTGGACTTCAATGAAATCCTGCCAAAAACTGTAACTGAAGATACTGGTGCAGTCTGCATGTTCATGGGGGTTGTGCGAGGAGTGACCTCACGTGGTGACCCTCATGAAACTGCTCATCTCGAGTATGAGGCCTTTCGGGAGATGGCTTTGAGCAAACTTGCACAGGTTGCAGCTGAAATCCGCCAACAATGGGGCGGAGTTCGAGGGATTGTGATCATACAAAGACTTGGTCATCTTGAACCAGGCACACCAACTGTAATGATTGTCTGTTCTGCCGGACACCGAGACTCAGGTGTCTTTGAAGCTGCTCGTTTCGGAATTGACAGGTTAAAAGAGATTGTCCCCATTTGGAAGAAAGAAGTAGGCGCTAACGGTGAATTTTGGGTCGAAGGTGAATATTCCCCCACCAAGGAAGATCGCCCAACATGAGCCGGGAGCCGATGGGTAATTTTTGGTCTAGCCCCATTATGTGTTTGGATTGTCAGAGTGAATTCCCCAAAATCGGATTTCCCCATCGCTGCCCTGAATGTGGAGGGGTTTACGACTTTGCTGAACCCCTACGCTATGCCCCAGGGGCAAGTGGAAGTGAAAGACGCATTTGGCGATATCGTGCTACTTTTCCCCTTCCACCTGGAGCGAAATCCGTAACCCTGGGAGAAGGGAACACTCCGCTTGTCTCATACCAAGTGAGAGGCAGATCAGTTTATTTCAAATGTGAGCATCTCAATCCAACAGGCTCATTTAAAGATCGAGGTACTGCGATATTGGCAAGTGCGTTGGCAGCGCAATCAATTGAGCGAGCGGTTGAGGACTCCTCTGGAAATGCAGGCGCTTCCTTCGCAGCCTACGCAGCCCGGGCAGGGATTCATGCGCGCATCTTTATCCCCTCTTATGCATCCGGTTCAAAGCGACTTCAAATGGAGGCCTACGGTGCAGAGCTTGAAAGGATTCCAGGCCCCCGTTCGGCCGCGAGCGAGGCAGTGCTGGAGGCACTTAAGGCGGGGGAGACTTACGCAAGCCATGCCTATTTACCGCATGGAATCGCAGGGATGGCGACTACGGCATTTGAAATATTTGAAGACCTGGGAGATTCTCCGGGGTCGGTAATCGTGCCTGTGGGCCAAGGAACCTTGCTCCTTGGTCTGGCGCGTGGATTTCAAGCCTTACGAGCAGCGAGAAAAATCCAATCAGTCCCACAGCTGATCGCGGTGCAAGCCAAAGCTTGTGCGCCTCTTTGGAGGGAGATGAACAGAGGCGAATCCGATCCCTTGAGCTTCGAAGAGGGTGAGACTATGGCCGAAGGAATCCGGATAAAATCACCAATAAGAATGGGGGCGTTGCTAGGTGCAATTCGAGCTTCGCAGGGTGATGTTGTCGCAATTGATGAAAATGAAATAATGGGTGGGTGGAACGCCCTTGCGAAATTAGGGTTGTATGTAGAGCGAACATCA
>SDBS01007847.1_pt1 | contig 10343 bp, 6 predicted proteins | sample 2277091 | NCBI WGS metagenome assembly SDBS01 (sample SAMN10404972, study PRJNA504765) | marine sediment metagenome | isolation source: marine sediment core GS10_PC15, 163 cmbsf | place: Arctic Ocean: Southern Knipovich Ridge | collected 2010 | reverse complement strand
CTTCGGGATGATCGGAGGAGATACAAATCCAATGGCTCCAGCCACTGCCTTGCATAGTCCAGCTAAAACGGTAACATCGCCAACCGGATTACCGTACGCGTCCTATCATCATCTAACATCGATGATTGGTCTAAGAATAGCCAGTGGTACAACAGACATCTACTCTAGAATATCTTGTAGATCCTTATAGTGAACATATTTACCTACATAATCCTTAAATGAGTTATCCATCATGAATGTAGAGTGAGGAAGGAAGTCCATTATGGCACCACGGAGTTCGGTTTCGTGCTCACCATCGGTTGTTAGTGAAGCCATCAGCGCTCCGAAGGCCGTACCAACCGCTGCGCCAGCAGCAGCGCCACCAGCACTCTTAGTTAGTACAGCACCAGCAGCACCACCCATTACAGCACCTGTAGTTCCACCACCGAACAGCGCACCGGCCTCACCACCCATTACAACCGTAGTCGGCTTCTGTGCCCACGTCGGGAGTTGACTAGTAGTGTCTTCAACCTCTCCGCGTGTCTCAGGCCCAATGCCTGTGCCGCTAATCATTGCTTGCATGATCTGAGGAGCACGTAGCCACGGCATCATACGTAGGGGATGGTCCATGATGTTGTTCTTGGTAATACGCAGCGCCTCAGTGGGGAACGTAGCCCACGGAACGAGATGCTTACGACCGCTCTTGATGGCTGAACCAACCGAATTGTACATCGGAAGCCGTCTTGCCACCTCAGTAGCAGCAGCCTGTCGAGTCAAGCCCTGACCTCGAAGGTGCAGGAAATAGGCCATCTTAGGCATCATATCCTCAGCGAGATACGCCTTGGTGAGGCCATCGAACCACTTCACCCGGTCCCCAACCTGTGCCACCTTCTTAACCTTGGCGTAGGCATTGACAGCCTTTTTAGTCATGTACTGACTTTCTCTCAATCGGGCTGCAATATTGGGGAGATTACCCGCACCTTCCGCAGCATCAAACGCACTCTCTTCGATCAGCTCTCGTACTGGCGCACTGAACAGCTCATCAATGACGTTGAATTCCCGTCCACCGACCGTGATAGGATCGAAGTGCACACCCTTGAGAATAGACTTCTCAGGGTCCATAATGTGCATGGTATCGAGGCCTGCCTTCTTACCCGCAGCTTTGATCTTCGCCATCTTCCCGAAGACCTCACCCATCTTACCCATGAGGGCCACGTTCTCCGGAGCAATAGGATTAAACCCGGCTTGCGCCAAGAATACCATGTTTCCGGTGAGGTTCTGAAGGTGGGTAGGTATGTTACCAGCGGTCTTCATGGTTTTGTAGACGGTTACAACAACGTCCATCATATCAGCCCCAGCGTGCCGGGTCTGCTCCATCATGCCACCCTTACCGAAGATCTCATCGAATACTTCCTTACGAATATAGGGGAGATCTTCAATATCTCTACCACTCTTCTTGGAAATCATACGCTGGAGCCTGCCTGCTGCATTCTCTCCAGCATTATCCAGCCGAATGAACCCAGCCTTAGCAGCCTTAGCCGCATCACCTCCCCACTGTGCAATAGACTCAGCAGTGGCGATGTTCTTGGGGTCCATAGCGAGGTCACGGATGAAGGTGAAATTGGTATGGAGTAGACGGTCAGTGATGTACCCGTTCGAGGTTACATCGTGGGCAGCGGTGATCAGATCACCCTTCTTTAGGCTCTCGAAAGCCTGCTCAGTGGTCTTTTTCCTTTTCAACAGGGTGGGTGAATCCAACCGGGGTGCTCGAACGAGGTTGAGGGGCAAGTACTCGGTCTCATTAACCGGTACGATCTGTTTCTTGGTCTTCCTACCCGTCAGCTTAGCGAACACTCCGGTGGCTGCTACGTCTATCTCACCGAGACCAGTGGCTGTCTTCTTTAGTTGATCCTTACTGGACGGGACAAGGTAGCTACGAGTGTTGTCTAGCCCGGTCATTTGTGTGCTCTTGTTCAAGGCAGGGAGATGGATCTCACCCATCCGCTTGAACTCCTCAGCAGAGATGATACCGTCATCCAGCATCTTCTTCTGATGGACCTTGGCTGCGTCGTAGTAATAGTCAGCGAACCTCTTCTCTGCCGCACTCAGCTTACCAAACTCTTTGGTCGCTCGGCCTGCTAGAGTGGGTTCAAGACGGCCCATCATGTATGCCTGTACCTTAGGCATGGCTGCATCAGTCGGAAGAGTGGTCAATAGCCTACCCACCTCCTCAGATTTCCATATATTATCAAGGTTCTGGTGGTATGTCTGACGTGTACCACCGGCTCCACCGAAGGCGTCGATGGCATCAGCGTATTTGTTAGCAAATCTCTTGTCAAAGGAGTGCTGCATCCTGGCTACTGGGCTTGATACCCATGTAGTTTCACCCCTAGCCACAGCATCAGCGCGCTTCGCCATGTCAGAGTACCTATTGAGGGCAAAGTCCTGCTTTCGAAGCAATTCAGCCGTTTTGTGCCCTTTGCCGAGATCCGCGAAGGTGTTGATGTGCTGGTCAACGCGGCCCATCTCTTTCCACTTAGCTACTTCAGCGGCCTCACTACCATATTTACCTGTTGCGGTGGCGATCTTTCCAAACCTAGCAGACATGCTGAGAGCACGAGTAGCGGGGAACAACATGGTGCCTGCAATGGAGGCAGTACCTAGGAGATTCACCCACAAAGGCTGCTCTGACCATTGCTGCTTCATGTTTTCTACGCTCCACGACCATCCTTCAGTGTCGTGTGCGATACCAATAACAGCAGCCTCGGTACCGAACAGGAAGTCAAGGGTCTTCATACCCCAGCCCTCCTTAGGGGGTTTGACGGGACCAGTAACAGCATCAACCTCAGGACCATGAAGACCCAGCGCGGGAATAGAGCTACTTAGATTTAGAGACTGAAGATTAAACTGTTGTGACGGAGGGACACTAAGGAGCTGAGCGTTAAGGCTTATGTCTATGGGAGGAGTCTCGTCAACTGGGAGTTGCCCACGAATCTTTTGCTTCGTTTTGGTTGTGCGGAGTAGTCCCTTGGACTCACGCTTTCTTCGACGTTCTTCTTTGGCTTTGGTGTTGCCGCTAGACGACGTTGATGTAACACCCTCACCCGGAGACTTGTCGAATAAACCAATATTAGGTCTAGTGTCTTCTAGTGCCATAGTCTATCCTTATTCGTCTCCAAATAGAGACTTGTTCGCCCGAGCCAACCCTCCACTTTTACGCCCTTGACTTTGTTTCGACCGATGAGCGGCTTTCTTATTTCGTTGCGCAGCTACCTTACTGATACGCCAAAAACTACCTTCAAGATACCTACGTGCGAACCGAGTCACTAGTTCACGGTACTTCGCTGTGTTCTCTGACTGTGTAGCCTGAATACCCGGAGGAGCGGTAGATTTAGTACTTCCGGTAATCGCTCCCGGTAGCCACTCATCAACGATATGAGCGATAGCGGTTTCAATATCAGGATCGTTGTTAGGATCAGCCATGTACTCATTCAGTTTGTCTGCGAGGGGCTGCTTCCACCCCTTCACGTTGGCATCACGCTGCTCCTCAGTGATGCGCTTGTCTGAGATGATACCCTTAGGACCATCAGGCTTAGTGTCACCCATGAGTTCGAAGTACTGCGGGCTGTGTCTCTTCGCAGCTTCTGCCGCCTTCGGGTCTTTCGCTCTAACGAACTCAACCGTAGCTGCACGTTGGATAGCACCACCAGACTGCGCCAGTTGACTCTCAACCCATGCTATATTCTCTGGATCCAATATGTCGTAGTCTGCTTCTTTTCCTCCGCCTGCTACAAACTCAGCCTTATGGGCCTTATGTAGCTGATCGGTAAGAACAGCCTTGCCTTGAGCAATGTACGCACCGGCCTGTGCCGAGTCCATCATAGCATCTTCAGCCCACGGAAGAATGTTCTCTATACCAATCTTTGGATCGGCAAGAGCCTCCTTAACACTGATAGGTCTATCCGCCCGCTTCGCCACCTTTTCCTGTGCTGCGGCTGTACGTTCAGCGGCCTCTGCACGTCGCATATCCATCGACATACCGTGTTGGATGGCTTCAGATTCAAGTTGCTCCTTAGGTGCAACCATAGCTTGAAGGCCTTTTTGTCCAGCCGTAACAATAGCTTGAATTCTTTCGTCGATGATTGGGTTAGCCGGGTACTTAAACGCTTCATTCGCCAAGGACATGTCCATGTCTGAGTTATTTTGGTAGAACTTCTGAAACAGAGAGGTACGAAGCCGTAGCAGATCCCTTTGTCCATCTATTGTATTGATGTCGAACTCCTGTGTCGCGCCATCGGGGCCGGGGTACAGGCCTTGGTCCAATTGAGAGTTTAGATCCTTATAATCCATCATCATTTGTTTCTTTGCTGCGATGAATGGTTCAACTTCTTCAGCTTGAAAGTTCTCATACTCCATGCGGAACCAGCGATCCTCTAGTCGCTTAGCAACAACGGCCCCAGCGTCACGGAACGGTGCGAGGCGCTGTCCTGCACTCGCTGCGTCGCGTTTTACATCACCGGTATCTGTAAAGGCTTGACCGAACTTCTCAAACGCACCCTGCATCAGTGCAGTAGACAGGCCTTTCATCATAGGAGAAGGTGTGTTCCTTCGACCGGGCTGTCCCGGCTGATGGCTCACTCGCTCAGGAGGAGAGATCTGCATCGCATTCGTAGTCTCACCACTCTCAGTCATGCGGATAGCGTTTTCTTCCTCTTCTTCGCTACTCAGTCCTAGTCCGTCTTTAGCCATTACTTATACTCCGTATAGTCATTGGCTCTTGTCGTATATGGGTTGGAGTATTTCGTTCCTAGGTACTCACTGCCAGCCGCGTTTGGATCTGTCCCTGCCTGCCTATTAACAGCTCCTTGTTGAGCAGAGGAGTACTGTGTCCCGGCTAGACCACCTCCGAGTGTACCACCGAAGTCCGTAAGCGTGCCACCAAGGACGTTAGTAAATCTCCCCATCCCACTGATAGCTTCGGGCTTACCATCAGCGCCTATACCTGTACCACCAATCCCAGCAATAGCACCTCCAGCGTACCCAGATAGACTACTAATAGCACTGGAAGCAGCAGCCATGATGACACCTTCTAGGAGTTTGGTTCCGAAGTTCACAGCCTGTTGGCTGGCTCGGATATCATACGCCTCTCCCGCAAACTTGGCTGCATTCTCAGCCGCAAAGATCTGAAGCTTCGCCGTCTCCATCATAGCACCACGATAAGAGTCATTGAGACCAGGGAGATCAGCCATGAACTTTGAAGTACCAGCAGCTACACGGTCAGCGTTCTGTCTCACGTAGTCATGGAGCCTTAGGTTGGCTTGCCACGTCTCCTGAACCCTGGTTCTCATCGCACGCTCTGATGCGAGAATGGAATTAAACTCATTCAGAGCAGTACGGCGAGCACTTCCTCCCTTAGCGTGCTGATTCTTGAGCTGTCGCAAGGTGTCGCGGAGCTGGAGGGCTGCTCCCTCATGAATCTGACCGAGAGTGGCATTCTCAAGAAGATCCCATGCGGGGCCTTCCCTGTTCAAAAGATCTCGGGATTCTGCTACTCGCTGGCTCTGGATTTGGAAAGGAATGGTTTTAGATAGCGCGTTGGCGTAGCCCTCGGAGTCGATAATGCCTTTACGAGGAGTATTAAGCTGGTCTGTGCCTCCGTAAGAGCCGTACTGCTTGAGGTCTTGGTTCGGCATAGCGTCGGCATCGAAGATGTCATAGTTGACCGGTCCACCACCCTCACTACCGTAAGTAGTGCCAGTAGCACCGGGGCCGAAGGTTCCAGGCTGACCCAGAGACATGAAGACGTTTGCTTTGGTCTCTTCTATGGAGACATTACGCGCTTCAGCGGCAGAAGAAGCCTCCATTCCAGCGATTATAGCTCCTTGCTGCTGGCCTGCGGCTTCCTTGGCTTCACGTATACCTTTGCTGTTAGAGAATAGAGCCATGTATGATCCTTAGTAAAGTGCATACTCCTACATAATTATAGGAATTTATTGACCAAATTGCCAGTCATCCACCCGAGCCACCGGTCAGATTCTGCCCCGGATACGCCTGATCAAACTGGGTGGTCCCGTTGGTGCCATCAGGAGATAGGACATCTGCTATGGTGGTGTTGTCGGTGTAGTGGGCATTAGTGTTTGTAAAGCCAAGATCCTCTGGACTCTGATTGCCAGGGAGCCAGTTCTCAGTCTGATCATCCCTGTATCTAACAGACGTTCCTGTCATATTCATATCCCCTTGGAAAAGGGGATTTCCGGTGTCTCTCCCTGGAAACCCCGTCGACATAGGTTGTTCTACTGCTCCGTATTGGATGAAATGAATCAGATTCTCCGCTTGCCAGTAGCTTTTCTCTGGGTCAATTGCTCCAAATGGATTAATAATAATCTTGTTCTTTCTCCAGTCAAGTGTTGAACGTCCCTCATCAAACAGAGTTTGTATAGGACCAATAGTAGACCCTTGTCCTTCACTAACTGAATCGAGGCATACATTCCACCACCCCATCTGATGTATCTGGAAATTACTGCATTGAGGGTACCTTAGATTTCCGTTGTAAACTCCAAGCCTATAATTAAAGTTATCGGCATCACTTCTCGATTGTCCAAGATTATACGCCATAGTCTGAAGATCATCTTGTAGTAGTGGTTGTAGTGAGCCGTCAACACCACTGGGAACTAGCTGTGCCATGTAGGGAGTCACTCCTTCTGTAGATCGTGTTGTGCTTAACGGAGCGGTAATACTATTCATGTAGGTACGGAGCTTAGGAACTCCACCTGTAAAGTCTCCTCCTGAGAAGCATACAACAAGGAAATACCACGCATCATTCTGGGCTGCGTTTGTATTACTTGCATCTCCCCATGTAAAGAGGCCACTACTAGTGTCATCTTCTGCGCCGCTTACATTAGCAGTATAGGTCGTTGTCCTGTCGTCACTACTCAACTCGCCTTTAATTCTATTTCCTACCTGAATGTCTAAGTTATGCTTACTAGGCACAGTGGACCCGGTAATACGAATCCTAAGACTATTAAGAAGGCTGTTTTGATCAAAACGCATGGCTCCAGTATTAATTATAAAAAGATCGCCTGAATTCACCTCCCCGGCTCCGCCCTCCAAATGAGCAGCATTAAGATTATCAAACCTAAGCCACATAGCAACCGTCCATTGGTTTCCAAGAAGCATGTGTTCTTTATCTACAGTGCCCCACATACTTCTAGTATCCATCGGATGTAGACCTGCTGCGTCAGGAACAGCGTGCTCGCCTACCTGCTGTGTGTGGAAGCAATTCTTGTGAGGAAATACATAATCGGGATCAGGAGTGAATGGATCACCCGGTATAGAGGTACCTGCTCCGTCTGCGCCTGCCCACATTACTATAGAAAGACACACTTCATCTTGTTCTACCTCACGACCTATAGCTTGTAGCAGATAGGTCACTGTTTTGCCATCATCTGCTGAGGCTACAGCAAGAGGAGAGAACATAACAGACTGTGACGTTTCAAAGCTACCGTCCCTAGTTCCAGAGGGACGGGTGATCAATCCACCCCGCGCTGTAGCGTCTAAGTCTGATGCTGATTCTGTTGCAGGATACAATACTATGGTTTCTTGTAACGCAAACGTGTCTACCTGCCAAACAGCGTCAGGTTTTTCAGCCCTCCAAAGACGTAAGGTTATCTCTTCGTTTGACTCGGCTGCTATGTATTTATCCAGTACAGTAGACCCCCACACATATGTGCTGTATCCGGCTATGAGGAATATGTTGTCTTGTACTATAGTCCCCAGTTCCAAAGGTCCGTTCTTCTTTCCTTCAATCTGCATCACGTCTTCAGATACACTGAACTGTATTTGTTTGACCGGAGAGGTAGACCCATCACGTCCAACAGAAACTATACGAGCAATGTACGTTCCGGCTGCTGCTTTAAAGATAACCTCACTAGTAAAGCTTGACTTTACGGTTCGCGTACCGGTAGTAAGATTATCAAAGGTTATCTCATACCGCAACAGTTCGTTACTCGGAGGGGCGTCCCATATGAGCTTGATAGATTTAATACCTGTTTTGATCAAGATCCCTGTAGGCGGATATATCTGTCTATTAGTTCTTTGCTGACTACCCTCAAAAGGATTAGATGCTTGTCTATTATTCAAAGCACTGTCGATAAGATTTGCAATTCTCTGCATTAAGGCTTTCTCCTCAGGGGGAAGGCCTCTTATCTTAGCAAAACGATGTGCTATTGAATTTCTACGTCTTGCCATTAGTTAGTGCTCCCTAGTTCTAGTATATTCATATGGCACCATTGAACGTGGGTTGAGTCTCGCTTCCTCGCACTACCATCTTCTGTAACCGAGGTGTCTTTCATTGTCACACGTATCTCTACTGTACCACCAGAATCTGGGTGCGCTACAACAAAAGGTCCAATGTTCTGGCAGTTGTAGAACTCTCCAAATGTAAGATGCAGAAACTCTTCATCTGTTTCGTCTCCATTGGATTGCGTTATCTTTACCATGACTGAAGCCTCGACGGGCTGGTCTCCTTTCATAGCGCATACCGGATCTGCATACGCTGATATGAACCCCCATACCATGCTGTTCCCATCTGGATTAGTAGGAGTATATGCTAGTGTCGTACCTGTTCCACCAATCACAGCATTGTCATCGGTTCCTGTGATAGAAACATAGAACGCTTCTAAGGTGTGTGAGTTAATCTCGAATAGAGACGGGGTAATCGCTATTTGATTTGAGAACGGAGTGGTTGTTCCGTCTCGTCTAACTCCTCTAACTCGCACAAACTTTGTCGTAGTCAACCCGTCGATCACTATCTGAATACCATACGTCGGTATGGTGGTAAATGAAGCAAAGTTACTGAACGCAGATACCTCCACTTCATAGAACGTAATACGCTGATCCGGCAGCGCGGCCCACTCAACAATAGCTCCACGTACAGTTGGAGTGATAGTGATCTGAGGCACCGGCAGTAACTGATCCGGCTTTCTCTTCAACAGTCGAATAGACGTATCAAGACTGGTCAGCTCTTTTGAGTTTTGCAGATCAGCGAGTGCTCTGTCTATCTCTTGACGCTGAGACTTCGTCAGATTAGTAAAGAACTTTGCAAATCCACCTAGAAATTCACCGGCCATATTAATCCACCAATGCTTCAAAGATGTTAAAGTTCTTTAGCTTTATCCGAGCGTTACTACCGTATACAATCCCTGTTTCATCGGTACCTATAGCTCCCGCGTAAAAGTCATTCTTAAACTCTCTGCTGTCGTGGTTTTTGATTACCCTTGCCTCTAATCTAAAGGTATGAGCACCAGTTTCAATCGTTGAGAACTTCTGAACAAACGTTCCCCGTCGAGGGTTCTCCCACTGTCCCGGTATAATCAACGGCGTAGTGTATCCTTCTGTGAGGACTGAAAACACATAGAACGGAGATTGACTCCCTGTCCCATTAGTACTGTAGGTCGACACAGAGAACACTTGTCCTACCTGATTGAAGTTATTGTCACTAACTCCCTTGTCCATCCACTTGAAGTCTACGTCAGTCCACTCAGTATTAGCATCGGTCAACCATTTTCTAGATACAGAGACATCATAGTCAACAGCGTAGTACGTCTTCCCTCCGATGGCAGTGTACTGTCTTTCGTATACAATCTGCCACGGATAGAACGCGTTATCCTTAATTGTTCTAACGTACTCTGTCCCATCATACAGACCAAACGCCTGTGATACAGGGGTAGTCGCCGTCTCTGTGTCAGACCACGGCCCCACCTCACCGTTCTTTGTTACCACCCTAACTCTCAGGTAGTACGTGACATCATCAGTAAGGCTAGAGAACACATAGCTCTGGTCTGGAGACACGAAGCGGTCTACATTGAAAAACCCTGCCGTTAAGCTAATGTCAAACTCATAAAACAGCAGGTTTTTCAGGCCCCTAGGGGTACCAAAGAAGAACCGTATCTCTCTGTATTCCACATCTACTGTTATATCTTGCGGTACGATCTTCGGTACAAACTCAGAAAACCTACGCTTAGGGGACTGCTCCACTTGAGCAGCCAGGGATATCCCTACGGCCTGCTCTAGGTGACCTAAGAAAAGCTTAAGTTGAGAAACCCGACCGGGAGGCCAGTGTTTCAGTCGAACATCTGCGTTCGGCCTGGGTATCTTGACGCGTGCCATTACGAGACCACATTGTCAACATCGATCACGTCATACTGAGCGGGTTGAACGTGGAAGTAAAGCCGTGCTGCCAAGATCTTTGTATAGACATCCTTCGTAGCGTGCTGGAACTTGAGCTTGAGGTACTCGTCTGGCATTATGTCTTTTGAAGGCACACCCTGTCGTATCAAAGAGTTGTTTGCACCGAACGCCATGGA
>SDBS01007846.1_pt1 | contig 10344 bp, 7 predicted proteins | sample 2277091 | NCBI WGS metagenome assembly SDBS01 (sample SAMN10404972, study PRJNA504765) | marine sediment metagenome | isolation source: marine sediment core GS10_PC15, 163 cmbsf | place: Arctic Ocean: Southern Knipovich Ridge | collected 2010 | reverse complement strand
TCGCCCGAAATATTATTCCCAATGACTGTTGGCAGGAATTTGCTCAGAAACCCAGCTGCGACTTTACAATGCCGCACTGGGGCGAATTTTTTTCGATGTCTGAATTATCTGAGTTGCTGTTAAAAGGTTACAAAGGATTTTACTGCACGCCTTCATACATTTTCCGCAGCATGTTAAAGATCCGATCTTTCAATGAGTTCAAGAAGAAAGTGTCTGCTGGCATTAGATTGCTGGTTTCACAAAAAACATGACATGAAGTCATACAAATGAAGAAAATGGCAAATCAATTTTTATAGGTATCCATTCTTTTAGCTCTGCTTTTTCTTTGGGCGTTGTACCTAAAGTATTCCTGATAACCAAGGCGGGAAACTTGAGTTATCGGAAAAAGTCTGATCGGCTGTGGAAATAATGACGACAACAGAGTATTGCTTTTGACGCTCGTTTTCAAGGATTTTATATGGCTAAAAAGGTCGCGTGTGTGCTGTTTGCTTTGGCATTGAGTTGCTATCTTGCGGGCATGTTTGGGCTTGTGAGGATATTTTTCGTGCTGTTCGGGCTGCTTTATTTTGCCCCGTTCTTTCTTGTCGGCACCTGCGTAATCTGGTTGATTCTCCCCTCGGAAGTCAGAAGTAAATATAAGGGACACATGGTCCGTTTTGGTCTTCTGGTCCTGTGGTGCCTGATTTTGCTGTATCAGGGCAGGGAAGTAATCAACAGATTTTATATGCATGATGTTTATTATCTCATCAGGATAAGCACCAAAGTGCTACTGCTGCTGCTTATGGTTTTTTACGGGTGGAACCTCCTCAAACAAGGATGGCGCAAGAAAACGATAATCTTTACGATTGTTTATTTGCTGTTTCTCGTTGGCCCGGCGGTCGTATCGCCCTTTAGGGGCGCATCGTGGCAGGGTGATGCCCATGATTCCACCAAGGTCCTCGGCACGCTTGGATATGCGGACTGGGTCCCCGCCGGTGACAGCCTGGACAAGGTTTCGGTTACTTTGCACAAGCCGGAGCTTTCCTGTAAGGGCTTAAACCTTTTTTCGCTCCCGCAGCCCGGACGCTTCTTTCTGATGGACATGCAGGGAAAAATCCTCCGCACGTGGGAGATGCAGGAAATTTACGACTATGACAGCAAGTGGCCCGATGGAATGTTGGCCACAAGCGGGGACTTGATCACTTATTGCACCGACTACGCATTCATGCAGGTTCGATGGGATTCAACCGAAAGGTGGATCCGTAAGATGCGCACTCATCACGGTTTTTTCATTGCCCCCAACAAAGACATCTATGCCTTGACGCGGAAAGACGGGGTGCTGATGCACCGCGGGCTGTGCCTGCCGATCCTGAAAGACTCTGTTACTATCATGTCTGCCGACGGAGAGATTAAGAGGACAATATCGTTGACTCAAGCCGCAAAACATGATCTTCCGGATGAACGTGTGAGTAAAATCTACAAATATATACTCAACCCAAAGAATCTCGAAGGTATCGTGCGGCGGGCGTTGAAAGGCCAGGCGATTATCCGCTCTTCATCGGCATTCGACGTCCTGCACACAAACAGTGTGGCCGTCGTTGACCGGGATATGCCGGGATTGTGTGAAAAGGGTGATATCCTGGTTTCTATGAGAGACCTGGATATGATCGGAATTCTCGACCCGGACACAGAGGAGTTTATCTGGAAGTGGGGCCCCGGCAAGACGGAGGGGCAGCATCATGCGACTCTGCTGGAAAATGGACACATTTTGCTCTTTGACAATGGCTGCAAGAGAGGCTATTCGCGGATAATTGAACTTGATCCTCATACCAACGAGATTGTCTGGCAATACAAGGCCGATCCTCCGGAGGATTTCTTTTCCGAGACAAGAGGATCCTGTCAAAGACTGCCAAACGATAACATTTTGATAACTGAAAGCGACAGGGGACGTGTTTTTGAGGTCACCCGAAGCGGAGAGATAGTCTGGGAATTCTATATTCCCGAAATTAACGAGTCAACCAAGGCCAGGAAAGCAACCTACCGCATGGTGCGAATTACTAATCCGCAAGATTATCCATTACTGAAAAAGCTAATGGGGCAGTTGTCTTCCTCGCCATGATGTGATGCCGCAGGACTTACCGATCTGCTTCCCTGATATTGTTGGTGAAAGAGTATGGCAAAAATGGAATTCAAATCCATAGGAGATTCTTTGTGGGCAATCTGAAAAATTCAGTATCGTTTGTTATTCCTTGTTTAAATGAAGAGGGTACCTTGCCTGTTGTTTTGGGAAAGATTAATAAAGTATGTGCGACTGACTTCAAGGAGTATCAAACGGAAGTGATTGTTTCTGATAATGGCAGCACAGACAATTCTGTGAAGATTGCAGAAGAACATGGAGCAAAAGTGGTCCATTGTTTGGAAAGGGGGTATGGCGCTGCTCTATTGTTTGGGATTGAGAATGCAAATAGTGAAATTATAATTTTTGCCGATGCGGATAACACCTATGATTTCCTTGAAACTCCAGGACTTGTTAACGAGTTGGAGAAAGGTTTTGACATGGTTATCGGTTCAAGGATTAGCGGTAATATTCATCCCGGGGCCATGCCTTTTACGCACAGATATCTGGGAACTCCAGTACTGAATTTTTTCATCAATTTATTATATGCCAGGAATGAAAATAAAATAAACGATTGCAACTCTGGTTTCCGTTGTTTCAAGCGAAAAGCATTTATTTCCTGGGCGGTTAAGAGCCGGGGAATGGAATTTGCATCCGAAATGTTAGTGAAAGCACTCAAATCAAATGCCAGTATCTCACATGTTCCAATCTCTTTGTATCCGGATGTGGGACACAGAGTGCCGCATCTGAAAAGGTGGCGTGACGGCATGAGACATCTGTTGCAGATTTTTTTGGATTCGCCGGTTTTTTTCCAGGTCGCAGGTTCGATTATCTTTTGTCTAAGCTGGCTCATAATTGCGTTGGGGCTCTGCCTCGGGCCAATCTGGATAGGCTTTGCATCGGTACTTGGAATACACAGTATGATGTTTGCCTTAATGGGCAGCGTTTTTGGTATAATAATCTGGGCGGTCGGTTTGTTTTTAGCGGTTACCATTAAGCCGAACACAAAGATGTATCAATATTTAATTGACTTGCCCGAGGATAAACTGTTTTGGTACAGTATTATTTTAACCTTGATTGGTTTTGCTTCCCTTTTAGTTATTATAGTTTATTGGAGCCTGAAAGGATTTAACTTTCTTTATATTGAAAAAGAAACCCTGGCTACGGTTGCATTTGCGTCAAATGTATTGTTACTCGTATCGAATACCATGACGGCACATCTGCTTAAAAGATCCTGAGGCCGTATTATATTAAGAAAGGGTGATTTCATGCATCTTCTTACCAAAACTGTGGGATGGCTGCACCAGCGTCTTGTAAAGCCGAGACAGTCGCAGTGTCTTGTAGATTACATTGTTAAACAACTCCCTGAGCAGGGTAAAGTGCTGGATATCGGTTGCGGAACCGGGAAAATCTCACGCATGATCACAGAGCAGAATCCAAAGTTATCTATAGAAGGAATTGATATCCTGGCTCAACCTAATGCTGAAATACCGGTCAAGGTCTTTGACGGCAGCAATATCCCTTTCGAGGATAAAACATTTGATGCAGCAGTGTTTGTCGATGTGCTGCATCACACTGATAAATATACTCAGTTGTTGAACGAAGCCTTTCGAGTGTCTAAGGGTTCTGTAATTATTAAGGACCATATTTGTAAAACACGGTTTGCTTTTATGATCCTTGCTTTCATGGATTGGGTGGGAAACGAATCCTTGGGAATTCGCTCCAAATACAACTATTATTCTGAAGCGCAATGGAAGCAATTGTTTGATGATGTCGGTATTACAAAGTCGGAGATGACGGCAATTAAAGGACTTTATCCGTTTCCGTTCAACCTTGTTTTCGAGCGGAACAAGCAGGTTATTTTCCACTTGTCGGCTATGGCCCCGGCGGTTAAGAGATAGAGCGGTTTATATACTGGGCGAAAGTGCAGCAGATACAAAAAGGAAACAGGTTATGAAAACTCCGCATATTATGAAAGGATACGGTCCACTTGACCTGTTCCTGGCAAAGCAAAGGTATAAAATAGCCGGAAGAAAAATAAAATCCGCACCACAAAACGGTCGTATATTGGATATCGGCTGTGGCTCCTATTCTCTTTTCCTGACTGAGGTTGACTTTAAGGAAAAATACGGGCTTGATAAAAATATTGAGGACGATGTCAAAAATAGAATGGCCGAGCAGCAAATAAAACTCATCAACCACTATATTGAAAGCGAAGAAGAACTGCCCTTTGAAAACGACTATTTCGATGCCATAACCATGCTTGCCGTTTTTGAACATATTGAGCCGGAACATCTCGTCAGGATACACAGACAGATTCACCGTATATTAAAACCGGGCGGTGTGTACTTTATGACTACACCGGCTGTCTGGACAGAGAACCTGCTCAGATTCCTGGGCAAATTGCGTTTGATTAGCGAAACGATCAGCGAACATAAAGACAGCTATAACCACTCAATGATCTCGTCGATTCTTAGACAAGCTGATTTTGAGAAGAGCAAAATGCAATTTGGTTACTTTGAATTATGGATGAATAACTGGTTTGCCGCCGTTAAGTAACAAAGAATTAGTACTTGAACACACTCGAAAGAAAGACACTTCATTATAACGATCTCCGGTTAAAGATGTTCTGGGGAATATGGCAAGAGCCGCTGCTGCGAAGCCCGTTGAACATATTATGAAGATCCGGGCCGTATGAATGCAACAAGGCCTTTGCCCGATCTGACTTCCGTAAAGCCGAAAGGTCGAAGAAAATCATACAAATTCTGATCATCAGCAACTGATTCTCGTGCAACCACCGACCTGATACACTTGTATCGGTCAACAAGCATCGCAAGAGACTCTCTTGCCTCCTCGACATCCCATTGGCCCCAGCCGCCAAGGAATTCTGAGGCGCGAACGTGATGTATCACTTCGTCCGCTCTGCCTCGTTGCGACAGCCACAGAACCGATTCAATCCAATGGACCGTTACCTGTGGATATTTTGACGTTATCTGGCCTATTGGGCGAGAGACATTCGGCAGAGCAAGCATGGTGCCGGCAGGCACATCAAGTTCTATTACCGTTTGAGCTGTGGAATAACTCCATACCTTGTAACCTCTTCTCAGCAAAGTATTATACGTTTCCTGACGGAATACAGAGGAGGGGGAACCTGGCAGATGGCCCAAGGCCAGCAGGACCGCTGCGGCTGCATAGGCGGCTAACCGCCATTTCAGCGCGAATCGCTCCAGAAGCAACGCAACACCGGCGCCCGTCAATCCGACAACGAGGGGGAGGGGGTAAAGAAAAAACACTTTAAAGTAAATCGCGGGGGAAGTCACATACTTCATCAGGAAAGCAGCGGACAGAGGGTTCAGATAGAGCAGAATAAGCAGGACAATCCACAACAGGAGAAAACGGCGGTTACTCTTTTTGAGAAAACACAGTGCAAAAACAGTTCCAACAACCAAAAAAGTATTTGTAACAGGCCCCATCAGAACATATCTCGCATGACCGGCAAACGTGTCCCTTTGACCCGCGTGGACGCCACTGAGACCCTCATAGACGGCACTGAACTGTCCCGATGAGAAGAGCAAAAAAGTCGCAGCGTACACAAGCGGATAGATGAAAGCACTGAAATAACAACATCCATGCAAAAGAGCCGACCTGAAACAACCCACATACGATAGACAACAGGCCAGAGCAAGAACGGCGCCAAGCATTGGCAGCAAAACAGCTGAAGATGTGGTGAACCCCACTGATGCAGTTAACGTTACAAACAGACGAAACCACGGTGAAAAGTGCGGAGAACGAAAGAAATCCATTGTCAGTCCGATGAAAACAGGCATCAAGAAGGAAAACATCACCACTTTGCCCTGAAAAATCCGATTAAAGGACGAGTTTCCGATACTCCGGACTTCTTCACCCATCAATAGAAGTGACAAACAGATAAGAAATGTTCCTGCTGCCGCCGCTCTTTCGGGAAATGAAAAACGGGTTATTACGTAAAACCAACCCAATGGAATCAGGAACCCGAAAAAAGCCGGACCAAGGACATGGTAAACACTCAGGAAATGTATCCGTAAAACATACGCCACTATCGCCTGGCTGTATTCGAACGGGATGCTGCCGTAATGGTAGGACACAAAGGGTTCGTCATCACACGAGTCAACATTATGAACCTTGAATCCCATGGGTTCGGCGGGGTGTTCCAGATGGTAGACGGCATTGGGAACATAATGGCAGTCATCACTATGCGGGCGATAACACGCCAGGCTCAACATAGACCCCATTAAACAGCATGCCAAAAGGGCCGCCGCGGCAACTCGATTGTGCAATGCAGCGGCGGTCAAACTTTTCAGGGCGTTCCTTGAAGCCGCTGTCAGAAGCATCAATGCCACGGTGACCAAAGAGATGCAAAGGCCAATTACCGCATAAGCCCTGAAAGAGAGGCCGATAATCTGTGCTATGTGAGTCACAATCGTCAGCACTGCCGCAACACTTATCACTGCCACGATCAAGTCTCTCACCAGGCTGGTTAGCCCATCGGCTTCATCTGCGGGTAGTCCGGTATTTGCACCGGGGCGATGGTTTATGAACACGTTGTCCATGTTTTACAGTTCCCGTCAATCTGATCGGATGTAATGAAATAATGCCCAATGCTGCCATACGAAGGAAATTCCGCCTTTATGACTTTTCTACAGGGAAAAGCCACAAAGCAAGGTTCATATCGGTGCAATTCCGGCACGAGGGACTACTTCCTGGATCCTCCGATACAAATAAGATGTGAATAAGTACGAAGAAACATCCTTTCCCCCGACACAGCAGGAGTTGAATAGCTTTTCTCGTCAAGGTCATTAACCGCTAACAGCTCGTATTCATCGGCAGCTTTAATAACAACGACTTGTCCATTATGAGTAATGCAATAAATGCGATCTGCAACACAAACAGGTGACCCATAAAACCTTCCTGCGGGTCTTTCACACCATAGCTGATTGCCGGTTTTCACATCAAGGCAACTGACCTTGCCTCCGTCATGAAACGTAAACAGAAATCCGTCCTTAACCACGGGGGTCGAAACAAAAGGTATCGCACGGCCTTCTACCTTGTATACTACTTCTGCTTTGAGTCCGGAACCTTTCGTGGGTGGCTTGACAGCTATAAGATGTTTGCCGCTGCCTTTTTCGCCACAGGTCCCGACAACGAGTTCGCCTGCAATTACAGGTGAACTGACCGTACGGTTGGGAAATGCTGACTTTACTTCCCAGTTAATAGTTCCCTTTAGAGGATCAACGCCCGTCATCCCATGCGCGCAACTTGTGAAAACCAGTTCTGATGCCTGTTGTTTAGCTTCAGCATTGCAAGGGTACAAGCAGGGTGTCGAATGCGAGACGAACTTGTTGCTGTCTCGTTCAATAGTCCATCTGGTTGTCCCTGTCGTTGAATCCACAGCAACCCATGTGCTCTTGATTGCACCGGGATCATTTCCTTGCTCATGAGTGAAGACCACTATATCTCTATATACAACTGGCGAACTGCCTGCTCCATGCAATGTTTGTTTTCCGACGAAGGACTTATTCCACATCTCGTTACCCCCATGGTCAAGGGCAACCAGCATACTGACATCCTCTAAATGCCACAGGGCGTATATCCGCTTATTATCCACAGATGGAGTTGCTGACGCGCAACTGGCCAAACTGCTAAGGCGCCGAGATTTGAGCCTGTATTCTTTCTCCCACAGCATTTTACCGTCACTTATCCGAAAGGCTTGTACAAAACCTGTTTTCCCCCTCCGACCCACGCTTGTAATGAAAACCTTGTCCCCCCAGACGACTGGTGAAGAGTGCCCGTCGCCGGCAAGACACACTTTCCAGTTGTAGTCCTCTGCAGTCCACCTTGTCGGGATTGTTCTGGCGTTGCTGAGCCCTTGACCGTTAGGTCCTCTAAACCTGGGCCACTCCTGTCCGAAAGTTGACGCCTGCGTCAAAAGTTCAGATTTCGAGTTTTCACCCTGGTTATCTGGGCAATAACGGTGATTCGTCTGCGTTGTTTTGGCTCTTAATGCAAGCATTAAAGTTACGGAGCAAGCAAAAAGAATAGACAAACTGAGGAGAAACAACTTCAGTCTAATTGATCTCATTTTCAATCTTAATCTTTATGGAGACTAAATAATGTACTCTGTATTGATTATAAATGCCACGGCTGACGCATTGGACGCGAAAGCATCTTTGATGCCTGTTGATTCCCGACAATTTGCTCTTTGTCCGGATCCCATTGGATCTTACTTTCAGTTCGCATTGCTATGTTGGCCAAGTGGCAAATGCTGACCGAGCGATGTGCTTCTTCGACCGGGGCGGCGGGGGATTGTCTTGAAATCATGCAATCCACAAAATTACTGTAATGGTTGACGGACTTATACAAATGAATTTCATTTGGGCTGATCTTCTCCCGCAAGATAGATTTTGGCTCAGATTCCATTTTGTCAATTGAAATATACAGCCACCCCTTATCGCCAATGAACTTGATTCCCTGTGGGAGCTTAACATCTGTCGGCTTGAGTTCGGCTTTGGCAAAACAAGTAAGCTGCACTCCATTCTTGTAAAGGCAGCGATATTTCCATGTAACAGCCGTATCATACATGCCTTTTTTGGGAAACACACCTTTGCCTTCGATTTCAATCGGACCTGTCAGTGTCGTTCCCAGCGCCCATTGGGCCACGTCGATGCAGTGGGCGCCTCGATCCGTCACGGTTCCACCTGCGTAATCTGAGATGAACCGCCAGCCCATACGCTCGACGCGCTTATGTGAAAACGCCGCTTTAGGTGCGGGCCCAAGCCACATGTCATAGTCAAAGCCCCTGGGCACGGGATCACTGTAGAAACCATCGATAGACTTACCACCGGGCAATTCCACCTCGACGGAATGAATCTTGCCTAAGCGTCCGTTTCGAACAAGTTCGCAGGCACGTCTAAAACGCTCGTCAGATCGCCGCTGTGTACCCGTTTGGAAAACAACACCGTAGCGTTTAACAGCGTTGGACATCTTGCGTCCCTGCTCCAAAGTCAGTGCAAGGGGCTTCTGGCAATATACGTCTTTACCCGCTTTTGCCGCCTGGATACCTATTATTGCGTGCCAGTGATCAGGAGTCGCAATATTAACGGAGTCGATATCTTTACGGGCAATAATTTCACGGAAATCCGTATAAGCTTTACAGCCGCGAGAGAATATACTTTTGTGATAGGATTTATTGATCAGTTTTTGAGCTTGTTTTCTGCACGAACTGTCAACGTCGCAGACTGCAACATATTGAACACGCCGGTCGCCAAGAAGGCTGCGGGTGTCACGGTAACCCTTGCTTCCCACCCCAATAGCGGCTATTGTAATGCGTTCACTGGCCGCAGGAGCAGCACCTTTACCAAGGGCACTGGCGCTGACAACGTATGGAAAGGCGAAAGCACCTGTCCCCAATGTAGCGATTCTTTTCAAAAAACTTCGGCGCGAGCTAATATTGTTGGAGCAATTCCCTGGATTCTCCATTATTCAGATCCTCAAGACGCTTGTATGTCGGTTGTCGCCCAATTAGAACTTTATCTGCATACGACCCTGTTTGAAAATTAGTTCAAATGCTGTAAACCTATGCAATACATTATATACAAAAATGATGGTTTAGTCAAGGCTTGCTGGGCTCTATATGTGATTATTAAACCTCTATCTCTAACTGGCCGATAACACCTTTGTTTCATGGAAAATACGGAAGACTACAAAACAATACTTGAGTTGCTGACGCTTCATGGACAACAGCATCTACTGGCCTTCTATGACCAGCTTGTCGATCCGGAGAGACGGCTGCTGCTGGATGAAATTAACCGGCTTGATTTCTCGGTGATTGGCGACTGGATTGCCAAATACGTAAAAAACGATAGCTCGGTTGGGATACCGGAGCACTTTGAGCCTGCACCGTTTTACCAGGCGGCACCGGTTTCGGACAGAGAAAGGGAGAAATATCGGCGGGCCGTGCAGCAGGGTGAAGAATTGATCTCCTCGGGCAAGGTTGCCGCGTTCGTAGTCGCTGGCGGCCAAGGGACGCGTCTGGGCTTTGACGGCCCAAAAGGCGACTTTGCAATCAGTCCGATCGGGAACAAGACGCTTTTTCGCATTTTCGCCGAGACCATACTTGCCGCCGGTGCAAAGTACGGGGTGCGTCTTCCGTGGTACATCATGACCAGCCCGCTCAACCACCGCGATACAGTCGATATCTTCGAGTCGAATGA
>SDBS01007845.1_pt1 | contig 10346 bp, 13 predicted proteins | sample 2277091 | NCBI WGS metagenome assembly SDBS01 (sample SAMN10404972, study PRJNA504765) | marine sediment metagenome | isolation source: marine sediment core GS10_PC15, 163 cmbsf | place: Arctic Ocean: Southern Knipovich Ridge | collected 2010 | reverse complement strand
GCTGCTCCAGGGTGGCGATGTATTGTCTGATATGGAAGGCAAACAGATTGCCAGTCGATCGTGTTTTGATAGACAGAATTTGTCGCTAAAGGATCTGGTAAATAACAAGTGGATCTATAGCCGGATCAAAAAGTATATCAAATCAATAACGATAAATAAGCTCAATTTTTAGGGGTAACGTGGGTAATTGTCGCCATTGCTATTATCTTCGTTCTATGATACAGTACTGTACTGGATACTAAGTTTGTAGGAGGGATCAAGGATGTCGAAAAGGATACAATTTGATATCAACGATGAACTGTGGGGGAAAATGTGTCGGTACATCAAGAAGGAAAAAAATCGACATGAATATGGCCATATTGCCCTTGAGGAATGGATCAACAGGAGGGAAGGCAGGGACAAGAAATTGAGGGCTGAAAAGTTGCTACAGGATAGGGATATCCTGCGGCCTATTGTGCAAGGCATGATTGATGATGGAGAATTAAACTTTAATGAAAATTAGCGAAGTGCCAGGCATACAAACATTAGAAGATAGTAGAGCTCTCTGCGGGGTGTACTTCCTTTTTATTCATCGTGAGTTGGTGTATGTAGGACAATCAACAAATATACGCAACAGAATTGCTACCCATCGGCAGGACAATAGAATAGACTTTGATAGTGTATTTTTTATTGAAGTCGATGAGGACAAACTTATCCAAGTTGAAAAAGGCTATATCATTAGGTATGATCCCAAGTACAATCAGACACATATATTCGAAAGGGAATTGAGAAAGATAAGAAGGATCTTGCATAGGGATGCAGGCTATGGAGGACATGAGCCAGAAATACTCGTCAACGATTTTACAAAACAAGATATACCAAGTAATATAGTAGAGAAAAAGCCAAGGAGAGAATCGGCAACCCCAAAAACTACAATGATCAAATCTGATATTGATATTAGATTCTATATATCAAAAAAAGATTTTCACGATTTGACGGGGGCCGTTCCTGCCCATGTGAATAGGCATTTATTGGCAAGAACAGTATTTATGGAATTTATAAAAAAATATCGAAAAGCCAAAAACAATAAGGAGAACAAATGTCAAATCAACAACAGAATCAGAATCCGAGCGCAAACCTACCGGCAGTGATCAGCACCTTCCTGAGCGAGAGCAGGCCCATGCTGGCGCAGTATGCCAACAAATCTTGTGCTATGGGTCCGTTTCTACGGTCGGCAATGCTGGCAATTATCAATGATTACAAGCTGATCGAGGCCATAAAAACGGACAAGGGGAAAGCGTCACTTTTGGGTGCATTGCAACATGCCGCCGTAACTGGCCTATCTCTCAATCCCTCGGAGGGGAAATCGTGCCTGATTCCGTATGGAGAAAAAATCCAATATCTCATCATGAAAAATGGCCGGATAGAACAGGCTATGAATACGGGCAAGGTCAAATATATCATGGGCGATGTGATCCGGGAACGCGACACCGCGAGAATCGTAAAAACCATGAACGGCGATATTGTTGAGCACGAAATCAGCCTTGACGAACGTGGCAAAATCAGAGGTTTTTATGCGGCCATGATGCTTTCCGATGGTGAGCAGCACGTCACCTATATGACGATGAAGGAAATGGAAGAACACCGTGATAGATACGGCAAAGGCATATCAAAGCCCGACAGTGCATGGCGAAAATCCTTCGAGGGTCAGGGCATCAAAACGGTAATTAGGCGCTTGCTCAGCCGTGTAGCTATCAGCGAGGAAAGCAGCGTTGACGAAATGAACAAGTTTGACGAAATGACTGCCGAGGCCAAGCCGGATCCGGCGGCGCCATCGCCAGATATCAGCGAGCGCTTTACTGCTGCCGCCGATCAAGGCACCAGTCAAGAGGCTGAGCAAGCGCAGCCGGAAAAAGATGATCTACCTCTGGCCGGTAAATCGTCGGCAGTAGAGGAGAAGAAGTCGGAGCCTGCAGAAGAGCAGAAAGCAGAAGAGCAGCCAGCGCAAAAAGAATTGCCTTTGGCTGAGGAGCCGGTCGCGTCACAAGAGGAAAAGGATATATTTTAGGAGTTGCCGTGAACAGATTTAGACAATGCTGACAAAGAGCAGATGATTACGGTATAATATCCCATGGCTGAATTCACGCTCAAAATAGACGATACGGGACTCAAGGCTGGATTTGTGGACTTCAAAAAGGCCAATACAATCGCCGTCCGCAATACTCTAAACGTCCAGGCAGCATTATCGCGCAAGAATTATATCAGGAATATGGAGAGTGATTTCACCACGCGCAATACGTTCACCCGCCGGTCTATCCAATTCGACAAGGCCGACCAGAAGGATATTTTTTTGATGGAGAGCCGGGTCGGTTCTAAGACCGAGTACATGGCGCTGCAGGAAGAGGGCGGTAGAAAGCGGCCTAAGCGCGGATCCCGGCTGGCTATAGGCGAGCGCGCTGCCCGCGGCGGATCTTCGGCGTCGGCTATCCTGCGCAGTAATTATTTGCGCAGGATGAAAAACGCGTCTATGGTCCGGGGCTCATTTAAAATAAAATATAAATCTCGCAAAGCGCGGGCTGTTGCTCGAATGGCCATTGGCTTTAAAACTAAGAAATTTCTCAAAAAGCGCGACGGCATCTATGTCGTTAAATCTTTTAGGGCCCGGAATGGCAAGGTCAAGGTCAGAATGTCGAGAATATACAGTCTGACACAGACCTCCGTCCGGATAAAACCTACTCACCTGCTCGAGAGATCAATAAAAAAGCCCGTCGCCGACGGGCCTAATATCCACAAATCACAGATTAAAAGGCTGTTTAGGAGTGCGGCGATTATTTAGCCCATGCCCTCATGCCGGTGGCCTGGGCGATCACATCGGTCGTGCCGTCTACAACTGAGACCGTTTTGATATCGCCATCCTGCCAGTAAATGATATAGTCACCCGCCAGGACAGCCGCCGTCGCCTCAAATAAATTATACGAGTCGGTGATCTCATAGTTGCCGGTACCGGTCGCGATCTGTACCCATATATTAATCACATCGGAGATGACATCATATTTGTAAATCCTGCCATCGCGGGCGCTCAGGAAATAGGCGATCCCGTCCCGATAGCCGATGCCCGTAAAAATATGCCGATCAGCGCCGGGCTGAATGAACTGGATAAAAGCATTGCCGCCGGAATAGCGGTGGTTGAGCACGTTGTAGGTGGGCTCGATTAGTATATCATTCTCCAGGGTAGTGCCGCCGGATATGATGATTTTCCCGGCAGCATTTACCTGGCCATGTTTTATCCATTCGGAAAATATGCTTGACCCGGCCTTTAGCCACGCGCCGTCTTTGCGAATATATTTATCCCATATACTGCCAACTGCAATGATCCTGAAAACAATGCCATTATCAACGCCGACGTAAGATTGAGAGTCTATGATCCCGTTGTTTTTGATAAACCGATAATTGAGAACAACGCCATCGCCGCCTGCAGGGAATATCGACTTTTCATTTCGGGTGTTAATGAATAGAAGTACCTGCTTATCCTGATTATCGAGACGATAGATATTGCCGTCAAGGCCCTGGTACATAACCACGCCATCGTAGACCCCGGCCTTTTTTGACTCAATAAAGAGATCACCTGCTTTTGACAGGTTATCGCCGTCCTGCATTTCCACGAGGGCGGCTTTATTATTATAGGAAAACAATTTCCCGTCATAATTGAGATATGCGATTATCATGGATAAAATCTCCGGCGGTTCTTCTGGATCTTCTCCGATTACAGGGGGCGATTCGGGCGGCGATTCCGGGGGCACCGGTTCATCCGCTGGCAAATATATTATTAGTGGCTCTGGCGGCATTGGTTCGGAGCAGGATAGGATTAGGAATAGGGAGAGGATTATTTGTTTCATTAGGCCCATGGTCCTTTGGCTGTAAAAAAATACTGTTCTGTTGCTCCACTTGTATCATTATAAACGACTATTTGTGTACCTGAGTTTGTTGTTGCTCCAGAAGCTGCAAGACACTGGACCCCTGTATTTTGTGGTTGTGCAAGAACATTTATTTCCGTCGCTGGAGTACCCGCACCAAAATCAACTGGAAAAGTTACGATTTCATTATTCAAAAATGAATTTCCAGCCGTAGTTCCAAATCTATTAGGATCTGCTGAAGAAATAGTTGCTGATACAATAATATCACTCCATATATCCATAACTTTGTTGACTTTTTTTTCAAAATGATGGGTGAATGCCCCGGCATCCGAATCCCATATCCCTGGAGTCAATACGAGCCATTTTGAATTGGTTTTATCGAGCCGTAAAACAAGCTCACCCGCACCTTCGCCCTGCCAAAGATTTGCGGCTATAAACCCCGACATCTCATTCCCAACAGTATTTGCAGCAGTTATCGTATGAGCAAAAGTGCCGTCCCCACCCGTCCATCGTAGCCGCACAGTAAACCCGTCTTCTTTTTCAGATCCGCCGCCCGCCTCGTAAATGGTTATATCACTGGCTTGATTGCCGCCCGATATATTTTTGAGCCCGAAGTCAAGGCCAGGGTAGGCCCATTCCTGAACAAACAGGCGCATGGCATCGAGGAATTGACTACCTACGCCAGCTTCAAATTCTTCATCTGAATCGTCAGCCGATACGCCGACGGTATCCATCAACGTAAGAAGAGCATAATAGACATCGTTCATCCAATCGGATCGGGCCGGTGTGCCGTCGCCCGCACCTGGGGCCGACACGTCTTTTAAGGCACCGTCAGGGCGCGGGCCGGTTGGGGCTGTTGGGTTGGGGAGGTTCGAAATGATCTTCATTGTTTTCTCCTTAAACCTTATAATTTAAAGTAATAAATCCACGGTTATAACTTGTAGAATCAAATGATACTGAATCAAATGTACCACCGGTTGTTCTTTTTAATGCAACATTTGTTGTACTTGTGGCCAAATTAACAAAACCACCTTGTACGACACCTGCTGAATCTACAGCAGATAATGGATGAGTTGAGCTTGCGGGATCATTAAATATTATACAATTTAAAATACGTATTTCATCAGAAGGTATACCAGTTAAAATAGCTATATCAGACGTTGCATCCATATCCCAATCGCCAATTCTTATTTCGATTATTATTGATCTATTAATAACAATTAAGATATTTTTATTAATCCAATCTGCATCCGATGTATTTCTTTTTGCAATACCGATTACACGATTATTTCCACTATACAGGCCCTGTTTAGAATCTGACCAAACACCAGTTCCGCGTGCTACAAAAGAAGCCGTAAAAGTTGTACCTGAAGGAGTCAATAAAATATCGAACCATGTAGTATTTGCTGTTACTCCTCCAATTGCTACTTCAATACTATTTGTATAAATAACGCCATCAATCTCTACCTGCCCACCAGCAGCAATTGCAGGTTTTCCAACGCCAGTATAATTTGTTAATTGAATAGCTAATAATCCTAAATTATGGCCCTCTCTCCGAGTTATTGCCAACAAAGCAGTTAGGAATTGAGACCCAACTCCAGCGGCAAATTCCTCATCTGAATCGTCGGCGCTTACTCCGCCATCTTCCATGGTAGCGAGCAACGCATAGTAAACATCGTTCAACCAGTCCTCGCGTATCGGCGTACCGTCGCCCGCACCTGGGGCAGATACATCCTTGATCGCTCCGTCAGGACGCGCCGGTATGCCTGCAGTAGTGTCTGGTAAATTGGAAATGATCTTCATGTTTTCTCCTATACAAAATTCACCTGGGCGATCACCCAGGTATGCGCTGGCTTCAATTGAAATATTAAATTTTCGAAATCCGCTTGTCTATCTGCATCGATATCAACAAAATCAAATATATTTCCGGGGCCTGCCAGGAACCAAAAGAATATGAATGTTGCCGAGTCGGCCGGGATCGCATATTCAACTTCTATAATAAGCGTTTGAGAAAACTCGCCGAGTTGGAAATCACCCATCTCGACATTTGTATCTCCGAGAGATGAACCCAGGTAATCCTTTCGATTTGTGAATATCGGTGGATTTGCATAGAGAATGCCGCCGAGCGATGCCGGATTGATTCTATCGGTGAAATCGCCTGATAAAGCATCTCCTGAATCAAAAGCACCTGATAGAGTAATATATTCACGCGCGCCAAATGCAGGATTATTCTCGTAAACAAAAACTGGAAATCCGGTTGATTGAAAGCGCTTCTCTATATAATCCGGGCCCTGGCCGCCGACGGAATAGTATTTGCCGATGATGCGCTCCCGGCGTTGTGCGTCGGTCAATCCGGTGTTGGTTAAAAGCCCGAGATCCGACTCCCAATCAGTGAGAGAATCGGCCGGCATGTCGACGGTAGGGATACCAGAGGAGCGCACATCTACATAAAAATCACATATTCGGTTAGGCTCTTCGGCCTCTGCCTTGTGGAATTTATACAAATCGTTTTCGAATGGCAGCTTGAAAGCCTGGCCAGGCGGGAGCAATCCTTGGATGACTTTAAACCAACTAGCGCTACTCATAGACATTACTCATTAAGTGTACGTCAGCGGGGTCGTGACCTTCGCTTTCTCTCCTTGTCCGAGGGTCCGTAAATCAAAGGGTATGCCGCCCTCTTTGGTGATTACATTATTGACTGTCGATCCATTCGCCGACGCGACGGTACTGACGATAGATGCAACCTCGGCATTTGTGATCGTGTCCCGGCGCACGATAGACAAGCCCTGGATAAATGGCTCTTTGTCCCCGTATTGATCGTCGACAGCCTCGTCGATCGCTGTGCGTATATCCGGGGTGTCGGGATTGAGACTTTGCACCTCCACAACAAAAGTCGTCCGGGTGATTGCCTCGGTAGTAACCTCGGCAGTGACGGGTCGCCTGGTCGCGCGGCCCGTCACTGGATCAAAATTGATCGACTCCAAAGCCGCCGCCAGCTGCGGCGCCGTGGGGATGCCGTCGGTCTGGTTGTCGACCTCGATAAATACCTCGACTGTCCCGGGAGTGGTCCCGGCGTATGGATAGGCATTGATGACATTTACTGCTTCTTCGGCCCATAATTCATAGTCAGCAAGCGCGCCACCCTGGGGCTGCTTTTGATATCGATCGAGTACCCGTTGCCGATACTGTTCTACGGGCTCAATGTCGGCGCCTTCCTGGCTGACTATAGTAATCGTAACAGTGTCGCCAATACCGGGCTGCGGGCTCACAAAAGTGATCTCGTCGCTCACGACCAGATTCGAAATATCGCCTCCGACTGTCGATTGCAGCGTCATCGTTTCCGTCGGTGACAGGATGATCGCTTTTGACGGGGTGACTATGTAGACAACACCGGTTGCATTGTTGACCAGCTGCGTGCCTGCCTGGATAACGCCGCCGGTCGTTGTCACTGGTACTGAGCCGGTGCCGGTCCATATCTGCGCAGGTGTCCGGACTACGCCAACTTGCTCGCCGAGAAGAGCGAGAAACGTCTCATTTGCAGTCTGGACAAACCGCTGTTTGAATTGCTCAGTGCCGAATTTGTAGAGTATGATAAATATCCCGGACTGGATGAAAGCCCAGACCCGGAAAACGGCCTTGGCCAGAATAGGAATATTTTGACTGTATTCAGCTTCAATATCAGCGATGATATTTGCAGCAATTTCGCTGATTGTGGGTGTGCTTAGAGCCATGTTTTAACCCTTTTTTACCAGAGTTTTATTTTTATATTTATATTGCATGCTATCTATATCCTCTGGTAATGATTTATTCCATTCTACCCATTTCATATCGTCACCAGCTGTTTTTTCTGTTTTTGCTTTTGACCAGCCTAAATATGTTCCATCTGTTTTAATTAAAATATATGTGTAAATTATTTCATCTTCCATGATTTCTCCTTATGTTATTGTTAGTTTCATCCCTGTCCCGCTAATTACAGGAAAAGCCACGGCATTAAGAGGAATTGCCGTTGCTATCCCGGTTTCATTGATAGCAAATTTTACTTCTTTTCCTTGTATGTCTACACTAGAAATAGCATGTCCTCCTGTAATAATTGCCCCTAATACTCCATCTATACCCATAAACCGTAAATTAGTTGATGGAAGGGTTATAATAACACCTGTACCTTGTTTAGGTATTTCGGGAAATGTAGCAATACAAATTATCTGATCATTTGATGAAGCAAACCCCATAAACCGAGCACTTGTTCTGGGTCCATCTATAAAACTCAATTCTGCCCCTGCTTCAAGGAATGTGGCCGCTGAACCATCAGGACACAATCCAATTCCTGTATTTGTTGGAGTAACTAATTGCCAACCTTTAGAGTCTCCAATATTAGAAATTAACTGAACTTTCAATGTTGTAGTTGACGGTAATACTATCTGTATTTTAGCTCCTGCTCCATTTATGCTGTCTGATTTTGCAAGTCTGAAATTACCTATCTTAGCATTAAGTAATTCAATTTTAGTATTTTGATGTGTTTTTGCAGATGCTGATTCTTTGAAATCAACTTCAATTAAATCAACACCGAGTACGCTGACTATTCTGAGCTGACATCCTGATGCAAGATCTGCGGTATCTTCAGTTTCTGCGATTGTGTATGTTCCTGCTGTGAGTGATCCTGATTCGGGTAGTTCTTGAGAATCAAATCTCCCTGCAATGAGTCCTCTTTGCGCTGCGGCAAGATTAAAAAACGACTTCCACACAGATAGTAAATTTTTCTTTTGCTTTCTGACCCCTGCAGTAGTACCGGGTTGAAAAAATCCAGCAACATCACTATCAGCCATTGCATCGACTGCGGTCTCAAGTTCATTTGGATATTTTATAATTGCCATGTTATCCCCTTAATCAACTGTGAATATATCACTATTGCTGCCTATTAAAATCAATTCATCATCTGTGACAAGAAAATTAAATTCCTGTTCCGATTCTGGTTGAGCCGCACGATTATGAGCCGGATCATTAATCTGGAAATCCCAGTTGATTTGAAAAGTATTTTGAAAAAGTGTATCACCATCGATTTTCAATTCCACTGTTAAATCAATCCTTTGGCGACTCGGCGACGTGATAGTCACATTGACAGTATCAGCTATGCCGGAATTGATAAACCATTGCAAATCCTGGAGAGCGAATTCTTCCGCTTGATTGAGAGTTGCAATTGTCTTCGGATTCGCCAACATAAAACCGATGAAAAAGCCGGTTAGTTTTTGATCTTCCGTGAAATACTCATTCGCCCAATAGTCAGAGCCGTTGTTGCCGAAAAGCGATAGGTAGACAGCTGACTCCAGGCCGCCATCCATTTCGGGCTCACCGTTCAATACCTGAATGATGCCGCCGGAATCGACTTGGAAAATTAGAATGTCGCCTTCGCGGAGTTTACTCATTTTCCTCTCTCATGCTTTCTCTCTCTTTCGCAAAATCTAAGGCGTTCTATCATACCTACAGTGCAATAATTCCGCAAAACATTATTTCTCTTCGGCCGTTTCTTTTTATCCTTTTTCGGTTTTTTCCTCATGGCAATTTCACGGTATCAACTTTGCTGGCGTCAATGCTGGCCGTGCTGCTTGATCCTGGCGTCGCCGTTGCCGCTGTGAATCCTGGCGTACCAGAAGGAAGACCGACAAACGGATGCAAATGAGCATTGAAAATGGTCGTAATAAATGTATTGATATCGCCCTTGAGAGTATCAAAGCCCGATTTCAGATCGTTGAAAGCCACGGCAAAATCAGCATCGCCATTGATTTCAATGCTGCCGTCTTTTTTGATCCACAAAAAGGCCTGCTGAGCTCCGGCGTCATCGCGTGAATAAAACCGGACTTCCCCCGACTCGGCCTGTGGATCTGGATAGACGCCGATCTGTACACCTTTGCCCTGGGACTGGGCGATCACTATCATAGTGCCTTGATCACCCTCGATCGGCACGGAGTCCATTCCGGGCGGCAATATCTGTCGTGGACTTTTAATCAAATTGGTATATATTTCTGTCCTGATTTCCCTGAGTTGATTTTTGACTATTGACTCAATGACCTTGCCCATCAATCCCATGGAAATGAGCTCCTTATTTCGCCGGAATATGCTTCGGGAAATACCAACGTCAACTCGGTGATTTCAGTATCAGGTCCCTTGATGAATTTCGCTGTGCGTATCAGCATTTCTGTCTCAGTATATACCATGTTGCCGGGATTTTGATAGATCAATTTTGTATTATCCTGCCACAACTGGCTATCACTCGGGCGGCGCCAGCCCAAAACAGTTACTATATACTCGGTGGCCGAGGCCAGGTCGCGGCCATACTGTGCCGCTGCGGCCGCCTGGAGGCTGCCTGCATTGGTATCGGTCGGCTTAATCACTTTGGGCCGGGATATTTTAGCGTCCAGCATAGTTTTATCTTCTATTGATCCCGATGCACCGGCGCCC
>SDBS01007844.1_pt1 | contig 10346 bp, 8 predicted proteins | sample 2277091 | NCBI WGS metagenome assembly SDBS01 (sample SAMN10404972, study PRJNA504765) | marine sediment metagenome | isolation source: marine sediment core GS10_PC15, 163 cmbsf | place: Arctic Ocean: Southern Knipovich Ridge | collected 2010 | reverse complement strand
AATTGCAGGGACGATTCTTTCAGGAGAAGTAAAGGAAGGCGATAGAGTGGAGATTTTTCCAGATGGTATTTCAGCCAAAGTAAGAGGAGTTCAAGTTCACCATCAAAAAGTAGGAAGGTCAATTTTAGGGCGACGGACAGCCTTAAATCTTCAGGATATTAAGAAAGAAAAGCTTCGCCGCGGCCAAAGCGCTGCAGAGCCAGCTTCTCTCACTTCTACCTTCAGGTTAGATGGAAGGCTCCGCTTGTTGAAGAGCTACGGGAAGAAACTAAAGAATAGGACAAGGATTAGACTCCATGTAGGAACTACAGAAATAATTTCCAGGCTTGTTTTTCTCGAGGATGATGTCATTCTTCCCGGCCAAGAAGCTCTTGTCCAGTTTGCCCTTGAAGCTTCTACAGTTGCTCTGCCCGGGGATCGCTATGTCATTCGCACCTTCTCACCTGTGATGACCATCGGAGGGGGAGAAATTCTTGAAGGAGCACCACCTAAACACAAGAGGTTTGATTCTCAAACTCTCCATGGTTTACAGAAGCTTGAAGGGGATATACTTGAGGCTGCCGAGCAGGTGTTTATCGACTCTGGCCTTACGCCGCTTAGTGCTTCACAGGTCAGAATGATGAGAGGAGAGAGGGAAGACCTTGTCGAAAAAGCTGTTGAGAATATCTTGAAAGCTGGAAATATCGTAAAAATTGCTGGCTATAAAGAGACAAAATACCTTCACGGGCAGTCTTATGTTGAATTAGAGAATAGGTTGATATCCTTTATTAAAAGCTACCTGGAAAAGAACCCTCATCGTATGTTCATGCCTTATGAAGAACTAAGATCGAAATTTCTCAGGTTGACTGATAACCAAACCTTAAATACGGTTCTTGACGGTCTTTTAGAGAAGAGAACAATCCTGCGAAAAGATTCCGACGTTAGTTTAGCGGATTATGAAGTTAAAATGAAACCTAAAGACCAGGAACTCATCCAGAAGATCGAAGGGGTATTTAAAAGATCAGGATTCGCTCCACCTCTTGAAGAAGAATTTCGACTGCAGCAGGGAGTTGACCTTAAACATTTTAAGAATATGATGCATAGCCTGTTCGAGAAAGGAGTGCTGGTCCGGCTCAGTAAGAAAGTCGTTTTTCACAGAGAATCAGTTGAGTCCGCCAGGAAAATCGTCCTTAAGCAACTGGAGAAGAATCAACATCTAACCGTAGCCGAGCTGCGTGATAAACTTAAGCTCTCACGCAAGTATGCTACAGCCATTCTCGAGTATTTTGATGCGATCGGCTTGACAAAAAGAGAGCAAGATGTGCATATTTTGAGATAGTCTGCGGGAAGGTATAGGTTCCGGTGGGCCTTCTGGACTTCAAACCCAGTATGGGGCCGTTAAAAGCCCTGGGTGGGTTCGACTCCCACACCTTCCCGCCAGAGTAAAGCGGGATTTTTCCTTTAGGCAACCTTATCCGTAATTAGGCGACTTTAAGCAAACTTGGTGACAATGTGGTGACAAAGGAAGCGGTCTATTTTGAAATAGAGTGTCTGACTACGAATCAGAAGGTCGGCAGTTCGAATCTGTCCGGGCGTACCAGATAAATTCCCTTATTTTCAGGCTGTTCTTTGCTTTTGTCTTTTAACTTATAATCCCGTAGTTTCAGCAGAATTAAGCAAAGTTTGGCACATATGTGTCACATGGGGATAAGTCTGGACTACTATCCGTGCTAATAGCATGTAGTGCTGAATCTAGCATAATAGACAAGTCTAATCGTTAGAACTTATCACCTACTTAAATCCTTTTCATATAATTTGACTCTTTCTTCATTAATTGTTATTCTTTTGCTACGCTAGCAATGGGAGCTAATGGCATATGAAATGCCCCAAATGTCAAACCAATAATCCCGAGACTGCCACTTTTTGTGCTGATTGTGGTACCAACCTTACTTTATCCAAAGATATTAAGGTTACAGAAACCCTTGAAACCCCCAAGGAAGAACTAACCACAGGCTCCACTTTTGCGGGACGATACCAGATCATCGAAGAGCTGGGCAAAGGTGGCATGGGTAAGGTCTACAAGGCTCAAGATACTGACCTGAAGGAAAAAGTTGCCATCAAGCTTCTAAGGTCGGAGATAGCTGCGGATAAAAAGACGATCGAACGCTTCAGGAACGAGTTGAAGTTTGCCCGTAAGATAAGACATAAGAATGTCTGCCAGATGTATGACCTGAATAAAGAAAAAGGTGCGCATTACATCACCATGGAATATGTGGATGGGAAAGATTTGAAGAGCATGATTAGGATGATGGGGCAGTTAAGTTCGGGGAAAACGATTTTCATAGCCAAACAGGTTTGTGAGGGGTTGGTAGAGGCTCACCGGTTAGGAGTTGTTCATCGGGATTTAAAACCTCAGAACATCATGGTTGATGAGGAAGGCAATGCGAGGATTATGGATTTCGGGATAGCCCGTTCCCTTAAGACAAAGGGGATAACAGCCGCTGGGGTGATGATAGGCACACCCGAGTACATGTCCCCTGAACAGGTTGAGGGGAAGGAAGTTGACCAGCGTTCTGACATTTATTCATTGGGTGTCATTCTTTATGAGATGGTTACAGGAAGGGTTCCTTTTGAAGGAGATACTCCTTTTACTATTGGAGTGAAGCACAAGAGCGAGTCTCCCAAAGATCCTAAGGACTTTAATACTCAGCTTCCCGAAGATCTCAACCTTGTTATCCTTCGATGCCTGGAAAAAGATAAGGAAAAGAGATATCAGAGCGCAGGAGAAGTGCGTGCAGAACTCACCAGGATAGAAAAAGGCATTCCGACGACTGAAATAGAGATCCCCAAGAGAAAGCCCCTCACTTCGAGGGAGATAACAGTAACATTCGGCTTGAAGAAGCTTTTCATCCCTGCCATAGTTGTTGTCGCCCTTATAATCGCAGCAGTGGTTATCTGGCAGCTTCTCCCTCAAAAGGAACCCATTCCTTTAGCACCATCAGACAAACCCTCTCTTGCTGTCATGTATCTTGAAAACAACACCGGAGATGAAGGTTTAGATCACTGGAGAAGTGCTCTTCCTGAGTGGATGATTACAGACCTTGCCCAATCAAAGCATATTAGAGTGTTGAGCGGAGATCGACTCCTCAATATTCTAAGAAATCTGAATCTACTGGAAGCAAAAAAGTATGATTCAGCAGATTTGAAAGCTGTGGCCAAAGAAAGTGGAGTCAACCACATACTGAAAGCAAGCTTATCCAAGGCAGGTGATACATTCCGGATTGATTATGCCCTGCAGGAAATTAGCTCAGGAGAATCGATAGGTTCAGATTTTGTTATGGGTGAAGGTGAAAGGAGTTTCCCCGCAATGGTGGATGAATTGACAAAAAGCATCAAAGCGAACTTTAAGCTTTCCGAAGAAGAGATAACAAGTGATATTGATAGAGATGTAGGGGAAATCACTACAAGCTCTCCTGAAGCGTATAAGTATTACAGCGAAGGAAGAAAGTATCACTTGAGTGGAGACTATCGCAAAAGTATTCCGCTTATGGAGAGAGCCATCGCTATTGATCCTGAGTTTGCTATGGCATACAGATCTATGGCCATGAGCTACAGTAATCTCTATCTTTTTTCAGAGAGCCAAAAGTATCTCCAAAAGGCCTTTGAGCTGAGCGATCGACTATCCGGTAGAGAGCGGTATATCATCCAAGGGGATTTCTATAGAGAATCAGAGAAAACATATGATAAAGCCATCGAAGTTTATAATAAATTATTGCAGCTCTATCCAGAGGATTTAACTGGAAACAACAACTCAGCGATAATTTACATGAATTTAGAACAATGGGATAAGGCGATCGAACGATATAAAGTATGCATCCAGACCAAAGACCCATCCATTTATCCTTATGGGGGTCTATCATCTGTCTATAAGTACAAGGGATTATATGATAAGGCAAATGAAGTTCTTCAAGATTATCTCAATAATGTTTCAGATAATGCAGGTATCCGTTTATCCTTAGCCGATTCTTATATTTGTCAAAGAGAGTATGATCTTGCTCTTGCCGAATTGGATAAGGCTTTTTCCCTCGATCCAACAAATTTTGAAAATTTATATATAAGAGGCAATATTTTCCTTTTTAGAGGTGAATTGATTAAAACTGAAGAAGAATTTATGAAGCTCCTTGAGGTAAGAAAACCCGCAGCTATTTTTTTTGCTAGAACAGGATTAGGAACTTTATATATTCTGCAGGGAAGATTTGAGAAATCAATAGAGCAGGCTAAGCAAGCAATCGACCTGGCACAGAAGGTAGGTCAAAAAATATGGGAATTACCTTGGCGTGGAATCTTAGCAGGGGGGTATTTAAGATCTGGAAAACTTGAAGATGCTTTGAAAGAGGCCGACCAGCAATGGAGCAATGCTGTTGATGAGGAGCGACTGGGTTGGCAAAGAAGAGCCTTGTATTCTAAAGGACTTGTTTATCTTGAGATGAAATCAATGAATGAAGCCCAAAAAATAGCAGATGAACTGAAGAAGATGATAGAAGAAGGAATGAACAAGAAAGAAATAAGGTATCACCACAATCTAATGGGTATGATAGAGCTTGAGAGGGAGAATTATTCCAAAGCTATTGAATATTTTAAGAAAGCTATATCTTTATTGCCTGCAGAAAATAATCCATTTGATGTACAAGCAAGATTTGTTGATTCCTTAGCTTTAGCATATTATGAAGCAGGGGATTTAGAGAAGGCTCAAGAAGAATACGAAAAGATACTTTCAATGACATATGGCAGACTTTATTGTAGCTATATATACGCAAAAAGCTTCTACATGCAGGGTAAGATTTGCGAACAAAAAGGCTGGAAAGGCAAAGCCCTAGAGCATTACGAGAAATTCCTCGACCTTTGGAAGGATGCTGATTCTGGTATTGCTGAGGTTGAGGATGCAAAGAAGAGGGTGGGTGGGCTGAAACAGTAGACTCAACCCTAGCTTCCCTGGATTGAAAAAGACAGCAGAGCGAATTTAAAGCTAATTTCTTTTCCCCGAGAAGACTGTGTCGCAGAATAGCAATTATGTAAACTCCCCCCACTAAGGAGGTGATAGATGAGGAAATGAAAAGTGTAACAGACATATCTAATCTAAATCCAAAAAAGGAGGTATTTTATGAGAGGTAAAATTTCAGTTTTTTTATTGGTGGGTCTAATCCTGATTTTCTCGCTTGCACAAGGCTATGAAGAAAAGACGAAGGTTGATTTAAAGAAGGTTGCAGACAATTACTTGAAGGCCGTAAATAGTCGTGACGCAGCTGCAGTAGCCAAACTCTATACAGAAGATGCGATTATGATAATGCCAGGTGAGCCGGAACCAATACAGGGCAGGAAAGCTATTGAGGAAAATCAAGTAGCCCTTTTTCGTGCTATGCCAGATTTTAAAGTGGAATTTACTTTAATCTTGATTTCTGGAGACCATATTACCTTCGAAGGAGTGGGACGGGGAACATTTACTGGACCTTTTGCATCTCCAGAGGGAGAGATTCCACCAACAGGACGCAGTGTAGCACTTAAGTTTGTTTTTATTGCAAAGGTAACTAAAGAGGGGCTGATAGAAGAAGACAGAACTTATTTTGATACAGCAGAAAAAATGCGACAATTAGGATTACAGAAATAGCTGTATTAAAAACAAGGCTGGTTCCGTCCAGACCTTTCTTACATACCCAAAGAAAAGTAGGACGAGATTCGATTTGTGGGAGGGATGTTAAGCATCCCTCCTGCATTCCTAAAAGGAGGTGATAGATAGAGAAATGAAAAACGTGCAAATGGACCTATCTAAAAATCTAAAATTCAAAAAAGGAGGAATTCATGTCACGTTTTATAGTAACACATACTGTTGCCTTTACTGAGGAGGCTCTTGTAAAGATGGCCAAAGAGGAGGCTCCTAAGTTTGCGGAGATTGGGGTAAGCTGGATTAGGACTTATTGCGATTTTGATGACAACAAGTTCTTCTGCGAGTGGGAAGCACCAAACAAGGAAGCGATCGAGAAAATGTTCAAGGATTTAAATATTCCTTTTGATGGAATTTATCCTGTACGGATTTTTGACGTTGCTACGGTAAAGCTGGAGGATTAAAGGGATAACTCAAAGGATATCCTGCGTTTTAAAACAATAAGGAAGGATAGGTTTGCTCTCTTCCCGAGAAGATTGTTTCGCAGAACTGCCATTATGTCAACTCGCTAGCCTTGTGAAGCGACTTTTGGGGCTGAGCGGATTAGCGTCCTCATTGGGAGAGACGCTTTAGATTTATAGATTTTTCATTTCTAAAAAAAAATAAGGAGGCTAAAATGAAAAAACTATTAATGATTTTACCTTTGGTCATTCTGCTTTGTTTTACTTTCAGCTGCCAAAAGCAGGGTGAAGAGGTCGCTGAAGCCACTAAAGAATCTATTGAAATCAAAACTGGCTATGCTGCAGTGAATGAAACCAAGCTCTATTATGAGATTGCTGGTTCGGGAGATCCGATAGTCTTCATTCACGGCAATGGAGGTGATCGCCGTCACTGGGATGACCAGTTCGATGTTTTTGCAAAAAGCTACAAAGCGGTAAGATATGACGTGAGGGGTTTTGGAAAATCTGCCATGCCGGTGGTCGGAGAGAGCTATCGTCACGTTGATGATCTCAATGCATTGATGGAATACCTTAATATTTCGAGAGCGAATATATGCGGTCTTTCTATGGGGTGTGGGATAGCCGTTGACTTTGTGTTGGCATATCCTGAAATGAGTAAATCCCTCATTGCTGTAGGCCCCTGGGTGGTTGGGTACCAATCCCCGGTGGCGGACGACATGTTTAAAGTCTTTGGTGAGGTTGAGGTTTCTGCCGTGGTAAAGGAAAGTGGCCCCAAGGCCGCCGGTGAGGCCTGGCTTAACACATCTGTGTTCAAGAACAGCATACGCGATCCTGGAGTCTTTGCACGCATGACGGAGATCGGACATGATTATTCCTTCTGGCATTACATTAATCCAGATCCGGGGCGCAGTCTTACGCCTCCGGCCATACAACAGATCGATAAACTCAGGCTGCCGACTCTGATCGTTACTGCTGAATACGATCTCGAGGCCTGCAGGGAGATCGCGGATCTGCTGGAGCAGACTGTTCCCAATTCAAAGAAAGTCCAGATAGCCGGAGCCGGCCATGTTATGAACCTTGAGAAACCGGATGAATTCAATAAAGCTGTTCTGGGATTTTTAAGCGGCCTTAAGTGACCACTTACTCCTAATTACGTAAAAGATAAAGTCTGACAAGGAGGGAACATGAAAAAACTGTTTATGATTTTACCTTTGGCTCTGATTTTATGTTTTATGGTCGGATGCCAGGACAAGGAAGCAATGGCAGAACTTGAAGAGATGAAAGCCCAGTCTGAGGTTGAGGAACAGAATAAGAAGCTTGTCAAAAGAATTTTTGAGGGATTGAACGAAAGAAACGCTGATATCTATAAGGAATTGTATGCTCCTGACTATGCTTGGTATTTTCCTTCGAATAATCCAAAACCCTTGTCTCGAGAAGAAGAACATGGATTTGTAAAGATTCTCTGGGATGCATTTCCTGATATCAATTGGAGTATTGAAGAATTAATCGCTAAAGATGACAGAATTATAGCCAGGTTCATCGCCAGAGGTACTCACACAGGAGAATTTCAAGGTATCCCAGCGACTGAGAATAAGATTGAAAGTAGTGGAAGTTGGATAGCCCGCATTGAAAATGGAAAAGTTGTAGAGGTGAGAGAAGACGCTGATTTGCTGGGAATGATGCAGCAACTCGGCATGGAGCTTAAGCTGAAGGAGGCTGAGAAATAATTACTATATTTGCTTTTCATAGGGTATGAGCCCACTGGAAGCCAGAAACCCTGAGCCCTCGCTTCCCGAAGTAGTAAAAGACGCTAAGTGAATTTAAAGCTAATTTCTTTTCCCCGAGAAAATTGTGTCGAAGAATGGGTATTATGTCAACTAATTAATTTTACAACTCCTTTATTATAAATCACTTGGAAAACTGCTTTTAAAACGGGAAATCTCATTTCATTATGGATTGTTTTTATCCCAAAAGACTGTAATATTGGATCTCAAATCCCATTCATTCTGTTTTTCAGCATGCTTTTGGACTCTACAATCCCACCTAATTTTTTCGACAAAAATTAAGAAAGTTTCCTTATAGCACAATCCCACTCGAGCTTGACAGACAAGTTGTTTTTGTATAGTTATTAATGGAGTTTATGGGAAAGAAAAGATGTTTATTTCTTCTTCACTTTGCATTACTGCTGTTTATTTTTCCTTACACTTTTTCCGGTTCTAGAGAAGCCGGTATAGTCCACTCAAATGATCTGCAGAAATCTACAATTTCTCTAAATATCACTACAAAAAAGTTCACAATCACAGGGCGAGGAGGCTTCAGTCCACTCAGTTTTATAACAAAAAAGTTTACGCTCACTGGCCGTGGAGGATTTACTCCTTTGAACATTAAAACAAAAACATTCACTATCACTGGCAAAGGGGACTTTAGGCCTTTGGCCATTACTACAAAAAAAATAGTGGATGATGAGAGGTTAAAATGACAAAATTATCTGGAATAACCAGGGTGGTTTTGGTGCTTCTTGCGGTTCCTTCAATCTTCCTCTATACGCATTCACAGCAGATCAAACAAACACAGACTCAGGTTGAACTGAGGCAGATTGCACCCTTTACGTTTACAGTTCCTGTCGAGCTGATTAATCTTCACCCTGAAATTGTTGAGGGAAAGGTGAAAATTGAGATCATGGACGCCCGGGCAGAAGTTTTGATAGCTTTATCAGAGAAAAAATTCCAGATCGTGAACGGCAATTTTAAAAAAAATCTTGTGCTTGCTTTTAAAGCCTTACCGGGGCAAAGACCTGATCTTGCCAGATTCTGGACGGCTAACCTATTTCTCAGGAAAAAGGATAGCGATCAGTTCACACATGCTTTATCCTTTACTGCTAATCCTCCTTATGAAGCTGACCGGAGCAAGCCATTCAGCATTAGCGACTACGGCAATATCAAATAGGATGCCTTCTGGTTCCATTCTCTCGTTACCGATCCTGGTATTGCTGAGTTTGAGAATTCAATGAAAAAGCGGGCTGGGCTGAAAGAAATACCTTAGAGCAAAATAGCTAATTTGAAAATAGGCGGGGTGTTCACAGACCACCGGCTCCAGAGACTTTTGAGGCTGCAAATTTAACTTTAAAGGTGGTACATTGATGATGGGCGGATTAATTCTGATTAATACACTTATTCAAAGTTCTGTTGAATCTTTAGCAGGAATAGGATTTACAATTATTGGGATCCCTGCTTATTATTTGTGGAAGAAAGCATCCCTTAAGGAGGCACCTCAATGAGTTCGAAATTAAAGATTGTGTCTGAAAATGAAATCCTTGATGCTTGGGGAGTTATTTCTAATAAAGTGCATCGCACTCCTGTTGCACACTCAACTTATCTTGGTGAACTAACCCATACAAAACTCTTTTTAAAACTTGAACTTTTTCAAAAAACGGGATCTTTTAAAGTGCGGGGAGTTTTGAACAAGCTAAATTCCCTTAGCTCAAAAGAGAAAGAAAAGGGGGTGATCTCTCTTTCAGCAGGCAACCATGCCCAGGCACTGGCATGGGGAGCTGCGCAATTTGGTATTCCAGCCACGATTACTATGCCGGCGAATAGCGTAAAAAGCAAAATTGAAGCAACGTGCAATTATGGGGGAGAAGTCCTCTTAACTGAAGGGAACTTGCTTGAATACTGTTTGTCGGTTCAAAAAGAGCGCAATTTACTTCTCGTGCATCCATTTGACGATCCGGATATTATTGCGGGTCATGGTTCCATTGGGTTGGAGATTGTGGAGGATGTCCCCGACGTGGACTATGTTATTGTCGGTATTGGTGGAGGCGGTTTAATATCCGGCATTGCAGCAGCAGTTAAGGCGAAGAATCCACATGTCAAGGTTATTGGAGTCGAGCCCGAAGGCGCATGTGCCATGAGTCAAAGTTTAGAGCGCAACGAAACGGTTCATTTAGATCGGGTTGATACGGTGGCCGATGGGCTGTCTGCGCCATTTGCGGGAGAATATACACTTGCACACGTTCAAAAATTCGTTGATGACGTGGTCATTGTATCTGATATTGAGATTTTGCATGCATTGAAGCTTATTTGGGATCGCTGTAAGGTTTTGGCTGAACCAGCAGCCACATCGACGTTGGCTGCAATGTTGTTTAATAAGGTTCATCTTCCGAAAGGGGCCACTGTTGTTTGTGTCCTTAGCGGTGGTAATGTGAACATGGATGACATCCAGAACCTTATAAATCCTGTTCAGTAGTG
>SDBS01007843.1_pt1 | contig 10346 bp, 9 predicted proteins | sample 2277091 | NCBI WGS metagenome assembly SDBS01 (sample SAMN10404972, study PRJNA504765) | marine sediment metagenome | isolation source: marine sediment core GS10_PC15, 163 cmbsf | place: Arctic Ocean: Southern Knipovich Ridge | collected 2010 | reverse complement strand
GCGGCGCTCGGGTGGGACGAAAAAACCCAGGAGTCCCGGACGGTACGCGACGGTCTGGACGCCTTGTGCAGGGAGTTTCCCTACACCTTCGATCTCACCAGAACAGAGTGGCTGAAACTGGTTGGCGATCGTCTGGACCACGCCGGCGACGTACCGCTCGGCGGAAAAGGTGCTGGTGTTCAGGTGTTGACCGTCATGGAGTCACGGGCGCGCACCTTTGCCCACCTCCTGGTGGTCGGTGTGAACCGCGGCGTCTTCCCGCGGGTTGGCCACGAGGATCCCATGCTGCCGGAGGCGGTTCGCGCGCGCCTCGCGGCGGATGTGCTGCCCGAGATGCCGGTCAAGGGGCGGAGCGCCGACGAGGAGCGCTACCTCTTTGCGCAGCTGCTGTCGAGCGCCCCCTCGGTGACCTTGTCGTGGCACGTGTACGGCGCTCAGGGGACCATGACACCGTCGCCCTTCGTGGACCGGTTGCAGCTGCGAGCCGGTATGGACGCACCAACTTCGATCCAACAGCTGTGGTCATCCGATGAGAACGCGATCAGACCAAGACCGGCGTATGAGCTCGCGGTGCTCGCGGCGCCGTCGGCGGGAGCACGCGGAATCGGCGGTCTCCTGGCGGCTGCGGTGGCCGAGGGGCGGACCGATGCCGGTGAGGAATCGGCGTTGGTGCCTCCCGAGAATGTGGCCGCGGCTCGCACCGACCTCATGGCGGTGGTGGAGCCGCCGGCGAAGGCGGCTGGCCGGTCTCCTTGGTTCGGTGTTTCAGGCGCCGGCGAAGATCCCGATGACACGACCCTGTGGGTGACCCACGCGGAGAGGACCGGGACCTGTCCGTGGCGGGCGTTTGTGGAACGCCGCCTCGGTGTCATGCCGCTGCCCGACCCGCTCCTCGGTCTGCCCGGGATTGACGGCCCGCTGGTGGGCAAGGTCGTGCACGGGGTCCTGGAGGCCATCGTCTCCGAAACCGTCGCCAACCGCGGCGAGCTCGAGGAGGTGCGCGCACGCGCACCGGTCGAAATCCGATGGCCCGACCGCGATCGATTGGACGAGCTCGTGGTCAGGGAAGCGGGGCGGGTGGCGGCCAGGGATGGACTGGAACCGTTGGGTATGGCGCCGTTGCTGGCGGCGCGCGCGAGGCCATTTCTCGAGGTCGAACGAGGACTCGAGTGGGAGGGCGGCGCCCTTGGTCGTGTTCTCGGCACCGAGGTGGAGGGCAGCACGACGGTTCCCGGAGTGTCCCGCACGCTGTCCTTCCGGGCCGATCGGGTGGACCGCGACGGCGAAACCATTGTGCTGGTGGATTACAAGGCCGCAAAACCCATGTCGGCTGCCGCCAAGGAGCCCACCCGAAGCGACCATCTTCGCAAAAAGATCGCACGGGGGCGGCTGCTGCAGGCGGCTGCCTACTCGCAGGCCTCGGGTATCGAGAACGCGAGGGGAGAGTACCTCTATCTCAAGCCCGGCGAGGACTGGACCGACGAGATGCGTGAGGTGGTGATCGACGGTGACGATGATGTCCTCGCCGAGCCGTTTTCGACGGCGATCGAGACCATCGCCACCGCGCGGAGGGAAGGGGTTGCCTTTCCACGGGTCGAGGAGGCGGATGGGAAGACGGCCGAGCACTGCGCCCACTGCGCCGTTGCCGAGGCCTGCCGCCGGGACGACTCGGCGTTTCGCCGCGATCTCGTGCGGTGGATGAACGGCGTCGAAGATTCCGGTGACGCCGCAGTGGATGCCGCCCGAGCGCTCTGGTGGCTCGGATTCGACCGCCCGGAGGGGGACGGATGAGTGGCCCACCCTCGGACCCGATTCTTGCCGACGAGGCCTCCCGGCGGCTGGCTCAGAGCGAGTTCGAGCGCCCGGTTGTGGTGGTGGCGGGCGCCGGCACTGGCAAGACGGCTCTTCTGGTGGCCCGGGTCGCGGTCTGGTGTGTGGGCTCCGGTTGGGAGCGGCACAGCGAGGAGGGTGTCGATCGCCAGACAGTGGCCCGGAGGGTCATCGAACGGGTGGTGGCCATGACCTTCACCGAGGCTGCGGCGGCCGAGATGGCCCGCAAAATCGGGATCGCCTTTCTCGATCTCGCGGCCGGCGAGGAACCGGTGGGGTGGGATCCGGAGCCGGGTATTCTGCCGGCCGATACCCGTGAGATCACCGAGCGGGCACGGGCCCTGTCGGAGGAGGGCCACCGGCTGGTGGTGTCCACCATCCACGCCTTCTGCCAACGGCTGCTCGCCACCTACCCGTTGGAGGCCGGACTCCACCCCCGCTTCGAGGTGGATGCAGACGGCGCCCGCATCGAGGCCCTGGCTGAGGAGGTGGTTGAGGAGGCCCTGAGGGCTCTCGACGAAGATCCGAATCGCAGCCACTGGGAGCGGCTGGCGATGGAGGGCGTGGGTCCGGCGAAGATCGTCGAGGCCCTCAGCGAGCTGGTGGAGGCCGGGGTCGAGCCGGAGCTGTTCGGTGAGGATCCCTTCAACGACCGAGTGGCTGAGGTCATTACGAACCGGTTGCTCTCTGCGCTGAATCGCTTCGCCGATCTGGTCGGCGACCGGCTCGCCGCCGTCTCGGGACCGGTCAGCGAATCTACGCGGGATGACATCGTCGAGCTGAGGCAGCGCCTGGTCGACCTCGACCCGGCGCCCTCGATGGACGATCTGGCGGCTGTCGCGGGGATGGTGAGCGAAAAGACCGTTCCCCGGCTCAAGAAGTGGTCGCGTCTGGACTTCACCCACAGTGAGGAGGATTGCCTGGGGGACACGGGATACGAGGTCGCGGCGGTATCGGGTGAGGTCGCGGCGGCGCTCGATCCTCTGACCGATCTGCACCGCGATCAGCTGGCCGCCGCGCGCGCCGTGATGACGCCGCTCCTGGAAGTGCTCCAGCGCCGGCGGAGCGCGGCCGGGCTGGTGACCTTTTCGGACCTTCTGCGACGCGCCGAGCGGCTTCTCGCGGATTCGAGCGGAGTCCGGCGCGAGGTGGTGGCGGGTATCGACCATCTCCTGGTGGACGAGTTTCAGGATACCGACGAGGTCCAGTGCCGGCTCGTTGACTGGCTGGCCTTGACTGGCGATTCGTCCGTCCGTCCGTCGCTCTTCATCGTCGGTGACCCCAAGCAGTCCATCTACGCCTGGCGCAGCGCCGACCTCGCGGCCTACGACGAATTTGTCGATCGCGTGGTGGACGCCGGCGGGGTTACGGTGGATCTGGTGCGCAACTTCCGCTCGGTGACTCCCATCCTCGACGAGGTCGAGCGCCTGGTGGCCCCCGTGATGCGACCGGAGGTGGGCATCCAGCCGCGATTCCAGCGGCTCGAGGCCACCGGCGACCGACGTGATGTGCCGGGCATCGATCATCCCGAGTGGATGACCGTCGAGCACTGGGTGACGTGGCCGCACGGCGAAAAGGGGGTGGGCCGGGAGAAGGGGAGCTCGAGCCGCGAGACCTCGGCGCTCGAGGCCGGCGCGCTTGCCGCCGACATCAGCCGACTGCACGATGAGGGCGTCATCGAGTCGTGGGGCGAAGTGGCGGTCCTGCTGCGGGTCACCACCGCGCAGGAAGAGCTGTTACAGGCATTTCGCGAAGTCGGCATCCCCTACGAGGTGGCCCGCGAGCGGGACTACTACCGCCAACGGGAGGTGGTGGAAATGGCGGCGCTGGTTCGATGCGTCCTCGAACCGACCGATGTTCTCGCCCTTCTGACGGTTCTTCGCAGCGATGTCGTCGGCGTCCCCGACGCGGCGCTTGCGCCGTTGTGGGACACCGGATTCCCCGGTCGGATGGCGCGGCTGGCGGGTCCGGGTTCACCGGTCGCCGATGCGCTCAACGAGTGCATCGAGACGGCGCGGGTCGCGGCGCCCTCGGGGCTTCCCGGTGGCGATGCACTCCCGAACTGGCCGGCCGCCGTGCAGGCTGCGGTGGACATCATCGCGGAGCTCCGGCGCTCGCTGCGCGAGGACCCCCCCGACGTGTTCGTCGAAAAGATCCGAACCCTGTGGCTGGCCGAGGTCACCGCGGCCGCCCGCTACCTCGGGGGCTTCCGGCGGGCGCGGATCGACCGCTTCCTGGCGGACCTCGAGACCACTCTGGTAGCCGGTGAGGGTGGTGACGCCGACCTCGCGCGTTTCCTGCGCGTCGCGGTGGAGCAGGGCCAGGAGAGTCGGGTGCCGGCGCCGCCCGACCTCGAGACCGACGCGGTTCACGTCATGACCATTCACAGAGCCAAGGGGCTCGACTTCGAGCACGTCTACGTGGCTCAGATCCACAAAGGCGGCAGGGGCGGCGGCGCCAGAAACACCGCCGATCTGAGACGGATCGACGATTGGCCGGAGTATCGGCTCTTCGGGTGGATCACCCCGGGCTTTGCGGCCGCCGAGTGGGTGCAGACTAAAAAGACGCGAGCCGAGATGGTGCGGTTGCTCTACGTGGCCGCCACCAGGGCCAAAAAGCGGCTTGTGATCTCCGGTGGGTGGGGGGAAGCGGGTGTCGAGGTGTCGCCGGAATCGGCGCCGGATTTTGCCCGTCTGATCGGCCGTCGGCTCGACCCGGAGTCGGTGGCGCGGCAGATCGACGGCGAATCCGAGCGGCTGGAAGACGAATTTCCGCACGTGTTGCGGGTGATGCCCGTCTTCGGGGTGCTTTTCGAAGCGGTGGAGGCCACGGGAGAGGGAAACACCGGGTGGTCCGTTCCTGAAGGACGCCTGCAACGGGCGGTCGAGCTGGCGGCCGCCCGACATGCGGCCGCCGAACGGATGGCGCAGCCGGTGTTCCGATCCGCCTCAGCCGAGGCGCACGACCGTTTGCGCCGCGCCGAGGCCGAGGGCGCCGATTCGGTGGGGGAGAGCCCTTTCGACCGTGGTTTGGCCATGGCGTTGGGCATCGCGGTACACGAAATGCTGGAGGTCCTCGATCTGGATCGGGAGTTGGCGCCGCAGATTGCGGAGCATCGGGCCGGGATTGTGAAGGAGCTCGGTTCGGGTCGGGACGGAGAAGAGGCAGCCCGTCGTGCGGATGAACTGCTGACCAGATTGGCCGAAGGCGAGTGCCTCAAACGCCTCGAGTCGATTGTGCCGGACGTGCTGTCGCGAGAGCTGCCGGTCCTGCTGTGGTCGGAGGAAGATGGGGCGCCCGGCGCCGTGGTGTCGGGAATCGTCGACCTCGTCTACCGCGACCCCGAGGATGGGCGACTGGTGGTGGCCGACTACAAGACGGACCGGATAGAGGACGCCGATGCGCTCGCCGAGCGGACCCGTGTTTACGAGCCACAGGTCAGGATCTATGCACGAGCCCTACAGGAGGCCCTGGATCTCGACCACGAGCCGCACACCGAGCTGTGGTTCCTAGATGCCGATCGGATTGTTCGCCTGTAAATAGATCGGTGACCAGCCGCGAAGCGGCGAAACATCCATAGCCTGGGGCGTGAGCCCCAGGAATAGGACAGGGCGGAATCCGTCAAGCCGCGAAGCGGCGACAGATTCATAGCCTGGGGCGTGAGCCCCAGGATCCGTGGGGGATTATTAATCCAGAGCCCTGAAGGGGCGGCAGATCTTGTTCGGACCGGGGTCTGTCTGTCGCCGCTTCGCGGCTTTGGATGTTTTTAACCACCGTAACCCTGGGGCTCACGCCCCAGGCTATGAGTCTTCCGCCCCTTCGGGGCTTCGGTCGGCACGCAAAGAAAAAACCCGACGTTGCCGCCGGGCGATCGCAGAGAAGAACTCCTCCTCCCTCAGTGCGAAGGTCGCATTATAGCTGAAAACGCAAGCATTCGGAAAATTCAACGGATTGTGGGCGGGGGTAATCCCCGCCCCTCCGAGATTTCCTGCGCCCGTAGGGGAGGGGTTCATCCCCTCCCCCTCGTGAGCTACACCATCGACCGCGACTCCATGGCCCTCTTCATCGTCGTGCCGATCTCGGCTGGGGTGGCCGCCACCGCGACGCCCGCCGCCTCGAGAGCGGCGATCTTGTCGGCCGCGGTTCCCTTGCCGCCGGAGATGATGGCGCCGGCGTGACCCATCCGCCGACCCGGAGGGGCGGTCTGACCGGCGATGAAAGCGGCCACCGGCTTGGACACGAACTGCTCGATGAACTCGGCCGCGTCCTCCTCGGCGGAGCCGCCGATCTCACCGATCATTACGATGCCCTTGGTGTCCTTGTCCTCCTCGAAGGCCTCCAAACAGTCGATGAAGTTGGTGCCCGGCAGGGCATCGCCGCCGATACCGACCGCGGTCGACTGCCCGAGATCGAGCGCCGTGAGCTGGCCGATCGCCTCATATGTCAGGGTGCCGGAGCGCGACACGACCCCGATCGGGCCGGGGATCGTGATGTGGCCGGGCATTATGCCGAGCTTGCACTCTCCCGGGGTGATGATACCGGGGCAGTTGGGCCCGATGAGGCGGGTCGGCAGCCCTTGCAGGATCCGTTGCACGCGCACCATGTCGAGGGCGGGGATGCCCTCGGTGATGCAGACGACGACCTCGATGCCGGCGTCGGCCGCCTCGAGAACGGCGTCGGCCGCGAACGAGGGCGGTACAAAGATCAGCGATGCGTTGGCGCCGGTCTCGCGGACCGCGTCGTCAACGGTATTGAAGACAGGGACGCCGTCCACCTCCTGGCCCGCCTTGCCGGGGGTCACGCCGGCCACGATCTTGGTGCCGTACTCCCGACATTTCTCGGCGTGAAAACGGCCTTCTTTGCCCGTAAGACCCTGGACGACGACCGAGGTACCGGAATTTACCCAGATGCTCATGACGCCCTCCCAACAGCTTCCACCACCTTTTCGGCGGCATCCGCCATTCCCTTGCCGACCATCAGGTCGAGGCCCGAGTCGGCGAGCACCTGCCGGCCCTCCTCGACGTTGGTCCCCTCGAGCCGGACAACCAACGGCACCTTGAGCTTGACCTCCTCGGCGGCCGCGACGACCCCGCGCGCGACCATGTCGCAGCGCACAATGCCGCCGAAAATGTTGACCAGAACGCCCTTGACCGACGGGTCCGAGAGGAGGATACGGAAGGCCACCGCCACTCGTTCCTGCGAGGCGTCACCCCCCACATCCAGGAAGTTGGCCGGCTCGCCGCCGTAGTGGTTGATGATGTCCATGGTCGCCATCGCCAGACCGGCGCCGTTGACCATGCAGCCGATGTTGCCGTCGAGCTTGATGTAGTTGAGGTCGAACTCGGAGGCCTCGACCTCGAGCGGATCCTCCTCGTGGATGTCGCGCATCTCGGCGATGACGGGGTGCCGGTACATGGCGCTGTCGTCGACGTTCATCTTGGCGTCGAGGGCGATCACCTTCCCGTCGGTGGTGATGACCAGTGGGTTGATCTCCAAGAGTGAGGCGTCGGTCTCGCTGTAGGCATTGGCGAGTGCGTGCATGAACTTGACGCCCGCCTTGAAGGCGTCACCTTCGAGCCCGAGACCGAAGGCCAGCTTGCGGCTGAGGTAGGGGTGGAGGCCGATGTCGGGGTCGAAGTGGGCCTTGAGAATGGCATCGGGGTTCTCCGCCGCGACCTCCTCGATCTCCATGCCGCCGAAGCGCGAGGCCATCATCACCGGAAACCCTTCGGAGCGGTCGAGGACGACGCCCAGATAGAGCTCGCGATCGATCGGCAGCGCCTCCTCGATGAGGACCGTGCGCACCAGCTTGCCCTCGGGCCCGGTCTGCTTTGTGACCAGGGTCATGCCGAGGATCTCCTCTGCGAACTTGACCGCCTCGTCGGGGTCGTCGGCCAGCTTGACGCCGCCGCCCTTGCCGCGGCCGCCGGCGTGGATCTGGGCCTTGACCACGACCCTGCCGCCGAGCTCCTCGGCCGCCGCTCGCGCGGCCCCCGACTCGGTGATCACGATGCCGCGAGGCACCGGGACTCCGTGCTCGGCCAGCACCTCTTTTCCTTGATACTCGTGAATCTTCATCTCGCCTCCTTGGGGACTCACCCGAGCGGCCGGGTTGCGCTATTGTGCACCCGATTTCCTGAGCCCGCAAGGTCTGATCTGTAGAATGAAAAAAGGTTCATTTGAGCTGGGGAGGAGTCATGATCGAGCCGAGAGAAATGCTGAGTCTGGTCCCCCAGGGCCTCTACCTGATCGGTGTTCAGACCAAGACCAGCCGTTTCATCTACACCGGCTCCTGGCTCACCCAAATTTCCTTCGAGCCGTGCCTGATCGTCACCGCCGTGCGCCGGACGCACGAGGGCCACGAGCTGATCCAGGAGGCCGGTGCATTCACGGTCAACTTCCTCGCCAAGGGCCAGCTCGACCTCGCCCGGGTGGGTTTCGGCAACCCGGAGGATCGTTTCAACGGGCTGGATTGGAAAGCGTGCCCCGAAACCGGCGCACCGGTGGTGCTTGATGCCCTTGGTTACATCGGCTGCCGGCTGGTCAACTGGATCGAGGGTGGGGACCACGATCTCGCCATCGCCGAGGCGGTCATCGCCGAGCAATTTTGCAAAGGGGAGTTGCTCAATATTCACGATACGCCGTGGACATACTCGTAGAGGTTTTAGTTTTGAGTTATGAGTTTTGAGTTACCCCCGACCACCCTGTTCTGTCGGGCAGGTTGGGTGGCAACTCAAAACTCGAAACTAAGAAATCAAAACTGAAGACGCCCGGGCTTGGCCCGGGCATTTTCGAGATGCAGAAATGCCTTTGTGAGGCCCTGTGTTAGAATCTAATACAGGAGGTTGCTGTGAGAAAAGCCGTGACCGTGAGCCTGCCCGAACCGTTAACTGAGGAGCTCGACCAGGTCAGCCGAGAGGCCGGGACATCCCGAAGCGAGATCGTGCGCGAGGCGCTCAAGAGGTATTTCACGTTGCGGGAGTATCGTGCCCTCCGCGCCGAGCTCGTCATCGAGGCAGAGGCCAAGGGCATCGTCACCGACGAGGACGTTTTCAATCAGGTGTCATGAGGGTCGTCCTCGACACCAACGTGCTGGTGGCGGCCTTTGTCGCACGTGGGGTATGCACCGACATCTTCGAGCGCATGATCGCTGACCACGAGCTCGTTTTGAGCCCTTATATTCTCGACGAATTCGAGCGAGTGATGTCTGCGAAACTCGGGTTCGACCAGAACCGAGTGAAACGCGCATTGGCCCTTTTTCGGCGGGTCGGCCAGATCGTGACGCCGGAACCCCTCGCAGAACCGGTATGCCGTGACAAGGACGATGATGCGGTGTTGGCCCTCGCCCGTTCGTCGAATGCTGTCTGCCTGGTTACCGGTGATGAGGATTTGCTGATCCTCAGAAGATTTCAACGGATCCCGATCGTTTCCCCGAGAGCCTTCCTGACCTTCGAGCCGCAACACGACAACGGCTGACCCACTACCAACTCGGCACCGTCTCCCAGCCCGGGGACGGACCGATCTCGAGCTTCCAGGCAGTGGCGGGCACCTCACCGCCCTCGCCACGAAAGCTGGCGAGAAACATGGGTTTGGGATTGCGCGAATACACAGTTTCACATATCCTGTGGAAATGAAGAACGTCACGATCGCCCTGGACGAGTCGCTGCTCCGCGAGGCGAGGCGCGTCGCCGCCGACCGATCAACCACGCTCAACGCCATGATCCGGGAGTTTCTCCAGCAGCTCACCGAGCGCGAGTCCCAGGCCATGCAGGCGCGCCACCGCATCGTCGAGCTGTGTCGGGAATCCCAGGCCGAGGTTGGGCCGAGGACCTGGACGCGGGACGAGCTCCATGAGCGTTGAGGCGTTTCTCGACACCAATGTGCTGATCTACGCCGTGTCATCATCCCTTGCCGAGTCAGCGAAGAAGGAACGGGCGTTGGAGCTCATCGTGCACACCGACTTCGGTCTGTCTGCACAGGTGCTGCAAGAGTTCTACGTGAACGTGACTCGGAAGATCGCCAAACCCCTGACGCCGGACGCCGCAGTGGCACTTCTCGAGCAGCTCAGGCGCTTCCCAATGGTACCGACGGATTACCCGCTCATCATTGCCGGCGTCGAGGTTTCCCTGCGCTTCGGGATTTCTTACTGGGACGGCGCGATCATCGCGGCAGCTGAGTGTCTCGGCGCCACGACCCTGTACACGGAGGACCTGAGTCACGACCGGCACTATGGCTCGGTCCAGGCTGTCAATCCCTTTCTGTCAGCGGCACCCGACAACGTGCACGAAGCAAGAAGCTCGCTGTACGGTTGAGCTTGCTCGCTCACCACTGCCATCGGCGAGTGCCGGCCGGCTGTCACAATTGGGCGTTCGTTTCCCTGTTAGCAGGGGTCTACCACGTCGGCACCGTCTCCCGGCCCGGGAACGGGCCGATCTCGAGCTTCCAGCCGGTGGCGGACTCCTCGTCGCGAACGACGCGGAGGTTGGTGAGGGTCTTCAGCGTGGCGATCAGCTCCT
>SDBS01007841.1_pt1 | contig 10347 bp, 10 predicted proteins | sample 2277091 | NCBI WGS metagenome assembly SDBS01 (sample SAMN10404972, study PRJNA504765) | marine sediment metagenome | isolation source: marine sediment core GS10_PC15, 163 cmbsf | place: Arctic Ocean: Southern Knipovich Ridge | collected 2010 | reverse complement strand
GAATTAACATAACAAACCATTTAAATTGTTTAGTGATGGGCACAATAACGCACCCAGCAACAGGATGCTTATGCCCTGAAAATGCATTATTAGACGCCGTTATTAAACATATTGCATTACGAAAAAATGAATTAATCTTATTAGACACACAGGCAGGCGTTGAACATTTTGGTCGCGCACTTGCCAAAGGATTTTCTCACTGCTTAGTAGTGACAGACGCGACATTTAATGCGATGTCTGTTGCCATGCATTCTGCTGATCTTGCTCGTGAAATTGGTATTGAACACATTTACCTTATCTTAAATCGAGTGAACACTGACAGCGAGAAAGCCCGAGCAGCTAAACTCATCCACCAATTTGGAAAAACTGAAAGCGACTTTGAAACAGTCATATCACTTTCATCAGAACCAACTTTTTTAAATATCGAACCCGCCGTGATCGATTTTTATAAAACCGCACCTAACTCTGATTTCATCAAAACAATTAACAAGATCGCCTCCCAACTAGAAAGTAAAAATTAGAAAAAAGGACTTCATATGTTTAAAAGAAACCATACCTCTTGTCGCACTGCCAACTTACGCCCTATCCATATTGATAATCTTTTTTGCTGGAAATATGCTACGAGATAATTTCAATTCGGCCATTAACAATCTCTCAGATGCACAACATAGCACTTTATTTGGCTTGCAAAAAGTCGAGGTAATTTTGAGGCTTGATCGTGCAGAAATGGTCATCAAAAAACCGTCTTTCTTTAGCCGTTGCATTTCATTTTGTTGTGGATCAAATCGTGACATAGAAGCTATTAACGAGACAAGTTCTTTACTTTCACCAAGTTAATTATTTTTCTGAATCAAGTTTCTCTGCATTAAGTTTCTCTGAAACAAGCATCTGTGAAATTTTAATACCCTGTTTGAGAACATCATCATAGAAAAAATGTAGCTCGGGAGTTTTACGCAACTGAACTTTATTTGCGAGTAAGTGTCGTAATGTTTTACTTGAGAATTTAAGTTTTTTAATGACATCCTTAGCGTTTATTTCGTCATGACAAATCACATAAATTTTAGCATAAGATTGATCTTTAGAAACCTGCACTTGCGTCACAGTAATTAAACTTAACTCAGTAGTATCGATTTCTTGTGAGATAATTTGGGCAAGCGCGCCCTGAATTAAAGACTCAACTCGTTTAATATGATGTGATTTTTTTTGCATGATTACAGTGTTCTCGCAACTTCAAACTTTTCAAATACTTCAATTTGATCGCCCGCTTGAACATCATTATAATTTTTAACACCAATTCCACACTCAGTGCCGGCGCGAACATCAGAAACATCATCTTTAAAGCGTCTCAACGACTCTAGCTCGCCTTCAAATATAACAATATTATCGCGTAGAACGCGAATGGAACGATTGCGCTTTATATTGCCCTCAATAACCATACAACCGGCAATTGCGCCAAATTTTGGTGATTTAAATACATCACGAACCTCAGCAAGACCAATAATTCTCTCTTTGATTTCAGGCGCAAGCATTCCAGTTAGGGCGCGCTTTACTTCGTCAATGGCTTCGTAAATAATACTGTGATAATGAAGATCAACGCCTTCACGATCAATGAGCAATTTTGCCGTATGATCCGCTCGCACATTAAATCCAATAATAATGGCCTGTGAAGCAATGGCGAGATTAACATCTGAAGCTGTAATACCACCAACACCTCTTGAAATTATTTTTACCTTAACATCATCAGTAGCAAGCTTTAGCAATGAATCACAAAGCGCTTCAACCGAACCCTGAACATCTGCTTTCAAAATAATATTTAAAGTATTTACTTCACCTTTATCAACATTATCAAATATATTTTCGAGCGAAACCGTTTGCTCTCGACGCAATTTGATTTCACGATATTTACCTTGTCTAAACAATGAAACTTCTCGTGCTTTTCGTTCATCTTTGACAACAACAAATTCATCACCTGACATTGGGGTGTTAGCTAAACCTAAAATTTCAACTGGAATTGATGGACCCGCATCAGGCACCTTATGTCCGTATTCATTTAACATCGCTCTCACTCTGCCATATTGAAGTCCTGCCAATACAACATCACCGCGCTTAAGTGTGCCATGCTGCACTAATACAGAAGCAACTGGGCCACGACCTTTATCTAATTTGGATTCAATCACAAGTCCTTTTGCAGCAGCAGATTTAACTGCTTTTAACTCCAACACTTCGGCTTGCAGCAAAATGGCATCTAACAGCGCATCAACATTTTCACCTGTTTTAGCCGAAATATTAACGAACATTGCATTGCCGCCCCACTCTTCTGAAATGACTTCATATTGCATCAACTCAGTTTTAACTCGCTCTGGATCTGCGTCTGGTTTATCAATTTTGTTCACAGCGACAATTATTGGCACTTCACCTGCTTTTGCGTGCTGAACCGCTTCTATTGTTTGTGGCATCACACCATCATCAGCGGCAACAACAAGCACAACAATATCAGTTGCATCTGCACCTCGAGCTCGCATTGCAGTAAAGGCTTCGTGACCCGGTGTATCTAAAAATGTAATCATACCTTTATCAGTATCAACGTGATATGCACCAATATGTTGTGTAATACCACCAGCTTCGCCATCTGCAACTTTCGTACGACGAATGTAATCTAACAAGGAAGTTTTACCATGATCAACATGGCCCATGATAGTGACAACTGGTGCACGAACAGATAATTCAGCCTTAGATGTCAAATGATCCAACAATGAATCTTCAACAGCATTTTCATTGACTTTAACTGGAACATGCCCCATTTCTTCAACAACAATCATCGCTGTTTCACGATCAATGATTTGGTTAATGGTTGCCATCGCACCCATCTTCATCATCACTTTAATAACTTCTGTTACTTTAACAGACATACGTTGAGCCAGTTCAGCAACAGAAACACTTTCGGGAATCAACACTTCCTTAATAACTGGGGCCATCGGCTTTTCAAATTCATGTCTTTGAATTTTAATACGGTTCGAAAATCCACGTGATTTTGAGGACTTTTCAGGTACTTTTAAAGTAGTATCACTTCCGTCAATCTCTTCATCATCTTCTAAGGAAATTGCGCGAATATCAATTTTTTTATGACTTCGATCTTTTTCAGCCTGCCTAGCTTTCGCTTTTTTCTTTGCTTTTTGCTTATCTAATTCTCTTTCCTTTTCAAGCACCATCTCTGGAGTTGTTTCAGCCACCTCATGAACGGGTTTTACTTTAGACTTTTCTTCTTCTTTTGTAGTACTGTCTTTAGCTTTTACAGGCTCAGAAACAACTACTTCTTCAACCTGCGTTTTGATTTTCTCAGCTTTTTCTAGCGCGGCTTGTTTTTCTTCAGCTTGTTTTTCTTCAGCTTCTTTTTTTGCAGCTTCCTCCTCGAGAATAACGCTTCCTTTAATATAAGTACGTTTCTTACGTACTTCAACATTGACAATTTTACTGCTACGACTTTGCACACCAGTCACTTTTAATTTACTAATCGTTTTTCGTTTTAACGTTACTTTTTTAGGCGCTGGTTTAGGTTGAGTTATCACTGGCTCTACAACAACATCAGTTTCCACTGTTTTTCTAAGCTTTAAGCTCAAGGATGATTTTTTTACCGGTTTTTCTTCTACCTTGGGCGCAGGCACTTCATTTTTTGTAGTTTGTTCTTCTAAAAAATGTGTAATCTTTTTAATCTGAGCATCTGATATCTCTTGGTCATCAGATTTAACACGCATATTGGCCGCATAGAATTGTTCTAATAAGTATGCTGTTGTTACATTGAGTTGCTTTGCTAACCCAGTAACTGATATTTTTGTTGACATAATACTCTCTCCTCAAACAATCCAATATAACAGATGGTATCTCCAGGCTATTATTTAAACCATGGCTCTCTAGCCGTCATAATTAACACAGACGCGCGCTCAGTCGTCATCCCTTCAACTTCCATTAACTCATCAACAGACAAATCTGCCAAGTTTTCCATTGTTACCATGCCTTGCTTAGCAAGCGCGAATGCAAGTTCCCGATCCATTCCTTTCATATTTAAAAGATCTTCAGCGGGCTCTGGACCTTCATTCTCCTGCTTTTCAAGAGCCTCTTTTGCTCTCTCACGCAACGCTTCAGCTATCTCTTCATCAAACTCTTCAATGTTAACAAGCTCTTGAATCGGCACATATACGACTTCTTCTAAAGTGCTAAATCCTTCTCGCGCTAAAACCTCGGCAATTTCAGCATCAACATCTAATTTTTCCATAAATACTGTTTGGATTTTTTCGGCTTCAACTTTATTTTTATCTGCTGCATCAGTCGTTGACATTAAGTTTAGCTTCCATCCAGTTAATTCACTTGCAAGCCGCACATTTTGTCCATTTCGACCAATTGCTTGAGAAAGCTGATCTTCTTCAACCGCAATTTCCATTACATGTTTATCTTCATCCATAACAATTGAAGCAACTTCAGCAGGTGCCATTGCATTAATCACAAGTTGAGCAGGATTATCATCCCACAAAATAATATCAATGCGCTCTCCATTAAGCTCATTTGAAATAACCTGGACTCGCGAACCTCTCATGCCAACACAAGCACCAATGGGATCAATACGTCCATCATTTGTCTTCACTGCAATTTTAGCTCGCAACCCTGGATCACGTGCCATTGCTTTAACTTCGATAATCTCTTCGCCAATTTCAGGCACTTCAATCCGAAATAATTCCATTAACATTTCTTTTTTTGCACGACTAGCTAGCAATTGTGGCCCTCGAGTATCTGGGCTCACCTCATATAATAAGGCTCGCAAGCGATCATTATTTCGAACCATCTCACCAGCAATCATTTCTTCTCTTGGAATATAGGCTTCAGCATTATCACCTAAATCTAAAATAATCCCATCACGAGACGCACGTTTAACTACACCGCTAATAAGCTGACCCAAACGATTTTTAAATGCATTGACGATTTTTGCCCGCTTAGCGTCACGCACCTTTTGAACAATAACTTGCTTGGCTGTTTGCGCTGCAATTCGTCCAAACCCAACAGACTCCATCGGCTCTTCAACAAAATCACCATGCTTCAAATTTTCATCTCTTGCATGAGCTTGCTCAAGCGTTAAATGAATCTCGGGATCAAACTCAAATTCTTCATCTGTGACTTCAGCAAGAGGATCAATCACCGTCCAACGACGATAAGATTGAGAATCCCCCGTCTCTCGATCGATTGCCACACGCACATCGATGCTACCTAAATGTCGCTTCTTCGTTGCAATCTCCATCGCAGATTCAATTGCCTGCACAATCACTTCTTTATCAACTTCCATCTCATAAGAAACAGCTTTTACAACATCTAAAATTTGCTTATTCATTTTTGTTAAAACTCCTTCATTTAAATTTTGGCACTACATTTGCCTTAGCAATTTTTTCAAGTACTAAAACAAACTCTTCCCCATCACATATAACTGTTATTTTATTTCCGTCAACTTTTTCAATCACGCCTTTAAAATTAGCACGCTCATTCATCGGTGCTTTTAAACGTATATCCACTTCATGCTTGATAAACTTTTTAAAATCTTCAATATCAAACAAAGGTCTATCTAATCCTGGCGAAGATACTTCCAAATTGTACTGTTGAGAAATTTTTGACTCAACATCCAACAACGCGCCGACCTGACGACTAACTGCCCCACAATCATCGGCTGTAATACCTTCTTTTTTATCTATATAAACCCGCAAAGTTGAAAAACGACCCTGCGATACGTACTCACAACCCTCAAATTCGTATCCCATGGATTCGATTACAGGTTGTAATAACGCATTTAATTCCTCAGTTTTCAATATTCCACCCATAAAAAAACCCCATATAGGGGTCACTTTTAGCTCAATCTGTCAATTCAAGTGAGGCAAAACAAAGCCCCTAAATATTGGTTGCGGGGGCAGGATTTGAACCTACGACCTTCGGGTTATGAGCCCGACGAGCTGCCAGACTGCTCCACCCCGCGACTAAGTGCAAATCATCAGAAAAGCACAGGCAGGCACTATACCAAAATAAACACGCTAAGTACAAGCATAATAATACGAAATTCGAATATGCTTGGTCGACAATAACCATCTGACTGTATGAGCCATTAAAATAGGGTTAACATATAGTATTTATGCGGCAGCAATGGTAATCTCATGAGGTTAAATATTACTAAGGTTTTTTTGCAGATGAGGCATTGGAAAAAATCGATCATATTACTATTTTTGAGCACTATTATACTATCAGGCTGCTCCAACAATAACCAAAAGTCGTATCAAGGCTATATCGAGGGTAATTTTACTTATATCGCCTCTCAAATTAGCGGCAGATTATTAAAACTCGATGTGAAACGTGGCACAAAAGTCACCAAAAATCAGCCTTTATTCAACCTCGAGCTCAAACCTCAATCTGATGCTTTATTTCAAGCTCAAGCACAATTAATTGCCGCAAAAGCGGATTTAGCTGATTTACAAAAAGGCCAAAGACCCTCGCAATTGGCAGCGATTGAAGCACAACAGAATCAAGTAAAAGCAAAATTAAAGCTCGCCAAAGTTACTGTAAATCGATATAGAAAGCTATATCTAAAACGCTTCATTCAAAAAGAATCTTTGGACCAAGCTGTCTCTAATTACAATGACTTACAAGCGCAACTTACAGAAGTTTCTGAGAATCTAACAACGGCAAAATTAGCAGCACGATCAGACGAAATTATCGCAGCTAAGGCAAAAGTCCTTCAAGCGCTGGCTCAAGTCAAACAACTCCAATGGCAGTATAACCAGAAAATGATTCGCTCCCCAGTAACAGGCATAGTGTTTGATCGATACTTTCGCACTGGCGAAATCGTACAGGCTGATCAGCCTGTATTATCGATTTTAGAAAGTAGCAATATTTATCTTGTAACCTATATACCTGAACAAGCACTCTCACAAATCAAACTCGGACAAACACTGCCCTTTTCGTGCGATGGCTGTCAAAAGAAATTGGTAGCGAAGGTCAGCTTTATATCACCCGATGCTGAATTTACACCGCCTGTTATTTATAGTGAGAAGTCTCGAGCTAAGCTGGTTTATCGGGTTGAAGCGGATTTAACGCCCGCCGAAACAAAAACACTACATCCCGGACAACCCATTACGGTTAATTTATCATGAGATCAGAATATGCTATTGACGTTAAAGGCTTAACGAAGTCGTTTAACAACAAAGAAGTTGTTTGTAGTGTTGATCTTCAAATTAAGCCGGGTGAAATTTTTGGCTTCTTAGGACCAAATGGCAGCGGTAAAACAACAACCATTCGAATGATCTGCGGATTGATGAAACCTGATGCCGGTGATGGACACTGCCTTGGCTACAATATCTTAACCGAATCAGCTCAAATCAAAGCGCAAGTTGGTTATATGACACAACGATTCAGCTTATATAAAGACCTCTCTATTCGTGAAAATTTAGAATTTGTTGCGCGGCTTTATGGCATTGACAATCACATGGAAAAAGTTGAAAAAGCTGTTGAACATTTAGGTTTTAGCAAACAACGCCAAAAACAATTAGCCGGTAATTTATCAGGCGGATGGCAACAGCGATTAGCATTGGCAAGCGCGATGCTGCACGATCCAAAAGTATTATTGCTTGATGAGCCCACTGCCGGTGTTGACCCACAAGCACGTCGTGACTTCTGGGATGAAATTCACGCACTGAGTGAGCAAGGCATTACATCACTTGTAACGACGCATTACATGGATGAAGCTGAACGCTGCAATCGAATTGCCTATCTCGCTTATGGCCATATACTCACGCGAGGAACAACAAAAAAAGTCGTTGACGAAGCAGGATTAACGGTTTGGTCAATTTGTGGAAATAACTTAAGCAAAATAGCAACTAATTTAAAAAAGCAACCTGGTGTTGAACAAGTCACGCCATTTGGCAATGAACTTCATATTGTGGGACATGATCCAGAAGCGTTAGAAAAAGCCATAAAACCGTATCAGAAAGAATCTGAATGCGAACCGTATGATTGCAGAAAAACACAAGCCAGTTTGGAAGATGTCTTTATCAGTTTAGCGGCGCAAGCTGAGGATAACTTTGGCTAATGAATACAAAATTTTCAATACAACGATTATGGGCATTAATCATTAAAGAATTTATTCAAATGCTTCGCGATCGTTTGACATTAGCAATGATCATTGCCATTCCAGCTCTTCAACTAATTTTGTTTGGTTATGCCATTAACAGCAATCCAAAAAACTTACCAACGATGTTAGTAAGCAATGATCATAGTAGCTTTACACGTACATTCTTAGAGGGCATAAAAAATACCAGTTACTTTAAATTTATCAACACCAATGCAACTGAAAAAGAAGCAGCGAATGCAATGAAAATTGGCGACACACAATTTACAATCAATATTCCCACAAACTTTTCATCTGATTTTGTCCGCGGTAAACATCCCAGCATTCTTTTGACCATTGACGGATCTGAATCCATGGCAGCAGCCAATGCCATCACTGCCGCAAACGCACTAACAGAACAAGTATTTAATCCAGATTTACAAGGCGCACTCACCTATCTAAAACCGACAAAACCTCCTTTTAATCTAATTATTCATGCAAAATATAATCCCGAACTGATTACGCAATATAATATTGTGCCCGGTCTTTTGGGTGTTGTCTTAACAATGATGATGGTGATGATTACCGCTCAATCGATTACAAAAGAACGTGAACGAGGCACGATGGAATTTTTGTTAGCAACACCGGCAAGACCACTCGAAGTCATGATCGGTAAAGTAACGCCGTATATTATTGTCGGTTATATTCAAGTCTTTTTAATCCTGCTTGCATCCTATTTTCTATTTCATGTCCCAATTCAAGGAAGTATTTTATTTCTCTGTCTTGCGACACTCCCTTTTATTCTTGCAAGCCTTGCCGTTGGCATTACGTTTTCAACGATGGCAAAAAATCAATTACAAGCAACCCAAATGAGCTTCTTCTTTTTCTTGCCATCGCTTCTATTATCTGGCTTCATGTTTCCATTCTTTGGTATGCCAAGATGGGCACAAGTTGTTGGCGATATATTGCCGCTAACTTATTTTTTACGAATCGTGCGCGGCATTATGTTAAAAGGAAATACTTTTATTACTACTTGGCCAAACATTTGGCCGATTTTGATTTTTATGGTCATTGTTTTAACTATTGGCATGTTTCGATATCGACAAACGTTAGATTGACGAGAGGTGTATATGAAAAAGATTATTTTAACACTTTTATTTTTGGCTTTCATTTCACAAAGTGTCTTTGCTGCAAAACTTTACCAAGTAAATATTATTGTTTTTTCACATATAACATCAAGCGCACTTTCATCTGAAACATGGCCAAACAAGCTCATCAACCCAAATGTGAATGGTACAATTGATCTTCTTGGCCAGCAAAACATTGGCGCGTACCAACTGCTTTCAAATGATCAATTTGGCTTACAAAATGAATTAAACAAATTAAATAGTGATTCGAAATATCGTGTTTTATTAACCATGTCATGGACACAACCGATGTCCTCATCACGTGGCGCGAAATGGATTCATATTTACGGTGGACAACCATACGACCAAGCTGGCCAGCCTATTAATAATTATGCATTAACACAAACTGCAACAACTTCGCTCGCAGGAGATCCAACTCAAGCCACTCCAGCCTATTGGGAAATCAATGGCAGAATCAAAGTCAGCTTTCAAACATTCTATCAAATTTATACGCGACTTTACTTAACCGAACCCGAATCACTGATGACTGGAAGCGGCGATAAAAATCCCGCTGGAAATTTCCAACCAACCCCATTAATCACGTTTGATTTAAATGAAAACCGCCACACAAGACTTAACAAGCTTAATTATATCGATCATCCCTTGTTTGGCGTTCTAATTAAAATTACGCCTTATGGCACCTAATCTAACCATCTAATTTTTCTGACTTTTTCCTGGAAATTTGAAAAATCTGACCTAAAATTGCAAGAGATAGAAATAAACCAGGAGTAAACCACATGATAACTGCGCCAGAAAATAATGAATGGACACATGAAAGTCGAGCCGAAGCATTAAATGAGATCAGCACAAGTATCAAAGAATATTACAAAAACAGAAAAGATTCAGATCAACGAAAAAAAGACTCTGAACGCCTTATTCATGTGATAAAGTATATAAACGATTCAACGCTTGTCAATCATCACCCCAATGGAGCCACCTGTCATCACCTAATGGAGCCACTTTAAAAGTGCAAAGTTAGATCATTTTAATGAATTCCAATGATATAAAAAATTGTACACTTCCTGTTTTTAT
>SDBS01007840.1_pt1 | contig 10347 bp, 10 predicted proteins | sample 2277091 | NCBI WGS metagenome assembly SDBS01 (sample SAMN10404972, study PRJNA504765) | marine sediment metagenome | isolation source: marine sediment core GS10_PC15, 163 cmbsf | place: Arctic Ocean: Southern Knipovich Ridge | collected 2010 | reverse complement strand
ATATATACCAGACACCGGTGATATCGGAGCCAGAACGATGATCTACGTGCTGGAGGATAACCGGGTGACCATAGTTGGTCCAACAACGCCCTCGGTTCGGGTGTGGAATGCCCGCGACCGCCCGTAAAGCGTCTCTTTATTCCTCGTGTAGCGATTATAATGGTATCAAGCTTGACCTTGCACCAACCCTGTCTTTAAGTTTGAGTTAGCGTAAAAGGAGGCTAAAACAGCGAAATAATTTACTTTCCAGAGATAGCCGGTGCCCAGCGATGGCTTAAATTTGCCTGCCGAGGGAACAAATCATAGTTCAATAATATTACGTCAGTAGTCAAGTTTGATTAGTTCGAAATCCTCGTGCGGCAAGTATGAGGATTTCTTAATTAATGCCGTTAGGAGATAGTAGAGATGGCTAGAGAAGAAAAGGTAAAGTCAGTCCAGAAGTTGTACGAAGCAATCAGTAAGTGTAACATTGGTGTTTTGACCGACTACCGGGGGCTATCGGTTGCTGAGATGAGCATGTTGCGTAATCAGCTGAGAGGGCTTGGGATAGAGTTTAGTGTCGTCAAGAATACGTTGGCTCGCTTTGCTGCCGAAAAGGCTAACCGGAGGGACCTAGCCAGTTTGTTTACGGGGCCGGTGGCAATCGCCTTTGGTTATGGTGAAATTGCTGAGCCGGCCAGAGTCTTGGGTGACTTTATTCGTGATGCCAAATCGGAGCTTGGTATTAAAGGCGGCTTTTTAGCGGATAGCCTGCTTAGCGTTGAAGAGGTTAACACCTTGGCGACATTACCATCAAGGGAGATACTGGTGGCCAAGGTTTTAGGTGCTATGCAGAGTCCCATCTTGGGACTGGTTGGTTGTCTTACTGCTCCCATGCGAGGCTTTGTGGGGGTTTTACAGGCTAGAATACAACAATTGGAAGGAGAGTAGAATGTCAGAAGAAGTAGAAAAGAAGGCTGAGACGGCTGGAACACAGGAAACAACAACGGAAATCAAGGAGCCAGCGGCGGAAGCTAAAGAGTCACCAGCCAAAGAGGTAGAGGAAAAGCCCAAGGCGGCTAAGTTAACCAAAAGCGAGTCCAAACCTGACAAGGCAGAAAAGACCAAGTCGGCGGTAACTGAGGAGATACTCTCGGCAGTGAAGAAAATGACTGTACTTGAGCTGGCTGAGTTGGTTAAGGCCATGGAGGCTGAGTTTGGGGTTAGTGCTGCCGCACCGGCAGTAGCTGCACCGGTTATGGCTGGAGCTCCTGTCGCAGCTGCCGAAGAAGAAAAGACCGAGTTCAATGTGATTTTGAAGGAGATTGGGGCTAACAAAATTTCGGTGATTAAGGCGGTGCGAGAGCTAACTGCCCTTGGGCTTAAGGAGTCCAAGGACTTGGTTGAGGGTGCCCCGAAGCCGGTAAAAGAGGGAATTGGCAAGGATGAGGCTGAGGCGGCCAAAAAGAAGCTGGAAGAAGCTGGGGCTAGCGCTGAAATTACCTAGCACTTGATGACAGACTTTAAAATACCTATAATTTAAACCAATCCTTTAAGATGGGTGCTTTGAATGCTACAGCAGGGCTGGCTGATATTGCTGGGTATAAGTGGTTTTTTTATCCTTTTTGGATTAGTGGCTGTTATCTTGGCTAAAGTTCGGGAAAGGAGCTACTATAATTCAATCGCCAGTCGTCCTGATGCCAGGGAGTTCCTCGAGCACTCGCCCGAACAACCCGAACCCGGGGCACTTAGGATAGGTGGTTGGTTAGCCATCGCCGTTGGCTTGGTGATGGTAGCTGTCGGTGTTATCTTTCGCCTCTCTGGTTGAGACTTTACCCGGATTTAAGTCTGCTTTCCAAGCAAGAAGTACCCGGTAGTGATGACCTCGTTTGTATCTGCCTTTAAGTAGAGGCTGATGAGGCTGTATTTACCGTGTAACTCGATACTGTCAAAGGTAATTGTGTCATCTTTGGTTTGAACTGTCATATTGAAAACTGGGGTGGTAATGACGTATTCACCGCCACCACAGAGACAACTTGTAAGTTTAGACTCGGTGACTCGTGCTAGGTAAACCCTGGTATCGGGCATCTTCAGCGCCTTGATTTCTTCTTCCACGAGAGAAGCGAAGCGACGGCCTGATTTAAGCTTGAGGAACTGCTCGAGGTCAGTAATTGCCTCATCGTATTGTCCAAGTGCGGCTAAAATCTGCCCCCGATTATTGTAAACCGCCTCACGAGTTGTGCCCAGTTCAATCGCCTTGATGTAGTTTTCCAGGGCACCGGTTAAGTCTTCACTTTCAATAGAGGTGTCACCCTGCTGGATATATGAGTCGGCTCTTATAGAGTCAGTTATTACTTTTATGATCTTCTCCTGGAATATGTATATATATTATACAATGATTTGCCCAAACAAGATAAATTGTGGTCAAGGACAGGTTGGCTTTACATCAATCGTCTCGGTCGGTACTGAATGGCTTCAGCCAGATGATGGCTTTTAATTATGTCGGCGTTTTCCAAATCGGCGATGGTGCGGGCAAGTTTCAGGATGCGGTGAAAGGCTCGGGCGGAGAGATAAAGCTGTTTCATGGCTGTTTTAAGCAGGCTCTGGGCCGAGTCTTCAACCTGGCAGAATTCCCTTACTTCTGCGGGTGTCATCTCAGAATTATAGCTTAATCCTGTCTCTTCAAATCGCTTGAGCTGGAGGATGCGGGCGGCGGTAACCCTAGTTTGAACCTTGGCTGAACTTTCCCCCAGGTTTTCATCAGTCAGCTTTTCATAGTCAATATGGGGTACTTCAACAAAGATATCAACCCGGTCCATGAATGGCCCGCTGATTCGCCTCTGGTATCTGGAGACCAGACCGGGTGAGCAGGTACACTCCTTGAAGGGGTCGCCCCAGTAACCACAGGGGCATCCGTGAAGAGTGTAGTTGACAATTTTTATCTTCGTCAATCAAGTCCTTACTAAACCAGTATGTTATGTGTAGAGTAGTCTTGCCTTCTTCTGATTCCCCAACCTTTATCTCTTTTAGCAAAAGCTCGAAGATTTTTCGTTTGGTTTCAAGAGAAGCCTCTTTGACTCTTTCTCTAAGTGTTTCTATGATGTCGCCTATGTCTTTAATCTTTCGATTCTCTTCTTCATAACTCGCATTCATCGTCTGGAGCTCTTGTAGCCTTGTTGTCAGCGTCTCTTTATAGCTGTGAATTTCAGCCAGAGCTCCATCTAGTGCTTCCTCTGTGTAGTTAGTTGTAGGGTCGGCAAATTTGACCAATAGCCTCCGCTCGCCTTCCTCAAATTGTTTAAGCCTGTTTTTCATCTGAGCCATTTCGGCAATATATTCTGCTTGTCGGGCGGTATCAAACTTCTCACGCAGTGTTTCTCTGAGTATTTCAGGCTGCTGTATGAATTCACATATTTGGTGCCAAACCAGGTTTTCAACAAAGTCAGCTTTTATTGTAGGGGCACAGCATCTTTCGGATAGCAGATTTCCCTTATTACCATTTCTATTACACTGATAGTAACGAACTTCCCCTTTGCGAGTCATGTAGCAGTCACCTGTGTAGTTATGCCCGCACAAACCACACTTGACAAGTCCTCGCAAGAGGTATGGTCTACGGTGCGTCCTATCAGCCCAGTGGTTATTCTCCTTAAGTCTCGTTTGAGCTGCAGCAAAGGTCTGCTCATCAACAATAGCGGGGCAGTGTGCCTTGATAAGTTGTCTGTTCTTACCCCGTCTGCCGTAAGTCCACTCGCCCATGTAGGCTGGATTTCTGAGCATATGGTATATTCTACCGGGACGCCAAATACCAGCGGTTGCTATACCTCTAATGCCTCTACCATCTTTCTTGTATCGAGTTGGAATCCCTAGGGTATTCAATTTTGCTGCGATTGTGTGGGTTGTCATGCCCTCCTGGATGAGCCAGTGGAATATATCCGCTACTATTTTTGCCTCTTGTTCTTCGATTTCCAATCTCCTAGTTTCACGATTATGCTGATACCCGTAAGCAACAATACCGCCGGAGTAGAACCCTTTTTCTACGGCTTTTCTGGTCCCATCTCGGCTTCTCTCGATAAAGGTATTTCTTTCCCATTCAGCAAAGGTGGATGCCAGACCAAGGTAGGCTTTACCCATCGTAGTGGTGGTATCAAACGGCTCAGTTGCTGAGGCGAAAGCGATACCTAATTCCTCTAACTCAGCAAGTGTATTATACATGTGCCTATTATTGCGAAACAGTCGGTCTAGCTTATACACCAGAACCATATCAAACAGCCTAGCCCCGGCATCATTGAGTAGCATGCCTAGAGCAGGTCTCTCGATAATAGCACCTGACCATCCGGCGTCCACATACTCTTTGAAGACTTGGTAGCCGTGGTGTTGGCAATAATTGTGCAGTTGTTCAAGTTGGTTTTCAATGCTGAAGTTTTGTGTTTGTTCCTCTGTGCTCACCCTAGCATAAAGTGCTGCCTTCATTAGTCCATCTCCTTACATCTTATTCCGCTGTTGGGACCAGACTATTTTCTACTGCTTAAGATGTCAAACGGCTTATCGTGACCTGTCAGTTGCCTGAATCCGTTTGCCATACTGAATTATTAATAATATTCTGCTTAATTCTGGTCCTTCCTCTTAAGAGACTATTTACATAGTCTTTTGGATGCATCGTAATGGCTGTCAGCATTGAGAATTACTTTTGCTGGGTAGGAATTTGTTGACCAGAAGCAGTTTGATTTACTTGGCTAGAACTAGTGTGGTTTGGTTGGGTAGTTCCCCAAGTATCCCAATGCTTATTGAATAGATATTGTTTCATGTCCCGATACCGGTCCTACTAACTAGTCTTTTTTTATCCTGTTATCACCCCCAAATTTCTATCTAGATAATTGTCGCTGTGAGCCAGCCACTTTTTTTGAAAAAGTGGCTGGCATCATATCATTGTTCCTTATGGTTCTTAACATTCGTTGGATTCTTAGTATTCTTACAGCGTTATATGTCGAGAAATCTATTGTTTCAAGACACTTTTGCCCGCGGGTGTGACAATCCTTGACAGCTTGTTCCGTTACCAGAATTGGTAACAGGTGAAAATGGCACTATTACCAGAATTGGTAACGAATTTGTTATTAGTTGTCAAACTCTTTTGACCATCAATAACTACTAGCGGCATAAAACTCTTCCGCCTCCTTTTGACGCATGGCTCTAAATACTTCATATATAAGGTAACCTTGGTTATTTACACAGTAGACCGGACGCAATATCCACACCACTCTTTCACCACCATCCAAGTCTATTGGACCTAGTCGGTATTTTCTCTTGTAGTTTTCACCTTCGCCTTGGAAACGCACCAAGCCTGGAAAGACTTCGTGCACAACCTCTCCAATGTCTCGGTCCTCGGGGTCTGTCCTTACCATTGCGGGAACTGCGTAAAACAACTCCTTTTTCACCAAGGAATTCAATGTTTCACCTATGTTTTTGCCATAAGAGGAAAGCAAAGCCTCCGAAACACGCCATCTTTGAGATTTCAATACTTGGTAGCATGGCTTACCTTGCAGTGAATGGTGGAATCCCTCACCGAATACCTTTTTAGTGTAAACAAGACCTTCGGGAATAGAAAAATTGAAAGCGTGCACTACTTGAAAGTCAATGCCAAGACATTCGCCCCAGCGGCAATTTGCGTAGAGGAAAACGAGCATAAGCAACTCGAGGACCATCAGATTCTTTAATTTACTTTCGTCCAGTAGCTGGGAGGGCAGAAGTATTGCACTGTTTTCAGCTTTTTCAATAGACCTTATGTGTTCTGGAGGTGTTAAACTGCCTGTGCCAGGCGATGGCATAGGCAGGACTTCAACAGCTATTACCTTGAAATACCCTGTCTTTATATCTGGACGTAATTTAATAAGATTCTTGTCGATTAATTCCTGTCTGGCTGCGTCGAATGCGTGATGGGATAAACCAACACATTTCTGGGCAGAAGTATAGCTCACCATGGAGCATTGCATTTGTTTTGGGTTGCAGCTGCGGGCGTATAAGAGGTAGAGGAGTATTGCCTTCTTGGACAGAATATTGCGTAAAAAGTGTAGAAATGTCCGGTCCACCCAGAAGTAGTGCTCTTCGGGTGATAATTTTTCAGCTTCACTAGCATCACCGTGAATCTCATCGAACTCGTCATCGTATGGCATCCGTGCTCTCTCCTTTTCTGGTGGTGTTACCGGAATGCTGCAGAAGCAGCTTCAAAACTTGCCTTAGACGGACATCCCAATCAGTAGCAGGTGAAAGAGTCACTACAACTCTCAGTTTCACGCTCTTTTTCTTTCCTGCTCTAAGCACTCTAGTTGGACCTCTTGTAATCTTTCCCAAGTTAGGCTACCATATCGCCACGGTGTAAAGTGCCGCATAAAAAGGTGTAAAAAGGGGAATTTACAGAAAAATACAAAGATTTTTGGAGAAATCATGGGACAATTAGTAGGGAAGAAAGCTGAACCAAAGGCGGAAGAACTTGAATTCATTTACAGTAAGATTGAAGAGGGCTTATCGGACTCCGAAATAATTGATGAAATGCAGGGAGAGTCTTTCCTTTTAAGGTCTATCGGTTTCTTTAAGCGTAGAAGGCGAGAATATGGTGCTGCTAAGAGTATATTTGAGGGTCTGATTGGTAGAAAACTGGACCCAGCAGTAATCCGGCAAAGAATAAGGCATTGGAACGACCTTGCCACCACGGCTAAGAGCATCGTGCGGAATATCGAAGCAGTCAAGCACTCCAGTGGTGAACTGAGTGGAAATATCCTTTTGGGTTCAGTATCTTCGCCGGTCGGATTTGACCCGTATCATAAGAAGGATTTAGATAGAGTGGATACGCTAGTTGGCGAAGGACTATTGGGTCACTTGAAGAATGAATTTGAAGATTTCCGTAGCATCCGGAGTTGGCGGCTCCTTACGAAACAGGGCATACAGAACAGGATTACCAGAGAGATGCTGAAGAACCTTAGTATTGTTAGTCGTAGGAGAACTCTCAGAGGCTCCTGCAACATATGCCAGGCGTGGGACGAACCTAGGAAAACGGTGCCAGAGAAAGAGAATATCGAGGAGAATCAGAATACACTAAAATGGCGATAATAAAGAGGGTCCTGTCATCGCAGAAGGGGCTCAAAAATCGATTCAGTGCATTCTGGTGGTGGTCTGGTCCGGTGGGGTCCATAAAAAATTCAAATAAATCAATGGTATTGACAAGTCCCACAATAGGACTAAAATAAAAACCTCAGCAGTTTAATAACTGAATAATGATGGGCTTGGGGTGATGCTAAAGGGAAAAGAGGCACTAGCTTAACCGTTAAATTGTGGTGGCTGGTGCCCTTTTTAGTTTGGGAAAAGATTGTGAAAATAAGTCCAAGAATTTTGAAAGTGATATTAATAGTCTTCACTGTAGAAGGTGGGCTAACATTACTGGCGGGGATAGTGCTTCTAATTATTTCGTTAGGGCGAGATATTTATCCAGCAATTGGTTCTGGGCTCCTTATAGTTGGATTAGTATGGCTCCTAGTAGGGATTTGGCTACTTAAGGGAGGAGGGAAGGGCATCCTTGGAGGTGGCACCGGAACCGCTAAATGAATTACGGTGGCTGGTGCCCTTTTTAATGGTTAACTTGATTATGAGGTAAGAGAATGAGACGTGGATACCAAATAGCAACTCTAGCAATAGTAGCTTCTGTCCTATTCTTCCTCTTTTGCGGCTTCCTAGCAATCGCAATCGTTTTTATCATGTTTTACATTGATGGTAGAACGTTGTTTACTCCCCCCCTTATCCAGCTTGTTCTAGGAATTATCTCCGCCGTAGCATGTGTACCATGCATATATTTCTCGGCTAAACTGTTTGACAAACTTGGATGGTGGGGAAAATAGAGGAGTTTGCAAAGCTCATAGCAAATCCAAAGGGTGATTAGGGATTATGATGTGGTATGAAGGGCACTAGAACCGCTAAATAACTTGTAGTGGCTGGTGCACTTTTTTTAGTTTAGCACCACCTCCCTCTCAATTATGCCAACTACATTCCGCACGCCCAAGAGTTCATCTCTATTTCAAGGTATTGATGGTCCTCGGTATGCCTATTCACTTCCACTAAAAGGTGGGTATTTGTCTGTTACAAGAACAGCGTAGCCAGTTACCCTCGCAGTCCATCGAAACCACCATGTGATGAAGTCAAAGAATACCCTGGGGTATCTACCAATGAATAAAATTGCCCACCAGGAAATAAAGAGAATAATACCACCCGCTATGCTGATAAAATATAGGACTACAAGGTGGGGTATGGTCATCGGCATACCGGCTGTGGCAGACCATGTCAACTTCCACCCACTGTCAAAAGTCCACGATGGCATTGGAACAATTGGAAATCTAAAGAAAGTCGTCAGCCGGGAAAGCTGTCCAGGAGTCTCAACCCCAAGGATGATAGGATAACCCGCTTCCTCTCTGCCGCTGAAAGGCGGATACTTGTCTGTCAAGAGATAAGAATAGCCAGTCAGTCTAGCATACCAACGAAGCCACCAAATGATGAAATTCAGAAATGGCTCAGGATATCTACCAGTGAATAGAATTGCGAACCACGAAAGAATCAATATGACCTCGGCAGCTATAGTCACAAAAGCAAACACGAAAACTTGAGGAATGAGCATAAAAAGCCTGAGAAATGTAGTCAAACGAGAGAGTTTCTCTGGAAATTCTACTGCCAAAGTGACTGGGTAGGCCATTTTTAGGTCACCTCCTTCTCCTTATTGTCGCCAATTTACCATGCTAAACATAAGGTGTCAATAACTAGCTTGGTATCAGGTGGTTGTCTGTTTTTTAGGCCTAGCTCCTTTCAGCTTCTTATAACACCACCTCCCTCTCGATTACGCCAACTACATTCCACACGCCCAAGGATTGCGGTTGACTATCTACAGTCTAAGCAAAAACCAGGGTCTGTCAATACCATAGTGAATTAAAGCTAAAAACAGGGTGAGAACCATACCTATAGCCAGTCGTGAGAAAATAGACTTGAGGTCTGTTTCTACCCCTAGAAACAGGTCTGTTTCTGCCGTTAATTAGGTCTGTTTTTGCCCTAAGTCTGGTATTAGGCACAATCAGGTCTGTTTTTGCCGTTTTGGGATTTCGGACCACTCGTAGAGCGGTTGCGGATGTAGTAGATAATCTGGTCAACTGACCATTATATTTTAAGAGTTTCAGAAGCATTCCTGTTTTTCTATTTTGAGTATTGACAGTAGAATACAAAGGGACTAGCATATTCACATTCTCGAACATAATTAGCGTTACTTAAAGGAGTTTACCATGTCAAAAGTCGAGGTGGTTATCGACAGTGTCAGAATGGGGGCATTAGATTATCGACGGACGGTAATTTTAAAAGAAAAGTCAACCGAACGATACTTGCCGGTATGGATAGGCCCCGCTGAAGCCGATTCAATATCAATAAAGCTGCAGGGAGCTACGGTTCCGAGACCGCTGACTCATGATTTTGTTTGTGCGGTCATTGAGGCATTGGGGGCGAAAGTCAAGTTTGTGTTTATAGACAAGTTTCAGAACGAGACGTTCTATGCAAAATTCGTCATGGGGATTGGTCGGGAAAAAGTAGAGCTTGATTGTAGACCATCCGATGCTCTGGCCGTGGCGATACGTGAGAAAGTGCCTGTTTACGTCGAGAGCGATATATTGGATAAGTTAGGCATATCGACAGGCTTGGAAGCAGATAAACCTGCTGAAGGGTCCAAGTATGGTAAGAAAGTTGAGGGGGCTGAGGAAGTCGAAGTAAAGAGCGATGAGGTAAAAGGTTTTTCGGACGTAGCAAAGGAGATGCTTAAATCTGCTGAAGAGGAAGCGGACCAATTGGGAACGGGCTTTATTGGGACTGGTCATTTGCTAATCGCCTTGGTTCGAAATCCGGGCGATATGTCTGCCAAAATCCTCAAGAACCTTGGCGTTGACCCAATACGAATCGTGTCAGCAGTTGAATCTGTCGTCGCTCAAGAAGAACCTCTCGAAACCGAGAAGCTAGCCTTAAATGAGAATGCCAGGAGAACCGTAGAAATATCTCATGATGAAGCGAAACTTCTTGGCAATCCTGTCGTTTTACCTGAACACCTGCTGATAGCAATGCTGCGTGAAGGGAAAGGTATTGCCGCAAAGGTGCTTAAGGAGCACGGTGTTAATGTAGAGGGTATATATGCGCAGGTTATCAAGTTATCCAATCAACCCTAAAGAGCAGTAGAAATCGATTCTGAGCGTTCTGGCGATAGTTGGGTCCGGTGGGGGTCCAAGGAAACTACAAATCAGTCTGCATATTGATAATGCATTGGCACTGCAATACAACTGCTGCAAATGAAGAAACTTGTCGAGA
>SDBS01007839.1_pt1 | contig 10347 bp, 13 predicted proteins | sample 2277091 | NCBI WGS metagenome assembly SDBS01 (sample SAMN10404972, study PRJNA504765) | marine sediment metagenome | isolation source: marine sediment core GS10_PC15, 163 cmbsf | place: Arctic Ocean: Southern Knipovich Ridge | collected 2010 | reverse complement strand
ATGTTCTATGATAGCATCTTCGTTATCAACGTAGATACCTTTTCTATACCATTCTGGGAACAACCATCTACGGTTATGTGTCATATCATCAATCGGAATATCCTCGTATCGAGCTTTCTTCTTTTCGAGGTCGATTGTGCCCAAGAAGTCGTAAGACTGGTTTTCACCACGGATGGTGTCTACACGGGATTTACCCACGTACACATCCATACCCTCTTGTAGGACAAGCTCATAACCGGGAGTATAGGCGTTTACAAACGCTTCTTGATAACCAGAGGTATCATTAGTATTGCCATAATAATCAGACATAATACTTTTACTCCATAAAAAATTACATTCTAGTTTATATGATATGAGGTTATCCGTGAGGGCCTACATTACTACATGAGGGGGCGTTAGCTTATCCCTCGGTTTTCTGCGGGGCAAAGATTGCTCTGTATTCCTCCATCACCTTTCGATGTTGAGGATGCAAAGCATCCATAAAGGCTGGATTACTGGTTACTGCCTTTATCTGATCTTCTCTTGATTGAATGGTGCTTGTCTCCGTATGAGGGAGGGCATCTTCTGCAATAGAATCAGCTAATTTAGTAAACATTTCCAATATTTCAGGGTCGTGTGCGAGACCTTTATCTTCGATTACATCCGCTGCTGATCGATTATCGTTCACTTTAAACTGCTCGGCGAACCCTAAAGCCTTTTTTGTATAGTCAGTATATTCATCTTCGGTGTCGAATCTATCCCTAATAACCGTTTGAGCCTCTTTCATCTGTTTTGCATACTCAACTTCACCGGCTGCCATGGCTTCTTGATAGAAATTTATGACCCCATCAAAGCCTTTTTGGGGCATTCCACTCTGATGAGCGTACGCTTTAAAAGAGGCAACAAGGTCAGTTTCGTCCTTTAAAGGGCTATCATCCGCTACGTTCAACTTATAATCCTCTGCCTTTTCAGGCATACCAAGTCTAACATTGGCTTTTTGCCATCCCTCAACATCATCCGCTTCGGGAATTCGCAGGAGTTTATCTCGCTGACCTACAAAAGATTCAAGTTCTTGGTAGGACTCGACCATATTATCTACGCCTTTGTAGCCCTTATTGGATACAAAGTCTTTTACATTATCCGATACCCTAGACATATCGCCAAAGGAACCATCCCAATTGGTTTCGGTAACATCTGTATCGCCGCCATTATCGTTGCTGTTTTCTTCGCTCATTTAGTGCCCTTTCGCCTTTCGGCATCTGCCCTTAAATAAATTAATATATATTCGTATATCATTCGCTTGCCCTCCTCAAATAACACAGAGTTCGGATCAGGATGTATCTTATCCTTTACAGTTGATCCGTGTGCGTTACATATCACCGATAGGTGTTGGAGTACGGCCTTGCCCGCTTCACTACGGAATGTCGAGCCAAACTGACTGGCAAGCTTATCTTGGTATGCTTTGTACTTTTCATTGTCTGCTTTAATCTTAGCAGCATCATTAGGATCCATGTCCATCATATTATATAGCTCCGACTAAACTTTCGATTCCCCCGGCTTCGTGAATATTTTTATAGGCCTTAGAAGCCTTTTCCATAATCTCCGACCCCTGTTGTGCTTGATTCATCTGGTTGCGATTATCTCTAACCATTGCAACTTCTGACTCATCCATAAGCAGTGTCTCTGGGACACCGTGAGCTCTGGCATCATGTTTGAATGCCTTATCCATATTGATGTTATCAAAGATAGGATGAACTTCCAGATAGGCAGCCCACTTACCCATGACAGAACCAAGGGCATTTGACTGCATAGTTGACATAGCCATTGCTAGTCTACCAGTGTAGATGATCTCTGTACTAAGTCCATCAGGCTTTGGTTCCATCTTACCGTGCCTCATAAGTAACTTCGCACTTCGTTCAATTACAGGGTCAGTCAATTCACCTTTCTGCCCGTTAATAGCGGGAGAGAGCAAAACCATCTTTTCTTCCATTCGTGCTTCTACTTCTGTAGCTGTCATATTCCGATAATGTGCAAGCACATCGAACAGATCATTGAAGAATCCTCGCTCGATTATCTCGGCCTGTTGAGCTAACATTTCAGCATTAAGCTGCGAGTTAACGCCTGTTATTAAGGGTTTAGGTGGTTCCGACATTGGACTACCGTACATAATTGCACCGGGGGATGTCATAGGTTGACCGATCACACTCTCCGAAGCTATCCACCAGGGTGGGTTTTGAGCACGTTCAGCCGACTCGATGAATGTCTTACGCATCCTGTCATACATCTTAATTTCAGGCAGAAGGAAATGCGACGGACATCTACCGTAATCTTCTCCGGGTACTGTAGTAAATCGTACTACTATATAAGGCTGCTCATAGTAACCACCCTTTTTAACTACCCTGCGGTCTGCTTTATTCAGCCATACAGAAACAAACGGGAATGACCCTATTTTGAATCTATCAAATTTATTATTAGGATATACACAGTGAACAAACTCAAACTTCTTAGGCCCATAAGGGTTAGTTTTACGTTCTACATCAAACTGCTTACCCATAGATATATCACCGAACTGACCTATTGCTTGTCTTACCGTCATCCACTTAGTCTTGAAAACAGTATCGACTATACCACGGTGATTGACCTCAAAGGCAATATCCCGCAGGTGGTGATTCTCAAAGACCAATCCATCTTCCCACATTACGGAAATACAGGCGGTTCCAAAGATACATAAGTTCTGTATGCAGGAATACATTTCTCTCTGGTAATTACTATCCCAAAGAGATTGGTGTACTATAACTCTAAAGTCACTAAGCCATCGTTTAATATCTGTCTGTTCATTCTGCTCATCTATAGATGCTTTAAGCGTAAACCAGTGTTGTCCCACCGGCATAAGATACGCATATACACCCGCACCCATACGCTGTGCAGCAAGGGCAGGAACAGCAGTATAAATATTTACTGTCCTAATCTGTCCCTGATGAGTGGGTATAGTAACCATCATGTCTTGTGCTGCTGGCTGCAAATACTTAGCTATCTCACTAAGAACAGCTGAATACTTGGCTTTATCCGCATAAGCGACTGTAACACGAGACAAGAGTTCATTTACAGGATTTTCACGTATTTGTGCTACCATTGTTTAACCCAATCGATCCGTTAATGTTTTCTGTATGCCGTATTTCAAAGTAGATTTTCTGCCCGGTGGAATACGCTTACGTTCCTTATCACGTTCTGCACCCGCACTATCCTCTATTCTACGAACCTCTTGCTGTTTAGCAGGTTTCTCTGGTGCTCTTATTTTGGGTGCACTGCCCCCACCACCGAAGAACCTTAGAGAGGGTCTTTCTAAATAATCGTAAAACATCTTAACTCCTTACGCTGGGATGTACAGCACTACCAATTGACCAACGAAGTTACTAGAACTCTGGTCAGTGGATGATATTAGCGTAATATAACCATCAGCGGCTATTGTTACAGGGCCATCACCAATCAAGTCACCAACATAGGTTGGCTCTGTTGCATCAGTTACGGTTTCTGCTGTTCTGTATATACCCACAGCATTACAGTTAGCTGCTTCTACCAGACCATTAGGGTCAGCCGAACCAACTGCGGCGGTAGCATCAAGGCCAACGTCCAATGTACAGGCCCCACCTGCGGCAGTACCTACATACAATATGATGTCCAGAATACAGTCACCTGCATTCATAGCAATTGCTGTGGCCTGTGCCCCACCACTAAGTAGTGCTTCCAATTGAGTAGTTGCCAAGACCTTAGCGGCTATACCACCTACCGTAAGGCCGGCGGCAACAGCAGAGCCTAGTTTTGCTTCTGTTACTGAACTAGCACCTAGCATAGCTGTTAGTATACCAGCTGCCTTAACTCTAATTTTGTTTTTAAGTGAAGAACCCGGCGTTACTACGGTTTCGAGAGAAACTTCATCACAAAAACCCTTATGTGACCTGAATGCAAACATAATTACTGCTCCTATAAATAATTTAAAATATTCTTTACTGTTTCTTTATCGTCTTTTAAAAGACCCAAAGCCTTATTACAACTGCCGCATATCTTCATCATAGGTAGAACTCGTTAATGGCCTGAGGGTGTTGATTCACCCGTGTATTTCGTTTGGTGCAAACTACCCTAGAGGCAGCCAGCAAAAAGTATAATGTACCATGGAAATAATGGTCAGGTTTATTTGATAACTGTCGGTATCGATATACAGATAAACCAGTTTTCTCATCTGTTTCCAATATCTTAACTGTATTTGTCATTTCATATGCATATTCCTCAATTTCCGTACATCTGCGTGGTAATATAAGTTCCTGATTACTAATGGAATCATGTGTTTTATCACACCACTTTGTTCGATTACAAACTACAGTGGCCGGTACAACTGGAGGTTTACTCCATACTGCAGGGCCACGTTTAGTATCTGAATATCTGTTTAAGAACGATTTATAGGGTTCCGCTTTCTGGAACTGCTCAATCATATGAATTTCCGGGTCATGGTCAAATATTGCAAAATGAACATTCATTCGTTCTGCTACCTCATGTAGTTCAAACTGATCCTTGGCTCTACCTACTTTTAGTATCTCATACTGTCTATCATTAATCTTAATCCCAATAACATAGTGTAAGAATTTACCAACATCAACTCCCATTACTGTGGGTATACTTGAGTAGTTACTTTGAACATACTGACCTGTACAGGCGAATACATCTTGCTGTGACAACTTATGTTCTGCTGCTATAAAAGGTAGTCCTAAGACAGTCCTATAAAATTCTTCTTTTGAGTACTGAAACGCTTCTGGATCTCTCCACTGTTTTATAAGTAGCCCAAGATTTCTGTTAGGATTAAGCATCTGTGACACCCAATAACCAACTACATCCCTATCGTGATACTTAGGAACCCACAAGGAGCCCGGAGACCATGGTACAATGTACCTATCGCAATGCTTGCATACCATATGTCCAATCCCATCCGAATCGATCCTAATGGCTTTCTCTGCGTCGTTAATGAACTCATCCTCGATGCAGGTTTTCTTACCACATGCCTCACAATGAATAAACCATTGTCGTTGATCTGATAACTGGAAGATGGTGTCAAGACCATCACCCGGAATTTTAGGTGTACCAACATCGGTACGTCTGTTTATCTTAGAGTTTCCTAATCTCTGGTTAAGTTGTTTAGCCATATCCTCATCAAAGATGGCCCTCTCATCAAGTATGATCCAATCTGCCGGTGTTGATCTAGCTGCACTACTATCCTTTGCTTCTCCCTTTACTCTAATTCCTGCTCCAGCCCCGAAGAAATAGATGTTAGTTTTACCGATCCTACGGCAATCGTTTCTGTTGGTTCCCCCAAGCTGGTATTTGACATGTGGATTCTCGTCGAGGAAATACTGGAATCTTCCAGCAGAGAATACGTCAACTCCCGTTCTTTGCGGAAAGTAGAAAATGATTCCTTGGGGATACTTGTTATAGATGGCCCCATGAGTTGCCTCAATAACTTTTCCGATAGTTTTTCCAACCTGTGATCCAGTTTGAATAACTTCATTGTCCTTTACCTTTCCATCCATCGTATAGTACGATAGAAGTTCTTGCTGATATGATCGTGTCCTTAACTCATACGGATGTCCATCAATAGACAGATGCGTATAGTGTGCCCATGCTGCCGCTGATCCTGCAATCAATTGTTCTTGAGTCAGTTCCATTAAGAACTCATTCCAATCATAGATAAAGTAATATTTTCTATTACTATTGATTCAGTAGTAGCATCTGTAGTAGCCCACACTTCTACAGTATCCCCTGCATCTAAAGTAACTATTCCCCCGAAAGAAAATGAAACTGTATCCCCGGAACCACCTTGTAGCGTGTCATGTGCCTCGGTATTAGCCAATTCTTCAAATCCATTATTAACAAATACTGCCATATTTATTGTTTGTTTTCCTACTGAATCATTATGTACCGATATATGACAATTAACTGAATATATACCACTATCAGTTATAGTTATATGATTCTCTGTATGATCTGGCATAGTGCCATTAAACGGTCCGTTAGTATCAAAATCCGTAATCTGTACATAAGAACCGACATCTAATTCTACAGAATTTGAATTATCATCTACATATATATCACCATAAACAGAATGTGGTACTAAAGTTACTAAGTCCTCTACTGTTACATAATTACCAAAATCATATCTACCTCTACCTAACATATTATCCCCGCCTTAGAAAGAATATACTTTCTTCACCTGTAACTTCAAGAGTACCCTCAAACTCTGTACCATCCTCGCCCCAGAATTCGCCATCCCGTACGTCACCCGTAGCGATATTAGCAAACGTACCCGCATCACCGGCTACTGTATCGTCGTCCAGTACATTACCTACACTCGGCCTATCACCACCCGGCCCCCAATTTGAAAACATTCCAGTCATAACTCTCCCTCTTACGGCTCTGTAAGTTTCGATACTACCTGTGTAACGGCAGCAATATTTGTTAAATCTAATTCTCTCATTTCTTTTCTGACAAGTACAGTTGCAGTGCCTTTTCTCTTGACCAAGAAATCCCAGGGAGTAGTAGCAGTATCTATTTCTGTATCACCCTCAAGAATATCCATAAGCAAATCAACAACTGTATCTAGAGTAGTAATCGTTCCGGGTATTGTAGTACCTGTAGCGGTATTTATTGTATCCACTTTACCATCAGTAGTAGAAAGTGAGGATGCAAGAGCCAAGTCAACAAGTGAATTAGTATCTTTAGCAAAGGCTGTGCCTTTCATATCCACAATATCTTCTAATATTAAGGTCTGATTAGCGGCAGTAGCATCACCTCCTGTTCCTGATGGTGCTTGTGCTAAGGCCCCCGTTGTAAATCTTGATACACCTGCATTACTCTCTATGAGTTCATTAAGCAGGGCAGTAACTACACCTGGAGGTGTGGCAGGGTCGTAATCAACCGCAAGTAAGTGGTCAAGGTGTAAGGCCACAAGAGCGTCATTACATTCAGATTCAATTCCAGCGGCGTCAGGAATCAATGCTATTTCATCACTAAGAGTCTCTAGTGTGTCGCTATCTGCTCCCGTACGGGCCACCTGTGTAGCACCACTGTCAATAGAGATCAGAGGATATGCTGTGGACTCATCATAGGTAGTCGCCTTAATAGCGTCTGCTATGAGGTCTACGGCTGCACCCGAAAGATGCAGATCAACCAAAGAATTGGTGTCCTTAACAAAAGCAGTACCCTTAATATCTACTAAGTCCACAAGAATCTCATCTTGCTTTGCTTCTGTAGCACTGCCCCCACTTGGAGCATTCTGTAATGCCGCAGTAGTATATTCATACGTACCAGCATTATCTACCAACAAGTCTTTAAATATTGAGCCGGCAGTACCCTCGCCTACCCAAGCTACGCCGAGTAAATGGTCAAGATGTATATTAGACAGGGCCAATGCACATTGAGTAGTAACATTAGCATCTGTAGGTAGAGCAGCGATTTCATCACTTAAGGTTTCCAGTGTATCTCCATCTGCTCCAACTCGAGCTACTTGTGTTGCTGCAGCATCAGCCGATTCAAGGGGGTATGCAGTAGATTCATCGTACGATACTTTCTTAATAGCATCTGCCGCAAGATTCATAGCCGCACCAGCCGCTATATCATTGAGATCGACCATCTTCTTTGTCTCAAATGTAACAGTAATATTCACAGCAATAGCCGTAGCCGCTGTAAATAGGAATCCGGCTTCATCGTAGTTAGTGTCTGCTTGAGACATAGTGAACTTATACTGTCCGTTCCCCATTTCAGCAAAAGAACCTGTCACTGCGCCTTGGGCCGCATCATCACCGGACTTAACTCCCGCAGGTGAGGCCCCCGTTAATACTAAACCATCGGCAACTTTAATCAATACGAAATATATAAATTGACCCGCTGTATTTTTCTGTAACATTATAATTCCTTAACTTGCCAAAGCAATATCAGTGGTTGCTATTCTAACACTAATGCTAAGTTCCTGACCCGCATCGTTAAATACGGCCACTTTAAAATTCTTATATAGTCTGGGATCTACTGGCATAAATACACGAACAGTATTATTTTGTACTGGAATAAATGTCATGCTATAAGGATTACCAATAGAGGGTTCCTCAAAATTAGTACCGTCAATATCGTTAAGGATGGAGACAGTGCAGACACCATCAATAGCTCCTGTATTATCTTCTACAGCAGTAATAGATACAACGCAAGCGGCTTTACCGTTAATAGAGGTAGAGTCGCCTGTCTCTGTAACTGAATCGGCCAAGGCATCGCTTGACCAGTTACCTGCACTTTTTTGTACAAAGCCATAGGCACTTGTCGTATAACCTGTATTTGCCATTATTCATTCTCCCAATCGTTTAGTGCGTTAGTAGCCCTATTTCTAAATACTATTAGTACTTCCCACATTATATGTATCCTTTATATGTTAAAACACAATTATGATCTTCCCCCCTAATAGCCAATTTACGTAGGACGAATCTATTTGCTTCCTCATTACATTCAAAATCCTGTGTCGGCCCGTATATCATATGACCCCTCACACAGTCGCAAGAAGAAGAACCGCTAATGAAGCGATATATCAACTCAAAGTCGTCTAATTCGCTACTAAACGTCCTAGAAACCACTTTATGAAAGTCGGTCTCTGTATCTACAAAGGATAGAGTTACCTGTCTGGGTTCAGCATCACACACATATTTCCTAACTAGTGAGGCATTTACTGTATAAACACCAAAAGGCATCCAGAAATAGATGATACCATTCCAATAGGATACCTCACCTCCCGCCAGATTACGGTAGTTAATCATCATCATCGTGAACCTGCTTCCGTACAGATTCCACCATCGCTACCTCTAATTGTTTGATTAGGCCCTGAAAACACAATATTCGCTTGCGTTGTGCATCAATCGCAATATTGGCTTTCTTAATTTCTCTGCGATAGCTATCTTTCTTTCTATTATAGTGCTGTCTCTGACACGGTCTCATAGTACCTGATTGCTCCCTACTGCCCAGAATGGACTAAATGCCGGTGAGGAACTATGAATAGCTCCGTGGTATGGCAAAAAGGAATCTTCTCGATAATCCAACCAAGGGTCATTAGCAAGTCGTACGATCTCATGTTCCATTACTTCTCTATCCCAGACCTTAATACTATCAATCATTCCTGTATAATCATCGGATGGATCGCTATTACGATGTCCGAAATCTATTCCCCCAGTTTGATTTCCAGCATTCCAGTAATCTTCCGCTCCCTCTGTTATATCTATTCCATCTACCCAGATTTTACTGTTATTAGCGTCTGTAGCTGAATTATAATACCAGACTATAATTATATGATGGGTCTCTCCTACAACCCAACTAAATGTGCTTCCCGCTCTCCTATTAGCATTATTGATGTGATTGAATTGTAATTCCTTATCAGTTGCATGATAATATATAAGGGTGCGTGGATGTGTATCAGCAGTACCAAGATTAGGAAAAGCCAATAAGATTTGATTACCAGATAAATCGGTGGGGGTTACTACTAATTCTACAGTACATGGAAATGTGACAATCGCTGTAGAGTTTAATTCAGCACCACTGCTTACAAAATCAAAAGCCGGTCCATATATACCATTTTTGAATGCCATGCTCGGAATACTATGTGATGGTGACATATTGCCAAAACGCGAATAATCGTTATAATCCCCATCAAAGAGGATAGGGCAATCCAATATAAGATCACGCCTTAAATCAGACCATTGAGGTCTACTTAGTCTATTTGGTTTCTGCTTCATATTATTCCTAATAAGCGAGAGAGCCCCACCAGTAGGCTCTCCCAGAGTAACTTAGACGTTCCAAGGAACGAATGCCTGAACGGACATTGATAAGACCCACTACAGGTCTAAGAGCCCGTCTGTTTGAAAGTCAACTATTCTATTTTTTCAACCATTACTTGTTTTTGGACAGTTTTGATCCTGTTTCTCTTTTCCTCTGCCATCAGTTCAGCCATAATACGATTACAGAGCTTTTCTTTCTCTGGCGACATTTCTACATTAATACCCTGCGAACCCTGCACAGTATCCTTAAAGGCTCCTATACGATCTCCTATGGCTTTTAATACAGATAGCTCGGTTTTCATGGCTCCCGCTCTATGGGTAGCATCCCACAGTTCTCTAAGATGTACATCAAGCCAATCAAGTCTAAAGCCGATCTGCTCACTAAGGAAATCCCTGTACTTGCGTATAGCCTCTTGGACATACGGCAGGTTGAGAGTTCGATGAGCTTCCACTGCAGCAACGTTCAGATTCTTAGACTTGTACGTAATAGCGTACGCTTGCGTAGCATTATCGTATG
>SDBS01007838.1_pt1 | contig 10347 bp, 6 predicted proteins | sample 2277091 | NCBI WGS metagenome assembly SDBS01 (sample SAMN10404972, study PRJNA504765) | marine sediment metagenome | isolation source: marine sediment core GS10_PC15, 163 cmbsf | place: Arctic Ocean: Southern Knipovich Ridge | collected 2010 | reverse complement strand
TACGACACCAATGGAACGCTTGATTTCTCTTATGTTGACGAGTTTTCGGCGGGATCTTTTACTGCGACTACGAACGGATTGTCTGCCTGGACCTGAAAAGCGGCAAGGAGAACTGGCGCAGCGCGCCGATCGCGGTAGGCCTCGGGGGCAGGGGCACGGTGGGCACGCTCGTGGCCCACGACAAGGCGGTCCTGTTCAAGTCCTATTCGGGCAGATTGATCGCCCTGTCGCCCCAGACGGGCAAACAGCTCTGGCAGGGGCCCAAGTACTCCGGGCCGGGCGTCGCCAACCCGCACGACCTGTTCGTTGCGCAGGGCCTGGTCTGGACCGGCGAGACAAAACTGCCCGTGACGCACGAGCAGATCGAACTCAGGCGTCAGGGATTGGATCCGCTGACCGGCAAGGTGATGCGCGAGGTGGTCGTGCCCAGGCTGATAAGCTGGGGGCACCACTACCGGTGCTATCGCAGCAAGGCCACGGAGCGTTTCCTGCTGCTGCCCAAGCGCGGTATCGAGTTCGTGGACCTGGAGGGCAAGGACCACATGCGCCACGACTGGCTGCGTCCGCCGTGCATGTACGGCGTGATGCCGGCGAACGGCCTGCTCTACGTGGCCCCGCACCAGTGTGTGTGTTACCAGGGCGTGCTGCTGTCGAACTTCAATGCCCTAGCCCCGCGGCGCAGGGCCAAGAGCCAGCCGGCGACTGCGGGCGAGCGCCTGCAAAAGGGACCAGCATGGGGCAAGGTCAAAGCTGACGAGCAAGCGTCAAAGGAGGACTGGCCTGCCTATCGCCACGACCCGCTGCGCAGCGGGGCCACGCGCACGGCAGTGGGGGCCAATGTGAAGGAAAAGTGGAGTGCAAAACTGCGAGGTCCGCTGACACCGTTGGTTGTCGCCGGAGGCAGGGTGATCGTTGCCCAAAAGGATGCCCACATTGTGCGGGCCCTGGACGCCGAGACCGGCAAGGCGCTGTGGCATTTCGCGGCCGGGGCACGCGTGGACTCGCCGCCGACCGTGCATAAGGGTCTTGTCCTGTTTGGTTCGGCCGACGGATGGGTCTATTGCCTGGACCTGGCGCAGGGGCGCGAGGTGTGGCGATTCATGGCCGCGCCGCATGAGCGGCGCGTCACGGCATACGGACAGGTGGAATCGGCCTGGCCGGTCCACGGCAGCGTGCTCGTGCAGCGCGACGTGGCCTATGTGACGGCCGGGCGCTCCTCGTTCCTCGACGGCGGGATTTACATTTACGCCCTCGATCCGCGCACCGGAAAGGTCCTGCACCAGGCGCGCCTGGACGGGCCGCGCCCGGATCCGTTCAAGGACAAGGGATTGGCGGGCTACATGGACGGGGCCAAGTCCGGCCTGCTGGTGGGCGACGGCGCGGATATCTACCTGTTCCAGGAACGGTTCGGCAGCGACCTGAAACGCCATCCCTCGCCCATGCAGAGACCGGGCAGGGAGGGCGGAGGCTTTCGCGTATACCCCCCGTCCGAGCAGCGAGGCTCCACGGGCAAACGGTTGATAACGACACACGGTTTCCTTTCAGACGTGGACAATGAGGGCAAGTACTGGACCTACGGGAACCGTTGGCCTGGGTGGAGCCGCAAGATGGGCGGGCTCACCTATGGCCAACTGCTCGTCTTTGACACCGATGCGCTCTACGGAGTCCACGTCTTTGTCGGGAACGCACGCGTGCGCAGGGGCAGGACCCTCGGAGGAAAGGGCCAGCGCCTGTTCGCACGCGACCACGGTTCGAAGAAAGACCGCTGGTCGGTTTTTGTTCCGATTCGCGTGCGCGCCATGGTCCTGGCCCGTGAACGTCTTTTTCTGGCCGGGCCGCCGGACATAGTCCCGGCCGATGATCCTCTGGCCGCCATTAAAGGCCGGCGCGGCGCAATGCTGTGGGCAGTGTCCGCGGCAGACGGCAAGAAGCTCGCGGAACTCAAGCTCGACGCGCCGCCTGTTTTCGACGGCATGGCCGCCGCGGGCGGGCGGCTATACATCTCCCTCGAAAACGGCCGCCTCGTCTGCATGGAGGGAAAGGAGACGGATCGCTGATTAAGATCCGGGTAGATTATGAATGCAGTGAATCGACAGTCCAATAAGCCGGCCGGATCGGCGGGCCACCACGCCAAACCGCTGATAGTCTCGGTGCTGATGCTGGTGGCGGCTTCCTCGTTGCAGGCAATGACGGTGGCTGAGTTCCGCCGGCTGCCTGACCACCGTATCGCGGTGCACACTTCTTATGGTCTGCGATACGCCCGGCCGCTGAATGGCAGGCAAGTGCAAATAGCGATCGGCCTGAGTGTTTCTCCGAGCGTGAGCGACCCCCAGGCGTATCGGGTAATCAGCTTCGATGATGACGGCTACGCCTACAGGAAGTTCGTGAAGCCCGTGAAGGTGAGCGTGGGGAAGACCGCCGAAGCGCGGGGCGTGGAGGGATCTGCTTTCGCCAGGTTCGACAGGACGGTCGTGACCCTGGACCTGCCGTCGCTGATGAAACACGGCAGAACCTACTACATCCTTGCCCAGGGAGGCGAGCGTTATAAGGGCTTGATGGTAACGGCAGCCCATACGGCACAGGGCTTCACCTACAAGCGGCGAGTCATCCCGCCGGTCCCGGACAACGCCGTGGACATGGCGGTCATGGGGCTGCGGAACATCGAGCCGGTGGGCCCGGGACTGATACGGCTGGAGTTCGGGGCGAATTTCTCACCTTCGCAAGGGTCCAGGGCGGGTAACTACAGGGTCACCATCAACGGCCGCGCGGTGAAGGTAGTGAATCTCGGCCGCCGCACCATGGTAGAGACTTACGTTCCCTTCGGCTGGCCCTACAAGGCGGTCCCGTGGCATGAGATCTTTCTGGAGTTGGACAGGCCCCTCGGCGACGGCGACAGCCTTGCCGTTGAGGCTGCGGCATCGGTTACCACCGCAACACGCACCGCGATCATGAAGTTCGACGCCAAACGCACCTTCTCCAACTCGATCAAGGTCAACCAGATCGGGTATCTGACCGATTCGCCGATCAAGATTGCATACGTGGGCCGCTGGATGGGATCGTTCCCCGAAGGTGAGCCCGGGGCAAATCCCTCGCTTCTGTTCAAGCAGGAGCCGTCCTACACCATCTGCGATCTGAGATCGGGCAAGGCCGTCTTCAACGGTAAAGCCAAGCTGATCCACAAGTCCGGCCGCTTCGATGAGGGCATCCACAAGGCCGATCACTCGGGAGAGAACGTCTACCTGATCGACTTCACGGCCTTCAAGACGCGGGGGCGGTACTTCATCGCCGTCGGCGGCGTGGGGCGCAGCCTGCCTTTCGAGATCGCCGACGACATCTACAACAAGGCGTTCCAGATCCAAAGCCACGGCCTCTACACGCAGCGATGCGGGATCGAGCTGGGCCCGCCCCACACCAAGTGGCGGCGCATCGCCTGCCACAAGAAAGGGATCCTCCCGATCACGCAGTTCAGGCTCGACAAGTACGACTGGAAGGACTTCCCGAAACTCGTGATAAAAGGCCGCAAGCTCGATGCGTTCGGCGGGCATCATGATGCCGGCGACTACAATCCCAGGAGCCATATCGACGTGGCCCAGTCCCTCATGGATGCATACGAGATTGCCCCGCGGAAGTTCCATGACGGCCAGCTCAACATCCCCGAGAGCAGCAACGGCATTCCCGACGTTCTCGACGAGGCCAACTGGGCGATGCGTTTATGGTTCGGCCTGCAGGACCGGGACGGGGGCGTGTTCAACGGCACCGAGTCCAACGGCGATCCGGATTTCGTCCAGTCCGTGGAGCTGGACGTCCTGGGGGATTATGCCTTCGCCAAGGACGCCGCCGGATCGTTCACGTTCGCGGCCGTGATGGCCCAGGCCTCCCGAATCTGGAAGTCACTGGGCAAGGGCACCGAAGCGGCTGGCTTTCTGGCCCGGGGCAAACGGGCCTACCAGTGGGCGGTGCGGCACGAGCCCAAGCTGATGGCCAATGAAGCCGAACGATACAGCAAGTGGCTTTCGCCGATGGCTTACGCGGCTGCTGAGATGCTGCTGACGACCAGGGACAGGACGTACGACAAGGACTTCCTGGAATCCTGCGTCTGGTCGCGCAAGGCCGACTCACCACTTGACGTCCACAAGAAGTACGACCAGGGCAGGGCCGCGTGGGCCTATGCGCGGTGCGCCGACGACGTGGCAACGGGCAAGATCAAGCAGGCCGTCACGCAGGCCATCATCACCGACGCGGACTACCGGATAGCCAAGAGCGCGACTATGGCCTACGCGTTCGTCCGCCATCCGTGGGCGCCGATCACCTGGGGCACCGGGGCGTATCAGAATCACCTGACGTCTACTGTCTGGTCGTGGCACCTGACGGGCAGCGACAAGTACAGGCTGTGGATGGTCCGCACCTGCGACAATACCCTCGGGGCCAATCCGCTGAACCGTTCCTACATTGTTGGGGCGGGGACGCGGACGGTTCGCTGCCCGCTGCACAACAGCCGCTACAGCCACATGGGCGAGGTGATCGACGGCCAGCAGGTCCAGGGCCCGAACCAGGCCGGAGTCGGCTACCGGGTTACGGAAGTCGCATACCCGAAGGTCAATGCCAAGTTCGCCAACCTGTACACATTCTGTGACAATCACTTTTGCATCGCGATGGATGAGGGGGTGTCCAAGGCCCAGGCCAAAACCATGGCCGTCTTCGGCCTGCTCCTGCCCGACAGGAAATGAAAACCCCTTCTTGCTCTTACGGCTTGGTCACTTCGACTCGGATGTTCGTGTACCTCGGGCCGGTGGTGTCCTTCGGCGGGCTGCCAAACTCGCGGGCGTAGTGAATGTTGTCGCTCAGGCCCACATATCCCTTGGGTCTGGGCTTTCCTGACTGGTAATAGATCAGCGGGCGCTTCTTCCAGCAGTTTCCCACGAACACGGCCTTGCCCTTGGTCTTGAAGGACCAGGAGCTCCAAGCGTCTTTTGACCGTACCGTGAGGAGTTTCGAAATCCCGATGCGATTGTCTGGAGTTCCATTTCCATCCTTATCCTCCCAGGCCGTTATGTAGAAGGCTCCGTCGGCCCCCGGCGCGGCGTGCTTGATACTCACGCGATAGCTGGTTCCCTTGGCGAATTCCGGAAGAATCCGCCACAGTTGACAGGCGTGACCCGCGCGAGCGGCTACCACGACCTGCTGGCCGACAGTTCCGATGGGCTTGGCCTTCGTCCGGCCGTATTTCTTGAGCTCCTTCTCGACCTGCGCCAGGAGAACCTTCACCTGGAAAGTCTGAGTGTCCGCCGCGGTATGGCGTGCCAGAAACTGCTCATAGTATGTCTTGGCACGCACCAGCATATTCATTTTGGTGAACAGCCCGGCCATCTGGAAGAGTTGCTTGAAGTACCAATCGCCCAGAGTCCTACAGGCTTGAACCTTCAACTTGTCGACGGCTTGGGCCGCCAGCGGGACGTGCCTTCGCCACGTCTGGTCGACGTCTTCGCTCAGGTGTTTCGACGCCTCTGTCGGATCGTCAAGATCGGTCACGAGGGCTGCAAGTAGTTTGGTCCGCACAGGTGTATTCTTTGGGTCCTTGGCCAGGCTCTCCTTATAACGATCGACGTTCTGTTGGACTCTGGCCAGATACGCCGCTCGACGCTGCTTGAGTTGTATGTCGGCCCTGTTGTCGAGCTTGAGAAAGGTTGCAACGGAACCGGCCTGCAGATACGCGGCTGCCGCTTTCTGCCATTTGCCCTCCTGTTCACAAAGGGTGGCGGATTCCAGAAGACCCGCAACAAGGTTGCGTCCCAGTCTCGCCTTCTCTTGCCTGTCGCGGGTGATGTGATACCAGGCGCGATACAGCTCGACTTCCTTTGCCTTCCAGTCGTTCTTTCTGTCGGGGGCCTTCTCGACAAGCGACGCAAGCGATTTGGCTGCAGCATCGAAGCCCTTGGCCGATCTGCTGGCAATTCCGTATTGGGCAGCCTTTTCGAGCAGAGCGATCTGGAGCTTTGCATTGCCTTGGGCGGCCGACACAGCCCCGTAGAGTGTTGTCGCCCGTTCGGTATCGGTCTTGGCCTGTGCGATGAGGTCCTTTATCAAAGCATCGGTGGTTTCGTCGGCCGGCACCCGGCCGGCAGAGGCAAACACGGTGATGAGACCTATCGCCAGGGTCAGTAGCTGTTTCATGTTACTGTCCAGTCTGCGTCCTGCCAGACTGCCCGAGTCTTCGCGGTGTAGGGCCCGCTTATGGCCGGATTATACCAGCTTCCTGGTCAATGATAAGCGGGAACCGGACGATGAGGAATGCGGGCTAAGCCTCGGTGAACCGCAGGCCCACGGCGACGTAGCCTTCTTCGAGCAGGCAGTGCCGGTCGACACGGACGACTGAACCGGGCACGGGCCCCTTGCTCAGGGCGGCAAATTCGGGACGATTAACGCTACCCACGCTCAGGCGCAGCGGCTGACCCACCTTCACCGGAGTGGCAACCGGTACGTACATCAGCATCCCGCTTTTTGATATGTCCACACATCGACCTGGGAATTCCCGATTCGAAGGCCCGTGAAGAAAGTTCACGTTTGTGGACAACGGATATCGCTGATCCTGCCTGCGTTCTGCCGATTCCTTGGCACACATTCCATGGCCCCTTATGCGATCCAATGGCTAACCAGACTATGACTATCGCAAATGAAGGTGTGTATATTATACTCTCTTGCTGGTTTCATCACAAGATCGGTTTTAGCCGGATTCAGGAGAACGCAATGGGCTCGAAGTTACGTCGAATCGGCATCATGACCGGCGGAGGCGACTGTCCCGGCCTGAACGCCGTGATTCGTGCGGTGGCCAAGGCCGCTATTGGCGGCGGCCTGGAGGTCGTAGGCATCGAGGATGGGTACCTGGGCCTGATCGAGAATCGCCTGCGGGTGCTCAGCTACCTGGATGTAAGCGGCATCCTCACCCGTGGCGGCACGATTCTCGGCTCGTGCAACAAGGCAAATCCGAGCAAGTATGCGATGCCGGACGGCAAAGGCGGCTGGGAGATTCGCGACGTTCGCGACCAGGTCCTCGAACATTGCAGCGAGGGGGCCCTGGACGCACTGGTCGTCATCGGCGGCGACGGGACCATGAGCGGGGCCGCCGATCTGGTCGAACGGGGGCTGAATATCGTCGGTGTGCCGAAGACGATCGACAACGACCTGTGGGGCACGGAGATCACGTTCGGTCACGACACGGCCGTGGCGACTGCGTCCGACGCGCTGGACAAGGTCCACACGACGGCCTCGAGCCACCACCGCGTGATGGTGGTGGAGCTGATGGGGCGTTACTCGGGGTGGCTTGCGCTTCACGCGGGGGTGGCCTCTGGCGCGGACGTGATTCTGATCCCTGAGATACCGTTCGACATGGCGAAGGTGACCGAAGCGTGCGTCCAGCGCGACAGGGGCGGCAGGGGCTTTACGATCATCGCGGTTGGCGAGGGCGCGGCTCCGGTCGGCGGGCAGCAGTTCATTGAGCGCGTCGTGGAGAACTCTCCGGACCCGGTCCGCCTGGGCGGGGTGGGCAAGTTTGTAGCCACGGAGATCGAGAATCTCAGCGGCCTGGACTGCAGGTCCATCGTCCTGGGTCACGTCCAGCGCGGCGGAACGCCAACCGCTCGCGACCGCGTGCTGGCTACGGGCTTTGGTCATCATGCTTTTGAGCTTCTGAAGAGCGGGCGCTTCGGGCGGGTGGTCGTTCAGAACAACGGTTGCGTAACCTCCACAACTATCGCCGAGGTGGCGGGCAAGGTCAGGACGGTCCCCGTCGATTATTCGCTGCTGGCGGCGGCAAGGGCCGTCGGAACCTCCTTCGGGGATTGAGGCAATCAGCCGCAAACGGCCGAAGAAGTGAACATGTCTCTTGCCAAGCCGTCCACATGTGTTCGGCCGGCTGTGCGGCTCCTGGCCCTTGCCGGGTGCTTCTTTGTGCCGTTCGCCCTCGGCGCCAAGCCGGCACCAGCGGTCAAGAAGCCCGTCAAGCCGGTATCGCCACAGGAGAAAGTGGCGGCGCTGATTGCGGCTTACCGGAAGGAAGTGAAGGCGACGGTCGGCGTGTCGGCCGTGCGGGTGGCCGACGGAAGGGCGCTGGTCTCGATCCGCCATGACCGGCGGTTTGTCCCGGCGAGCAATCAGAAGCTGCTGACCAGCGCCTTCGCGCTGGCGAGCCTGGGCGGCGAGTTCAAGTTCGTCACAACGGTCTATCTGCTGAAAACGGGCGAGCTCCTTATCCGCGGCAACTTCGACCCAACCCTGGGCGATAGGCGCCTGTCGGCGGCGGCTGGAAAGAGCCGCTACGTGGAGCTGGACCGCTGGGCCGCTGCCGTCAAGGCCGCCTTGCCCAAGTCGCAGACCCGCCGTGGTGGGAAGCCCCCGCCGCAGATTCTGCTTGAAGACAGCCCCAAGGCGGCGGACTACCGGCATCCGGACTGGCCTAAGTCAGACTTCCGCGCCCAACACGGGGCGCCGGTGGGGAGGCTCAACTTCAACAGGAACTGCTTCGAGGTAAAGTTCCGCCTTTCCAAAGGCAGGGTGATTCCCGGGATCTTTCCGGACAGCCGCTTCTTCCGCATTGTCAACAAGGTCAAGGTGGGACGGAAGCACATCTGGTCGCTGACGCCTGACGCCGATCACTCGGTGCTTACGCTGCGCGGCACGATCAGTCAATCCACGCCGGATGCCTTACCCGTCGCGGCGGACAACCCGCCGATGCTGCTGGGGCGGGCGCTGGCGGAGCGCCTCGTCCTGGCCGGCGTGAAGTTCACCGGACAACTGCACGTGGTCGCCCCCGGCAAGACGGATTTGAAGGACGCAAAGGTGATCTGCCGCACCGCTGCCCCTCTGGCCCGCGCGATGGGCCTGTCCAACAAACACAGCCTGAACATGACGGCCGAGTGCATATTCCTCCGCGCGGGGGACGGCACGTGGTCCGGCAGCGCCGAGAAGATGGTCGCCGTTTTTGCGCGCGTTTACGGCGTGAAAGCAAGCGAGCTGAGGGTGCGGGATGGAAGCGGCCTGTCAAAGGGCAACGAAATTGCGCCGGTCGCGATGACGAAGGTTCTGTGCGGCGTGCTGCGCCGGCGCGATGGGGGCGTTTTGTTGCGCAGCATGGCCGTCAGCGGAAGCGAGGGCAGTCTGTTCAAGAGACTCACCGGCTCTTATCGCGGGCGGGTGCTGGGCAAGACCGGATGGATCAGAAAGGCATCGGGCCTCAGCGGGTACATTCTGGACAAGGCCGACCGGCCGATAATCACCTACTCCGTGCTGGTTGGGGATCTTCCCGGCGGGATGAACCTGCGGACGAAAAAATTGCAGGACGACATCTGCCGGGTGCTGGTGGACTATCTCGATGCTTCTGCGAAGGGACAGCCGCCGAAGAAGTAGCAGGTCGCGCAGGCTGGTAAGGGGTTAGAGTTGATAGGTTAGAGGTTAGAGGTTAGAGAAGGCTCCCATACCGCGCGCGGGTCCTACCACGCCTCGATTTCGCCGACGATCTCCTCCACCAGGTCCTTCACCGTGACGATCCCCGTATGCCTGCCGAGCTCGTCGGCGACCACGGCCATTACCTTATGCCCACGCTGAAGGCGATACAAGGCATCGGTGACCGGAGTCGAGGCACTCATGATCGGCGGGACGGTAGCTTTGTCGGCCGGCTGCTCGTCGTCGGCGCCCGTGAGGACGTCGTATATGTCCAGGATACCCGCGACCTGCCCGTGGGGGTCCATCAGGGGCAGGCGGCTGAACTCGTGGCCGCGGATGGTCTCGATGAGTTGGTCGCGGGTAACGTCCACGGCTGCGCGGGCGACCGCTTGCATGGGCGTCATCACGTCGCCGAGTGTCACGCTGCCGATGCGCATGACCCTTTCGGCCATCAGTGACTGCACGTGCGTCAGCGCGCCGCTGGCAGCGCCTTCGGCGACGATTTCGCCCAGGCCGCCAGGCGCCATCGCGTGGACTCGCACGCCCCCGCGCCCCACAAGCCGCATCAGCAGCCACGTGAAGGCCCGCACCAGAGGCGCCGCACCGCAGGCATTGAACAGTACGCTCGCCCCGCCAAGCAGCCACGCCAGGCGGTACACCAGCGTTTCGGCCGACCGGCGAAACAGGTTCTTGGGCACGCTCTCGCCGAAGATGAACAGGATCGGCGTGGCCACCGCAACGGTATACAGCCCCGCGTAAGTGCCGGCGTGGCCCAGATCGAACATCGCGCTGACCGCGAATGTTGCCATATAGGCGGCCACGTTCGTCCCGATCAGCAGCACCACCAGCAGATTCCCGGGATTGCCCAAGTGTTTTTTCAGCAGCCTTGCCCCTTGCCTGCCGTCCTCGGCG
>SDBS01007837.1_pt1 | contig 10348 bp, 9 predicted proteins | sample 2277091 | NCBI WGS metagenome assembly SDBS01 (sample SAMN10404972, study PRJNA504765) | marine sediment metagenome | isolation source: marine sediment core GS10_PC15, 163 cmbsf | place: Arctic Ocean: Southern Knipovich Ridge | collected 2010 | reverse complement strand
TTCCAAATTTCCTTTACTCCGTCATCCCAGATATTGCCCAGTAAATTTTCCCTTTTAATGTCTTCGCGGCACATCGGCACGCTTCCGTCGAGCAGGATCACGACGTCTCTCTTGTTGTGCCAGCAGGGAAACCGCTTGAGCGGTGAGAGATCCGTTACTCGAACGTCCGAAAGGGTATGACAGAAATGGTCGTACTTCTGAATGATAACGTTGCCGATCTTCTCTTTCCATTCCTTAAAGAAACGCTCCAAATCCTCCTCGTTATCCTTCATTCGTACAGCCTGCACATACAGGTTTTCCGGAAACAGTTGTTTGAGACGTTCAACCGTTTTCACAGCTTCAACAAATCCCTCCCCTCTCAGGTTGCCATAGACAGCCTCACTCCGCGCATCAAGAGACACGATCCATGTCAGAGATTTGTCCGATATCAGAGATTTGTCCGATATCAATGAGGCGGCGCCCGAGCGAGGGGCATTCGACTTGATACGCTGAAGTATCTCTGCGCTCCAACCGATGCCAGAAGTCTCGACGACAAGGCCAAGCCGATCCCTCTGCAGCACCGAGTGGATCAGCTCCGATATCTGACTGTGATAGGCAGGTTCACCCCATAGGGAAAGACTCAAGACAGCATCCTCGCAGAAGGCCTCTATCTGCTCGAGAATGTTCTCAAATTTTTCAATCGGCATCTCGCCGTGCTTGCCGATCTTGGGATTGCGCATACTCGTGTAGGGGCAGTATGCACAGTTCTGCGGGCATCCTTCGACGATCTGGATGTTGAAAAAAGCTGGAAGGGTTCTCAGGATAATGGGTGATTGCTGAAGTGACCGCATGATCGCCTCTTCATCTTCTGCACCGCATTCGAGCAGGCGGTTAATCAGAAGAACATTTCTCTTTGTGTCGGTTGTAAGAGAAACTCTCAGAAGACGAAGATCCTGGGAGGGAATTTCGGTCTCTATATCAAAGGCATTGAGATCCTTCTGGATCAGATCGAACAGGGAGGCTCTCCCAAAGGGTACAGGGTGCTGGGCCGACAGCCTGAGCAGCGCCGGGATGACCTCCACCAAGAGGATTTCGGGGGTCAGCCCGTATGGGTAGCCGTCTGCAAAGCCATACTGCGTGAAGTACCTGGTATGGTTGTCATACATCCGTTGCGCAAGTTTCATGGACAGAAACGGGCAATCTGCAAAAACGTAAAAAATGTGCGAACAGCCAGATGAGACGTTCTGCATTGCCTTTAAAAGCTCCGTGGTGTTCCATTCCTCGTTTACGACTTGCCTGACACCCGGATGAATGGTTTCATGGTCCGATGCAAAAAAGACCACCTCTTGCACTCCGGGCAGGTCGCGACAGAACTGGACCACGCGAGAAAGGACTCTGCTGCTATCGATTAACTGTTGAGACACGTATCGAGAGAGTTCCGTGGCGTTGATGATAGCGATGTTTTTCACTTCAGATTCATTATCGACAGATCAATCGAGCTTCCCAACTCTGACCCACCGCTCTTGGGCGCCCCTTGACAGAGGGTATCGGTAAAATATAATTACGGTCTATGACAGATAATGCAACCCCATCGGTAAGCACGGTGAATGACGTCAGACCCTTCAGGGCAATACATTATAACCCGGACAGGGTCGAAGAGATAGGACAGTGCCTCTCGCAACCCTATGATGTCATAACCCCTGAACAGCAATCGGCTTATTATGAACAACACGAGTTCAACGTTGTTCGACTCATTCTCAACAAGGAAAGGCCTGAGGATAACCGGCAGAGTAACCGTTACACGCGAGCTTGCGACTATCTGCAGGACTGGGCGAAGAGAGGAATCCTCAAGACCAGCGAGGCGCCCTCTTTTTGGGTCTACGAGCAAGATTATGAAACCTCTCTGGGTTCACGATCCAGCATTAAAGGCTTTATTGGCATCGTCCGTCTACGGGACTTCGAAGAGGGCTGCGTGATTCCCCATGAAAAGGTTATGAAGGGTCCCATAGAGGATCGAATGCGGTTAGCGCAGTCAACAGAAACCCAGTTCGAATCGATTTGGGGGTTCTACCAGGATTCTTCAACCAGGACCGACAGCGTTCTTGAAACCGTTTGCCGCAGCGCTCCCTCTCTAGATTATTCAGAGAAACCCTTTGATGATTCCGAGTCACCCGTCCGCCACCGCCTCTGGAACTGTCAGGATGCGGAACAGTGCAAGACGATTCAACAGAGGATGGAGCAGCTGAAAATCTACATAGCCGATGGCCACCATCGTTATCACACTATGCTGGCATTGCGCAATGAGAAGAGAAAGCGCAAGAAGTGTACGGATACGGGGCCGTGGGAATACATTCTTATGTGGCTTGTCAACGCCTCGAGTAATGATATCACGATACTTCCGTATCACAGGATGATCCACAGCGTCGATCCCGCGCGGTTGCAGGCATTGATGAGTTATCTCGAACGTTACTTCACGATCAAATCCTTTCCTGATCTCAACCTCGACGGAGAGAGTCGTCTGAGAGATGAGTGGCTGCGAGAGCTTCGAGCCTCAGGGGAAAAAACCCACGCATTCGGTGTGACGTTATCCGGGGGAAACGGTCTTTTCACCGTCGCCCTGAAGAACGATGAGGCTTATCTCAGAGAAGTCAAGCAGCTGCAAGCCCCCTACCACTCCGATGCCTGGAAACTTCTAGACGTGAATATCCTCAACAATCTTGTATTGCGGAACGGACTTGGGATCACAGAAAAGCATCTCTCAGAGCAGACGAACGTCACGTATACCCACAGGGCGGGCGAGGCCTTCGAAAGAGTCTGCAAGGGCGAGATGCAGATGGCTTTCTTTCTCAACCCAACTAAGCTGGAACAGGTCATAACCCTCTCGCAGAACGGTGAAGTTCTGCCCCGCAAATCAACCTTCTTCTATCCCAAGCCCGTCTCCGGATTGGCCTTTTATCCCATGGGAGATACCCCGCTTTAGATGAACGCTTCCCCGCTGATGAAAACAGAACAGAGAAAAAGATACACCGTCTCGGAGATCACAAGTCTTCTTCGTACGATCCTGGAGGAAAAATTCCCCGATGTGACAATTAAAGGAGAGATTTCCAATTTCAGGCCGAGCAGTACGGGACACTTCTATTTTTCGCTGAAGGATAAGGAATCTGTTATTTCAGTGGTCATGTTCCGAAGCCGTGCCGCAGCACTACGAATCAAACCCAAAGACGGGATGATGATCCGTGCCAAGGGCAATCTATCGGTGTACGCCAAGCGGGGCACCTATCAGCTCATATGTGAATCGATGGAAGGTGCGGGGCAAGGCGATATTCTGGCTATGATCGAAGAGCGGAAGAGACGATTGGCAGTGGAAGGGCTTTTTGATGAGGCAAAGAAAAGATCCCTTCCGCTCCTGCCGTCTTGCATTGCAGTGGTAACTTCACCCACAGGCGCCGCTATTCGCGATGTTCTAAGAGTTCTGAAGAGGAGAAACTCCGGTATCAATCTTGTTGTGCTTCCCGCGCCTGTGCAGGGAGACGAAGCCGCCCCACAGATAGCAGAGCAAATTCGGGTCGCCAATCTTCATAACCTCGCCGATGTGCTAATCGTTGGAAGAGGTGGTGGCTCTCTCGAGGATCTTCTTCCCTTTTACGAAGAAGAGGTTGTTCGTGCGATCGCCCAATCTCAGATTCCGATTATCTCTGCCGTTGGTCATGAAATCGATATCACGCTATCCGATCTGGCAGCCGATGTGCGAGCCTCGACCCCTTCGGCCGCCGCCGAGATAGTGACAGCGTCGCGAGACGAGCTGCTGCGGAGAATTCGCGAAACGGCGTCATCCGTTATCCAGGCCGTTTCGAGACGCGTGGAAAGGAGCCGCCTGCTTTTAACTGGTTTCAGCAGTGAAAACCTGGAGAGAAACTTTCGATTGCTCACGCAGCCTTATTTGCTCAGGTACGATGATGCCAAAGAGGCCTTGGAAAGCGGATTCAAAGAAACTTTAACCCAGGCTGCGCACAGGCTGGAAGTGATCGCTAAAGAGCTACAAGCCCATTCGCCGCTCAATGTACTCAAAAGGGGATTCTCGGTGGTGACCCACGTTCCGACCGGTAAAATCGTTCGCTCCTCGGGTCAGGCAAAGGAGGGGGACGCACTGGATATAAAACTCTACTCAGGAAAACTGCTGGCCCAAGTCAAAGACCGCAGATAAAGGAGAGAAAGGCATGCAAAGCTTCGAGGAACGATTGGCACGACTGGAAGAGCTCAGTGAGAAGATAAAACAGGGCGATCTCCCCCTCGAAGAGGCAGTCTCTCTCTTTGAAGAGGGAATCGAACTATCTCAGGGATTGGAAAAGGAACTATCGAAAATTGAACGAAAAGTAGAGATCCTGATCAATAGGCCAACCGAAGACAAGGAGAAGCCGAAGATGGCGCTCTTTCCCGAGTTCGACGAGGCGAATGAACAGGAACAGAAGAAGTAACCATACCTTTACTTGAATCCTTCAGGGAATACGACCGTATCCCCCTCTCTCACGCCGAGCCTGTCAAAGGTTCCCTGCAGTATCTCGAGAGCATATCGGACGGAAATCTTAGACCGTACTGTTGTTGGATCAAAGGGTTTCAGTTTTTCGATTTGAATTATCTTGCCCTGCCTGTTGATAAAAGCGATGGAAAGCGGAATCGACGTGTTTTTCATCCAGAAACTCAGACGTCTGTCCTCCCGGTATACGAAAAGCATTCCCTCTCGTTCGCCGAGTGACTGGTGTGACATGAGGCCCCTGGCCTGACGCTCCCGCGTGCGGGCCACTTCGACGTGAAATGTCTCTCCCGCTATTTGCATGGGGATGACTTCCTGCCGGGACGAGCAAGAGAACAGTAGGGAGGAGAGTATGAGAAAGAGGGAGCAGGATGAGCACGATAAAGCCCGAAGTGACCGGGAAGTTATGCATATGTCGTGCATGGTGTCAATCTCAAAAGTTCTCTAAAAAGCGATCCAGCGAAGTCTTTCGCAGGCTTTCCTCGGCTTCGCCTTCCACAAGCTGCTGCTCGTAAACCCTCTTGTCAATGTATTTGACCGAAAGAGGACGTTCCAGGGCAAGCAGCAGATTCTCGAAATCCCAGGTAACCTTAAGGGGAGTGAGAGATGTGAACGCACCCCACTTTTTCGTGAGGTTTGTGAAGACAGAATAATGATCGATTTTTTTTCGATCCAGAACAAGAATCATAACGGCGAGTCGCTGTTCGTGAAACTGAAAGAAGGCCCTTTCAATAAATGAGCTTCCTCTGCACTCAATCAGGGCGTGGAATGTCTGTGGTAGAAAACTCACATCCGGATCACCTCGGTAGTCGAAGTAGGGATCCTCACGAAGAAGTTCCTTCACCCTTTCGAGCTCCATCCCCAGCTCGATGTTTCGAAACCCCCGGGGGGCTCTAACCGGAGCTTCGCTTTCACTCTCAACCTGAGAGGCTGCATTGAATGGAAAGATTATTTGAATTGCAAAAAAAATCAGCACCCATAAACGCAAAGACAACCTCACTTCGAAAGAGCGACGCTCAGCGCTGTCGAAAGCTTCAACACATCCTGATTGCCCTTTCTTGTTCTCTTTCGAACATCGTCATATCACCGATACGGTTCTTCGATTAAAGTATCGGTCGGTAGCATCACTATTGTTTAGCTGCTATCAATGATCTAAAATGTCTAGCTATGAAGCCTGTGCCTCTCTGGCTGAATCCGTTTCCTTTCTGGCTAAATCCGTTTCCTCTCTGTCTTCTGATTCTCGTAATTTTCATTCCTCTCGGATGCGGACTCACCAAGGGGAGTACGTTTAGAAACGTAGTCGAAGCCGACGGCGGGATAACAACGGAAGAAGTGAAGCCCGAAGAGGAGGCCTTTTCGTTAGAGATTGAGGGACTAAGGATCAATTCCGATCCATGGGGGGCCGGAGTTTACATCAACAACAGACACAGAGGCGAGACCCCGCTGGATATCACCGATTTGGATGCAGGAAGTTATAAGTTGGAGCTCAGGAAAGAGGGATACTACGGTCACACGACGTGGATTCAATACAGTGGAGCTGATCAAAGTTACTTTTATACCCTCGAGAGAATCATGGGTCAGTTGGAAGTGTCCGTAAAACCTTCGGATGCCCAAATTACCATGGGCGAAACAGAGATCGATGAAGGAGCAAATCGTGTGCCTGTCGGGTCATATCTCCTCACCGTCAGGGCATTTGGCTTTGAGCAACAAGAAGAGGTAGTGACCATTCGTGAAAACGAGACTACCAGAGTGACGCTGGCGCTCGCCCCCGCTGCTCTGCGTATCGACGAACCCGAACTCACCCGACGGGTATTCAATCCGGACAATTCCGGTGTCCTCGGGACCACCACCTTTAAGTTCAAGGTTTCGACATACAGCACCGGGATCGTTCGAGTTTTTGACGGCAACGGGATCGAGCTGGTTCGAATCCGTCTTCCGCGGTTCACAACCTGGGAGCAGGCTTTCGTGTGGGACGGGAGGTCAGACACAGGCGAGATACAGGGAAATGCCGATTACACGGTACAATTGGAGGCCACATCTGAAGGCGATCAGAAATCCGTTATACACGAAGAGATCGTCACCATCGACCATTCCATGACCATTAGCTACAGGAGCCTCTGGAGCGGAACCGCAGGACTGCTCTACACTCCCAGTGCGGACGTTCTTCCCTCCCAGAGCTTTCAGATCGCCACCCTGCTCATGGGTCACACCGAATCGATAGAGGGCAACGTCGTATTTCGAGCCCCCCTTGATCTTGCCTTTCGCGCTGGATTGGGGTTCCAGATGGAAATCGATATTCAGACCAGTATCATCCTCGAAAACGCAGAGACGGTCCCTCTACTGGCGAGTGGGGCCTTTAAGTATCGCTTTGCCCAGGTAGATGATGTTCTCGAATTAGACAGTGCGCTCACCGCAAAAATCTCATACCAGGCCAACACAGGGACCGATACCTTCAGCAACTTCACAGGTTTCTCTGTGGGTATTCCAACACAGGTTAGCTTTGGACCCGCGTCCTTTATTGTGGCTCCTGAATTGATCCTCTCGCCGTATATCGTGACCTATGACTCCAGTTACGACGAAGAGTTGGGGGCGAATTTATGGTTATATCTTCGCAGTGGCCTGCTATTGGACCTAGGATTTTTAATGGCCGGATTTTCCGTCTCTGTCCGGACCACGCCGTTCTCGGAAGGCTTTGCTATAGATGTTCCCTTTCAAACAGGTTTTGAAGTACACTGGATGATTCCGGGAACTCAACTTTTTCTGTCTCTTGCAGTAGCGGCGGAGATCGAATCCACAGCAGACTGGTACGTAATGGCAGGGGGAGGTATCGGATTCCTTTACTGAGTTGTGATGAGAGATGCTCACCAAGAGCGGAACAACGCGATGAGGAGTATAAGCAGAATTAGCAGAAGCAGCATAATACCGCCGCTGTAGACCCATCTGGGTAACAAGCGCGATTTCTTTTCCCTGTCGGGTTTCTTTCTCGCTGAACTCAAGCCCTCTATCTGAGGACTCATATAGCCGCATTTGGGGCACCCCTGCAGAAACACTCCGGGCTTTCCCTCGAAGAGACACACGGGACACTTAACAGCGCTGAAAACCTTGCCGCATGAGGGGCAGACTTCCGCGTTGAAGGGCACATCGCTTCCGCAGTTCTCGCAGTAGAATCTCGTTTCCACAGGTTTGTCTTCGTCTTTCTCGATACATCTACTGTGTGCGCCTCTCTGTGTCAAGACTCCCCAACGTGCTTTTTTGCCCGTATGTACCGTATTGTCGGTAGCGTGCTCTTGAAGCTTTCAAGAAAGAATATATATAATGTGTAAGGTAACATGGAAACAGGTGTCATCGGTCTTCCTCTGTCCGGTAAAACAACCCTCTTCAATTCCCTCACTGAACTCAGCGCTCAAACCACCGGCTACACAGGTGGCAAGAGAGAGGTCAGTGTGGCCGACGTTGAAGTACCCGATGAACGGCTTGACAGGCTATTCGATGTCTTTAAACGGAAAAAGAAGATCTACGCCTCTGTGCGCTTCAAAGACATCCATGTGGAGTTTACACCACAGGGGGGAATCTCTCCGGCATGTATCGCTGAAATGAGACACTCCGATGCGATTACGGTGGTCCTGAGAGCCTTTGAGGATCAAACCGTGCCCCATCCCAGGGATAAGGTCGATCCGCTGGCTGATCTCAAATTTATTCTGGATGCTCTCATTTTCAGCGATTATGCCATCGCGGTCAACAGAATGGACAGGTTGACGAAGGAGGGAAGGAAAATTGAACGCGAGTTCAAACTGCTCGACAAGCTGTCGGGTCGCCTCGAAGAGGGGAAGCTTATTGGAAAGGATACCCTCAGCCCAGATCATCTCAAGCTGTTTTCCGGATTCAGCTTCCTGACGGCAAAACCCATCATCGTTGTTGCAAATAAAGGCGAAACAACGGTAGACCTTGGGTTGCTCGAGGAAGAATCTAAAAAACTCGGTGTCGATCTCTTTGAGCTCCGAGGCGATATGGAGATGGAGATCGCTCAGCTTCCGCCGGAGGACCAGGATGAGTTTCTCGCGGACCTCGGTTTGGAAGAGACAGTAAAAAATCGATTCCTGAGACACATCTATTCCAGCCTGAATCTGATCACGTTTCTCACAGTCGGAACAAAAGAGGTCAAAGCGTGGAGCATCCCGGAGGGAACGCCGGCTGCTATGGCTGCCGGAAAAGTTCACACCGATATGGAGAGGGGCTTCATAAGGGCCGAGACGATCTGTTGCAATGACCTCGTGGAACTGGGAGGCTTCAACGAGGCAAAAAGCGCCGGCAAACTTCGCTTAGAGGGTAAAGATTACATCGTTGAGGACGGCGATGTACTGACAATCCGTTTCAACGTCTAGATCTTCAGGCCTATGTCACATTCCCCCAACAGTATCTTCTCTTCTGATAATATCCTTGAAGTAAAGGGTTGTGAAAAAGAACTCTTCGTACATGCCGGAGCTCACCTCGTGATATGAGGTTGTGAGATCGAATGAGAGAGACGCGATATCACCGGCAATAAAACTCTTGGGCAGATCCCGGAGCGGAATAATGCATTCGAGGTTAATACTGCTGCTTCTGAGCCTGCCTATGATCTTCGGTAGCACGCTGCCGCTTTCCCAGAGAAGCACACCGCCGATTCGATTCCGTTGTTCCGGTACGAGCTCTATGGTGAAAAAATTTGCCTCTCTTTTTGTTCTTTGGGAGTAGGGATAACAGTAGATGGAGGTTTCCGCGGCGAAGGGGGAGTTCACCTCCAGATAGAGATAAAGAAAAGTCTCATGCATGTACGACTTGAACTCCCTCATCAGAGTTCCTCCCCTCTTCCAGTAAACCGACTCTTCGATTCGTAATTTCTGTAGCTGCCCGCCCCTCTCACGGTTGAAAAAAACCGGGCTGTAGTTTGACGAAAAGGTTGCCGATGAGGGCAGCTTCTGCCAATCCAAATAACTGTTGTCAATAGTGACGGTGGTTTCATCAGTGAACTGCGCAGAGAGAACTCCCGCCGTAATAATGATAAGAATCAGTATGGATAAAACTCTCATTTTACTATCCTTTCCTAATTGCCAATATGGTTAAGTCATCGTACTGACTATCCTCCATCAGGTGCGAAAATATCACGGAGTCAGTTTCGTCTTGTTTTTCTACCCGATGGGCAAAGTATAATGAATACTGATCGAAATGTTGCTGAAGAAATTCGTCGATTCTCCTATAAACGCCCACGGTGTCGTCGGGTCCTGCCGAAGGGGGTTGATACATCCTGAATACCTTCTCAACCGAAACCATGGCCAGCACGGCTTCCTCGACGGTGTCTTTGCAGGTCGTGAAATCGAAGGAAAGCTCTTCCTCGGGATTGGGGTTGTGGAACTTGAGAAGGTTGTAGCGTTTCTTGTTGTAAACGGCATTGAGGATTTTGTAGATCCTTGGAATACCCAACTCCTCGAATTCGGCTCCTTTCGAGTGGGTCCCACCGTGGCTCTCTGCCTCACCTATCTCCTCTTCCTCGCACTTGATCGGGCTGTAATTGGCGTCTCTGAAGAGCCTCTGTGCCTCTTCAATACCGTCTGTAAAGAGAAAGAGGGTGTCGTTGGCATACAACTGGTCTTTCACCAGTTTGAAGCCCGACCGGCTCTCCACGAGCATCGAAGGGAAAACACCAGCGGCGGGCGCTTCTGGAAGGGTCTTATGGATCATCCGTCGTTTGCTGTCGCTGTAGATATGCACGATGTTGTCCCCGGCATTACAGAGATAGACAACCCCTGTCTGAACGTTGAGAATGCAGAGAATGAGCGCGGCGAAGCGTCCTTTGAATCCCCG
>SDBS01007836.1_pt1 | contig 10348 bp, 9 predicted proteins | sample 2277091 | NCBI WGS metagenome assembly SDBS01 (sample SAMN10404972, study PRJNA504765) | marine sediment metagenome | isolation source: marine sediment core GS10_PC15, 163 cmbsf | place: Arctic Ocean: Southern Knipovich Ridge | collected 2010 | reverse complement strand
ATCTTGAGTGACAATCTTCCTAATTTTGAATTATACTTTGGAATAGACATTCCTTGAAGAATAATGGGCATTTGCGGATAAAAGTCTAGAGGCAAGGTTTATTTTGAAAGATTTTATGACCAAGTTGTGACCATCCTTTTACATAAAGTGTCCAGAGCCGCCTTTTTGTGCTCTGGAGAAAGATGGGCATATCTTAGAGTCATCTCAAAGCTCTTGTGACCTAAAAGCTCCTGAACAGTCCTCAAGTCTACTCCCGCCATTACCAGGTGAGAGGCAAAGGTATGCCTCAAATCGTGGAATCTAAAATCAACTATTCCGGCTCTCTTTCTTGCCCCTTCAAAAGCTTTTCTGACATTTCCATACCGCTCACCATTCTTCTTACAAAAAACCCAGGGACTATCAGGGATCCTTCTCATAGTCAACAAGGTCTTGTGGACAATATCATTCATCGGAAGCTCCCGGCTCTCACCATTCTTTGTATCCAGTATTGAGATTGTCCTGATTCTATAATCCAAATCCTTCCATTGTAGGCTCAATATTTCTTCTTTTCGCATGCCTGTATTCAATGCCATTGTTACTATTGGTTTAAGGTGTTCAGCACAAGCATCATGAAGTCTTCTTATTTCTTTTTCATCTAAATATCTGAGTCGTGTATTTTTCTCTCGTAGAAGTTTAACTTTCTTTCCCGGATTCTTTTTCACTATTCCCCATTCGATAGCCTTAGTAAAGATATGCTTGAGGCAGGCGACTTCTCTATTTACAGTTGCATTGCTCACTTGGCTCTGACGTCTTCTCTTATATTTCTCCATGTCAAGAGGGGTTATTTCATGCAAGTACTTTCCTGTAAAAAAGGACTTGAGATTATTAATGCTTGTTACATCTCTTCGGCTTGACTTCTTGTTTGGCTTGGAATAGTTCTCGAGGTAAAGGTTAGTCATTTTTTCAAACTTGATCTTCTCACACCTTTCAACCTCAAGAAATCTATTCTCGGCAACCTGCACCATTCTCTTCTTTAATACTACTTCAGCTTGCCGTTTGCTGGGTCCAACTTTTTCTCTTCTTCGCTTATAACCAGCGTAGTAATCTATATACCAGGTTGTTCCTCTTTTATAGACACCCATCTTTTCCCTACCAATTCTTCTCTTCTACGGTTTTGTCCTCTATCCATTTTTCAATTTTCTTTGGGTCAAACCGAACAAGCCTTCCCACTTTGACATAAGGAATCCTCTTCTGGTTAATCCAGGAGTAGAGCGTAAAAACGCTTAATCCTGTTGATTCTGAGAGTTGTTTCACATTTATGAGGAGTTTGTTCATTTCCTTTCCTTTCAGCCAATGTCAGAGCCTTTTACGAGCTCTTGGGGTTGACAATAGCGAATATTTTAGTAAACTATAACTAGATATTAAGAGCGGAGCATAGTTTACCCGTTTATATATATTATACACTAAACTAAATTATTGTCAAGGGGTGTGGGTATTTTACCCTCACATAAAGGGAACTGAAAATGGCTGTTAACAAAAAGGAAATAGGCAAGAGAATCAAGAAAATACGCGTCATCGACTTAGATATGAATCAAGATAAGTTTGCGCAAAAATTCGCAGTAACTCAATCAACAGTGAGTAGGTATGAAAAGGGTGAAGTAATCCCCCCAGGGGATATTCTTCTGAAAATTGCTAAATTAGGAAAGACGACTATGGAGAAGATCTTGGAGGGAGAGTAGGGGGAAGTAATGTCCATATTCACAGCTAAAGGCAAACTCCTTGTATCCGGTAGTGGAGCAGAATAGGTCTGCTCCATGCTCAAGCATATTCTTTAATATACAGAATTCTGTATATTGCTATGGTCAGATGAAGAATAAGAAAATTAATTGAATAAAGTGTTCTTTTAAATTGCGCAAATCTAGGAGTAGCAACAGAGCCAACGCTTGCTGTCTTAATTGGAGTCAGAGCCTCTATTGAAGGGATAATAAGCCCCATGGAGGTGATTATGAATCTAGTTAGAAGCATGATGGCGGGAGCGGCGCTACTGGGGAGGTCTGGACAGACTTTGTCTCCTTAATTGTGAGAGACTGAAGCCAAAGCAATGTTCTGCTCCGATTTGCGAGTTAGCGCCATGGGGGGTTCGATTCCCCCTCTCCCCGCTGTAAAAAAGAATGATATAGAGCAAACTGGATAAGAAATGAGCGTGAAGTAGTAGTTCAGCTAGAAATGGTATGTCCGACAAGAGATGTTCGCCATCCTTGGTTCGCAACATGATAGAGAAAATCACTTGATATATATGGAATTCCATATATTCAGGTATATTGTTTAATATACAGAATTCTGTATATTGCTATGTTGGATGTGGAAGAAAGGAGGGAGAAATGGGAAAGGTGAGGATTAAGCATAGAGAGAACGAAATCGAGGTGGAGGGATCGGACGCATTCATAAAGAAACAACTCAATGCTTTCTATGACCGCATCGGGCAAGTCCGGACAGCGTTAGCTCCTGCGACTTTGAAGACAGATATCCAGGCCTCCGCTGGAAGGAAAGCGGGAGGTAAGGTCCCTACACCTGCGGAGTTCTACAAGTCCAAGAACCGTAAGGATGGCATATCCCAAGTCCTTATCTTCGGTAGATACTTAGAGGAATTCAGAGGGAAGACGGAGTTTAGTCGGCAGGATATCAACAAGATCGCTTCCGAAGCCAAGCTATCAAAGGACGTGCACTCGCAGTACTTCGTAAATGCGGTCAAGCAAGGTTTGTTAAGAAGTCTCGGGAGAGGGAAGTACACGCTCACTCTTACTGCTGAGGAAGCTCTCGCGGCCATGAAGTGACGTCTGATGACACTACAGGAATTCCTCAATCAAGCAGGAAACGTTCAAGACTATTCCCGCAAGTCCAAGGTGTTGCTCTTTGCCTATTTTCTGCGCCAGCACGCCGGTATTCTTGAGTTCGCCACGACAGATATTCGCAAGTGCTTCCAGGAAGCCCTTCTCAAGACTCCGTCAAATCTTGCTGCCCTTCTCAAGGAGATGGCCCGGGGAAGAAATTCACCCCTGATGAAAGGAGGAGGAGCAAGACGATATGCTCTTGCCATGCCTGGCTTGAATGAAGTCGAAGCCTACCTCACGGCAAGAGAAGAACCTGAAGTGGAAGTCGACGCATTCCTGAAGAGTGCAATCCCGTACTTGGAAAAAGTAATTGCGAGGGTAAGCGACGTTAACCAGCAGAAGTTCATAGCAGAAGCTATCGCCTGTCTGGGGGTCGATTCTAAAAGAGCAACAATCATAATGACCTGGGCAGGAACAGTCGCCCACTTGTACGATTTCATTCTTGCTGACACAAAACGTCTCGCCTTATTCAATTCGGCACTATCTCGTCGTTCTGACAAGTTTGGCAAGATCACAGTCTCCAAGTACGACGACTTTGCCGATATTCCAGAATCCATATTCATCGTGGTATGTCGGTCGGCCAAGCTCATTACCAACGACGTTAGAAAAATTCTAGATGAGAAGCTAGGTATTCGCAATACCTGTGCACATCCTTCTGGAGTAGAAGTACACAAGACCAAAGTCGTCAATTTCATCGAAGACCTTGTGGATAATGTAATCATTAAGTACAGAACAAGATGATCATCCAACAAATCGCTCCAGCGAACGGCTACCGCCGTCGCTGAGCTTTGATGTTAGCTGGCTGAGCGAATCGTTATAGATATTGTTCAAAAATAATTTCAGAAAAAGAGGATAAAAAGATGGAGAGCTACACCGATAAGATCAAGCCAAGTGATTATGGAGTTCATACATATTTGGAAAATTTAATGAAAAAGAATTATCAAATTCCAACATTTCAAAGAGAGATAGTTTGGGATAGGGATCAAGTTAAGGAACTATGGGATAGCATCTATAAATTCTATCCCCTCGGCAGCATTTTGGTTTGGAAGACTGACATAAAATTGCAGAATCACAGGTCTATAGGCGGTCATATAATAACTGAGGAGGATAACCGCACTGAATTCCAATATATTCTTGATGGGCAGCAGCGAACGACATCTCTGCTTACTTCATTATACGGTGGAAAAATCGAAGGCAAAGGCAATTTTGACCCAACGTTATATTTCGATTTAACCGTAGAAGACGAAGATGAAGTTGATGACGACAGTTATAAGAAACGCTTTCTGTTTTGGGACGAAATAGATGACCGGGGTGGAACGTTTAAACCAAATACGGGGAAAATGAAAAGGTATGGTGAAGGGCTAATTGTAAAGCTTCAGGATATAAGACAGGATTTTGGTCATATTGAAAGAAAGCTACAAGAAGGAGCATATTCAGACTATGATCATCCAATCAGAGAAAGACTTAGGCAAATTAGAGACGTATTGGATAATTATCGTATTTCATTTATCGAGTTGAAAGGTATTCAAGTCTCACAGGTTTGTCAAATTTTCGAGAGAATTAATCAAGCCGGTCAGCCATTAAACATATTTGATATAGTTGTGGCAAAAACGTTCAGGACAAAAACAGAAGATGAGTCAGGATTCTATCTGAGGGAAATAATTGAGGATTTTAGAAAAGATACAGAAGGTAACTACAAAGACCTTGATGATCTCACATATCTACAGATCTTGGCAGTTCTAATAAACCAAAATAGTGATGGTTCAAAAATATACAATATTACAGATAGATATTTAAATGACATAAGAGCTGAACAGATCGAAGATGTTTGGCCGTATGCTAAAGGGGCGTTACTTAAGTTATTTGATTTTTTTGAAAACCACCTCCATTTGAAAGGTCCAAAACTTATTCCATACAGATATTTCTATATGGCCTTGAGCAGTTATTTCTATAACCATTCTAATCCCAACTATGATTTTTTGAAGAAGTATTTCTGGTACCATAGTTTTCACAATGAAGATTTGCTAAGTAATACAACCCAATTACGGCAGCACATCGATTTTTTGAAGGAAGAAAAAACTGGGGCCAATCCCGTCTTTGAAAGATTCTTGATCGATAAAAACAGGCTAAGAACATCTTCCTATAGTTCGCGAGGTAGATTATCCAGGGCTATATTATCTTTACTTGCTAATCAGGAACCGCGTGATTGGGCTTATGCGGATAGACACGTCCTTTCAGACGTATACTATATTCTAACTGACAAACCAAATCTTCATCATATATTTCCCAGTAATTATATCTCGCAAAATAAAGGCAAAAACACACTCGATTCTAACAGTCTTATGAACATTGCTTACATTACCCAAATAACTAATCTTCGAATAAGCGATGATAATCCCATTCAATACTTAATGAAATTCGATTCACATGGACTTGAAGAGATACTTCCAACCCATTTAATTCCGAAAGATGTTTTAGATTGGGCAAGGATGCAAAGAATGCCTGAAAATTCATTGGATATTTTTATAGAAAAGAGGATCGAGTTCTTTATTGGAAAAATCAAAGAGAAACTTACAGGAATTAAGATTGATATAATTGATACCAAAGAAAGTAGCAGCGAGGGGTTACACGGCAGCTAATAATATGTTAACTCCATATGAAAAGGATTCTATAGTGAATCGAAATCTAAACTTAACGGATGATGTAATCAAACGGTTGTACGGAGCGCTACGCTCGGAACTGAATAACCTATCAGTACAAAGCATAAGGAATACGGTAGCCGCAGCAGGCATCGACGTCACAAGAATTCCATCAAAATCGGAAGCGCGAAGTGGACTTGGAAGCCGCGCTCAAGTTATGCCAGCCATAGATAAACTTTTCGGCGAGTTATACAAAGACGCTCAAGAAAACGCACTTTGCATAATTGCGGAATGTTTAATAGCAGAAAGCCCACAATTGGCTGAAAGCGTACAAGAAATTCTTGGGAAACACGGTTATCAATTCATTGATGGTTCATTTGTTCCTGTTGGTTTACTAGATCAAAGAGAGGCCAAGTTTTTGCCCATAAGCTCAGCCGCCGAGATTGCTAGAGCTACCTCTCGATTAATTAATGCAGATTACAGTGGCGCAATAACGTCAGCATGTGGCGCCGTCGATATCGTAATGCAGCAAATCTATAAAGAGCAAGGCCTGGGCAAAGCAGGCAAGACTTCCTTTCAGGCTAAAGTCAATACTGCTGCTAAGCAACTAGGCCTATTTGAAGCAATGGAAAGCGAATTTCGGGAAGTAGGCATGCCTGAAAAGGATGCATCGGAACTAGTAAAGGAAATGAAAAGTGCCACTAACCATGCAGCACAGGCGTTACAAGTCTTGAGGCGTGCTATGGGAGACACCCACGGGTCTAAGCCCGCGTTTAGGCATACAGCATATGATGCGATTAAATGGGCTTCGGCAATCTGTAGCCTTTTCGATGACACGAACCGTAAAGGGCTAACGAGGCGCTGCACCTGACCGAAAAATGTTGGTTAGTCTTCGGCAAATGAGCTTGCTCGTTAGGCAAATATAGCAGAAATACTAAGGTAACTAATGTCACAAAGATATGAACATATTACTCCATCTGTCATCAAATGGGCGAGAGACACCGCGTATCTAAGCGAAAGAGCCGCTGCTAAGAAAATTAGAAGACCAGAAGTAGATATCATAGCGTGGGAGAATGGCGAAAAACTTCCAACATTTGCCCAATTAAGGAATGCGAGTGAGGTATACAAAAGACCTTTATCCGTTTTTTATCTTCCTGAACCCCCAAAAGATTTCCAAACGCTTAGAGACTTTCGCTATATAGAAGGTCAATCTCCAGATTTATACACACCTGAATTGGCATATATGATCAGAGAAACTCAGGAGAGACAAGCGGTTATGAGTGAGGTTCTTGGAGAAATGGGGGATGAACCACTTGGATTTATAGGCAGAGCTTCTCTTAAGATGAATATTGAGGAATTATCTGTGAATATTAGAAAAGCTCTTGGAATCGAAGACAATTTACAGGAATTTGATTCTCGTGCTTCTGCTTTAAGGTGGTGGATAGACAAGGCGGAAGGACTAGGAGTTTATGTTTTCCAAGCTGGAAATATGAAAGGAAAGAAAGTATATCCAGAGGAAGCACGTGGTTTTGCTATTTCTGATGAATATGCTCCTTTTATTTTTATGAATGCCCAAGATAGCAAAGCTGCTAGAATTTTTACGTTGATACATGAATTAACACATTTATGGTTGAATGAGTCTGGTATTTCTAATATGGGATTTCGTAATTATGAAATGAGAGCATTTGATCAAATTGAGATATATTGTAATAAAACAGCAGCCGAAGTACTCGTTCCTAGTAAATTAGTTTTGAAGATGATTTCAGGTATAGATCTCCATTCAAATTTAGAAGGAAACATAAGAATGCTCTCTGACAAGTTCAAAATAAGTGTTTTTGTTGTAACTCGGCGTTTATTTGATGTAGGGAAAATCAATTTTAATGATTACTGTGAACTTACTGATTTCTTTTACGAAGAATGGAAAAAATATAAAAATGAAAGGAAAGGGAAAACGGATGAGACTGGCGGGCCTTCGCCGCATTTGATGAAAGTCATTAATAATGGCAGGGCATATACTAGAAAAGTTTTGAGTCTCTATCAGTCGGGTGAATTTTCATTAAATCAAGCTATTTCTTTGCTAAATGCTAAAGCAAACCATTTAGACAAAATAGCATCATATGCACAGTTTCCATTAAGGGGTCGTTATGATATATAGTTTGGACACGAATGTATTAATTCAATCATGGAACGGTTGCTATTCTCCTGAGTTTTGCGCGGACTATTGGGTATGCTTAGATGAATTAATTAATCGGGGTACCATTTTTATTGCGGAAGAAGTATATAGAGAACTAAAAAAAGAAGATGATAATCTATTTAATTGGGTTAATATTAGAAAGGATAAATTTGTAAGGGAAATCAACGAGTCTGTTGAAGAAAGTCTATCAAGAATATATAGACATGAACCGAATAGACGACTGGCAGATTCTATTAAAAGTCGTTCTATTGCTGATCCCTGGGTAATTGCGCATGCAATTACTGAAAATGCTACAGTTGTAACAAAAGAGAATTTTGAAAGCAATCCCACAAAACGAACAAAAATACCTAATGTATGTGAATTTATGGGCGTTCCTTGGATGAATGATTTTCAATTCATAAATGAAGTACAAATCTATTTTTCTGCGCAATTTCGATAATAACAAAAGAGATTTGCCTAATTATAGGTTTAGGACCTGACGAAACCACTATGCTCTAAATCAGATAAGGTGGTAAATTTGAAAGCCTTGTATCAATTTTAGTGTAAGCGATTTGACAGGTTACCAATGATCATTAGCTGTATAATTGCGTGGATTTCCTCCAAGAACAAAAAGTTCATTATTCCAAAGGCAATCCAGTATGAACAAAACGGATTTAGCTTTTATTACCAACGAAGAACAGCAAAATCTTAAAGCGAGATTTCGTGTTTTAATAAAAGATACAAAACTCTTTGACTGTCTTGTCGGGTATTTTTATACAAGCGGTTTTCATGCCGTTTATAAATCATTAGAAAATACAAAGAGAATTAGAATTCTGATTGGCATAAGCACAAACAAACCAACCTATGATTTGTTAGCAAAGGTAAACCAAAATCCTCAGCAATCAATACAATTTTCTCATGCAGAAACAAAGCAGGCATATTCAGGGCTTGTCGAAAAAGAGATGGAGGATTCGGAAGATAAACGGGAAGTCGAAGAAGGTGTGGTAAAGTTTATCGAATGGATTCGCAGTGAGAAACTGGGAATAAGAGCTTATCCATCGCAGAATATACATGCAAAAGTCTATATTATGACTTTCACCGAAGACGACCGCGATGTCGGCAGGGTGATTACCGGCTCCAGTAACTTTACCCGAGCAGGCCTAGTGGATAATCTTGAATTCAATGTCGAACTGAAAAGTTCTGTTGACTATGAGTTTGCCAACAAAAAATTTGAAGAGCTCTGGAAGAATTCCGTAGATGTCAGCGAAAAATACATTCAAACAATTCGGGAAAAAACCTGGCTTAACCAAAATGTTACGCCTTATCAGCTTTACCTGAAGTTCCTATACGAATATTTCAAAGACGAACTAAGCCAGACGGACGAACTGTTTCTCAGATATCTGCCGCAAGAATTCAAGAAACTGGAATATCAGGAACAGGCGGTGCTGAATGCCAAGAAAATTCTTGAGGAATATGGCGGTGTCTTTATTTCTGATGTGGTGGGTCTTGGAAAAACTTACATCTCTGCGATGCTTGCCGGGCACATTGATGGCAGAACTTTGGTAATAGCTCCTCCCGTCCTACTTGACGAAAAGAATCCCGGTTCATGGAAAAATGTTTTTTCCGATTTCAGAGTAGCAGCCGATTTTGAATCCATCGGGAAACTGGAGCATATACTTGATAGAGGAACGGAAAAATATAAGAATATCATTGTTGATGAAGCCCACCGCTTTAGAACAGAAACGAATATTACCTATGAGAAATTAGCCGAGATTTGCCGTGGTAAAAGAGTGATTCTGGTAACCGCTACCCCGTATAATAATTCTCCAAAGGACATTTTGAGCCAGATAAAACTGTTTCAAAAAGCAAGGAAAAGTACCATTCCTAATTTACCCGACCTTGAAGCTTTCTTCACTGGATTAGAGAAGAGATTAAAAAATCTGGATAGACAACGGGATTATCCCGAATACATAAAAATCGTCAAAGAAAACGCCAGAGTAATACGCGAAAAAGTGCTTAAATATTTGATGGTGCGTCGCACCAGAACAGAAATTATAAAATACTTTGCCGATGATTTAAAAGAACAAAACTTGAAGTTTCCCGATGTAGAGAATCCGGAACCGCTATTTTACCAGCTCAATGAAGAAGAAGATAAAATCTTCAATAGAACCATTGAGCTGATTTCAAGAAAATTTACCTACGCTCGCTATACACCTTTATTGCCGAAATATTACAAAGGCTCAATAGGCCAGCTTGAGGAACAATCCCAGAGGAACATGGGTAAATTCATGAAAATCTTGCTGGTTAAAAGATTGGAAAGCAGCTTTTTTGCCTTTAGGAACTCTGTGGATCGGTTCATCTATTCTTATGAGATGTTCATTAAGGAATTTAGAAATGGTAGTGTCTATGTGAGCAAAAAATATTCTTATAAGATTTTTGAGTATCTGGAAAACGACGATGACGATGCCATTCAAAAGCTAATTGATGAGGGCAAAGCCGCTCAGTTTGTAGCTAATGAATTTAAGGATGAATTTATCCTGGATCTGGAGAACGATCTTGCAATATTGAAAAGCATCAAATCCCTCTGGCAAAAAGTAAACAGGGATCCGAAACTGATAACGTTTGTTGATCAGCTTTCGAAAAATCAAACTCTGAAAAAAAACAAG
>SDBS01007835.1_pt1 | contig 10349 bp, 10 predicted proteins | sample 2277091 | NCBI WGS metagenome assembly SDBS01 (sample SAMN10404972, study PRJNA504765) | marine sediment metagenome | isolation source: marine sediment core GS10_PC15, 163 cmbsf | place: Arctic Ocean: Southern Knipovich Ridge | collected 2010 | reverse complement strand
GTCGTCTCGAGCAACATGACGCAGGAGTACTCACGCGTGAACCTCAACGTCTCGGTGTCATATGCGGAGGACCTGGACCATGTGATGCGGGTGATTAACGAGGTCGGCGAAGAGCTGGCGGCGGACGAAGACTGGAAGGCCGTGATCATCTCGCCGCCGAGGTCGCTGCGCGTCGATTCGTTCGGCGATTCCGGCATCGACATCAAGATCCTGGGCGACGTCCAGCCGATCCGGCAATGGGAAGTGATGGGAGAGCTGAGACGGCGATTGAAGCGCCGCTTCGACGAGGAGGGGATCGAGATTCCCTTCCCGCACCGGGTGATGGTGCATGAAGCGAAGTCAGCCGGGCTTCCGGCCGACGTGCGCATGGCGCGGGGCGAAGACGTGTCGCTGCCGAAAGACACCGGGCCAGGCCCAGACCAGGACGTTCTGCGCCGCCTGCCGAGCGATGCAAGCGAGGGTGGGCAGGGCGAAGGCGGCGAGTAGGCCGCCGCGCCGCTATCCCTTAACGACGCCGATCGGTCGCATGCGGCAGACCTTGTCGGCGATTCCGGCCTCGTGCAGTACGTCGATGACGAGCGCGACGTCCTTGTACGCCTCGCTGGCCTCTTCGGCGAGCAGCTTGCGGTTCTGGACACGAACGTAGATGCCTTGATCGGCCATCCGCCGTGCGACGTCGACGCCCTCAAGCATGCGCCGCGTCTGACGGCGGCTGCGGACGCGCCCCGCTCCATGGCAGGTTGAGCCCCACGTTTCAGACATCGCTTGCTTCGTCCCGGCGGCGATGTACGAGTAGCGGGCCATGTCGCCCGGGACCAGGACTGGCTGGCCGATCTTCTGGTACCTGGCGGGGATGTCGTGATGGCCCGGTGGGAACGCCCGCGTGGCCCCCTTTCGGTGGACGCAGAGATTCATCTCCTGACCGTTCACCTGGTGGCGCTCCATCTTCGCGATGTTGTGCGCCACGTCGTACACAAGGTGCATCCCCATGTCTTCACGCGCCCGGCGGCCGAGGACACGCTCGAAGACCTCGCGCGTCCAGTGCGTGATCAGCTGGCGGTTGCAGAACGCGAAGTTGGCGGCCGCGGTCATCGCCGCGAAGTAGTCGCGGCCTTCCTCAGACGAAATTGGTGCGCACGCCAGCTGCTTGTCCGGCAGTTCGATGTCGTAGCGGGCGGCAGCGACTTCCATGACGTCGAGGTAGTCCTGGCAGACCTGATGGCCGAGGCCGCGCGAGCCGCAGTGGATGAAGACGATGACCTGGCCCGGGCCGGTGACGCCCATCGCCGCTGCCGCTTCCGGCCAGTAGACTTCGTCGATGACCTGCACTTCGAGGAAGTGGTTCCCGGAGCCGAGCGTGCCCAGCTGCGGGCTGCCTCGTTTCTTCGCCTTGTCGCTCACTTTGTTCGGATCGGCGCCGCGCAGGGCGCCGCGGCTCTCGATTGACTCGATGTCCTCCGGCCAGGCATATCCCTGATCGAGGGCCCACTGCGCGCCCTGCACCAGCACGTCGTCGATATCTGCGCGCCCGGCGTGCACGAGGCCGTGGCCCCCGACTCCGGCGGGGATGTCGCGGAAGATCTGGTCCAGCAGCTCTTTGACGTGTGGCCGCACTTCTTCCTCAGTGAGGTCGGTGCGGAGGACACGAGTGCCGCAGTTGATATCGAAACCGACGCCTCCGGGCGAGATCACACCACCGTCCTCGCGCATCGCCGCCACGCCGCCGATGGGGAAGCCGTATCCCCAGTGGATGTCGGGCATCGCCAGCGAATAACGGACGATGCCGGGAAGGAAGGCGACGTTCGCGACCTGCTCGATCGCCTGGTTCTGACCAATCACGTCCAGCAGCTCCTCGGAGGCGAAGATGAGACCGGGGACGCGCATGCCTTGCTTGTAGTCCTGTGGCAAGAGCCAGCGCTGGTCGTCCAACTTCTCGAGGATGCGCTTCCAGTCCGTCATATGCCCTCAGATGTCAAAGAGCACCGTTGCGCTGTAGCCGTCCTTCTCGCGGGACACGTCAAGCATGTGGCGGGTGACGGCCTTCACGCCAAGGCGCAGCTCGTGACGCTCCGGGTTGATCGGCTCGCCGAACGCGGTCGCGGCAATGTGCTGGTCGTCGATGCGGGAGACGTCGAAGCGGCCAAACACGAACTCATCTGCGTCGACGTAGAACAGCAGCTCGGCCAGCCAGGACACGAGCAGGCCTTCAACGTCGCGCGCCTCGACCGCGATGTCGCGGCGCACGTCGCTGCGGACTGTCTCCGGGGCGACCATGAGCGAGAACATACCGGCCGCGGCGTTCTGGAACAGCTCGGCTAGCGTTGCGCCGTGGGCCACGATTCCGGCGTCGGCGGTGTGGTCGATCAGTTCGAAGGGAGGTTTTGGCGTGGCGGGTACTCCTTCGTCACGATTATAGACGGCTGGAATCAGGCGACTGAAACGAAAAGCGGGTGAAGGGTGTTGTAACAGTTGAATCACCGGGCCGTCCTAACATATGGAGACCGGAATCGCTAAACTATAATTCGACAGCGATGAGTAAAACGCCAAATCTCATTACTAATTCGGTTAACCTTTCCGAAAGTGGTGGCGTTGTACTCAGCAAGGTTTGACAATTCGAGGGGCGACCTCCTTCTGGTCCGCCTGAAATAGGGCGGATATAACGAGAGGCAGTCTGGGGCGGGCTGCCTCTCGTGCTTTGTGTTGAAACTGAAGCCGTTACGCCAGCGATGTCGTATGCTCGCTAGTGGCTGAGGAGGTCCTATGCGTAACGTTCTCGTTTCTGCCGTCAGCGCCGCGTTTGTTGCAGCCGCCGTCGCCTGGGTCGCGGCGCAACCAGTTGGTGCAGCTACGGAGCAGGTAGATGCCGGAAACAACTACTTCTGCGCGCCCTCGTTCATGAACGGCGTCTGCACGACGACGATAACAGAAGGCGACACCGTGATCTGGACCATGGTGGAGGGTATCCATACGGTCACGGAGTGCGATTCGACGTATACCACGTGCCCGGTGGCCGACGGTTTCGACTCCGGTGTACTGGAGCCGGGTGAGACGTTCTCTCAGACGTTCGACGCGGTCGGGGACTATGCCTACTACTGCGCCATCCACCCGATTGAGATGCGCGGCATTATTTCTGTCGTCGCCGCGGCGACCGATACGCCAGCGCCGACGCCTGTCCCGGGCACGCCCACGGATGCTCCCGGCGATGCTTCGCCAATGCCGACGCCGGTGTCCGTCCCGAACACGGGCGGCGAGCCGCCGACTGCCGGCGTTTCGCTACAGGCGCTCGTAGTGGCGCTGGGAGGGGTGCTGGCTGCGGCTGGCGCCGCGTCGCTCTACGCTGCCCGGCGAAGTTGACTCAGGCGCACTTCTCCTGGAGCAGCGCCGTGATCTCTTCGATCGTGGCGTCGCGCCAGGATCCCCAGATGGGTCCCTGCTGGAACTCGTCGTAGCGCCGTCGCATCTCCTTGCGGTCCTTCTCGGCGTCCAACTCTTCGAATAGCTTGCCGACTTCGCCCATTTCGGCGTCGGCCTTCTTCGGGCGCTCGCTCCAGTGTGCGATGTACTCGTGGTCCTTCGTGTAGAAGACGGCAGTCGGGATCGACTGGTGTTCGCCATTCTTGAGGAATTCGCTCATGATATCGAGGTTGTCATCGCGAGGGAACGTGCGCAGGTCCCAGCCAGCCGCTTCAGCCATCCGCTGGAGGACGGGCAGGCCGCGGAAGACGTCGGGGCACCAGTCCTCGCCGAGCACGAGCACGCGTGCGGGGCCGCCGTCCTTTTCCGCCTGAGCCTTGAGAGCGGTGGCAGTGTCGGCCGGTACGGTGGTCTCTGCGTAGTTGAACTCGAACTTCGGGATATTGCGCTGGATGTGCTTCATCCAGGCTTCGTACGTGAGGCCGCTGTCGAACCGCTCTCGGGTAACGACGCTCTCCCGGGCCTGCGTCATATCGTCCTCCTTAAACCTTCTGCTTCAGACTACGCTTCTTCGCTTCTTCCCACATCGCCAGCTTTGTCTGGAGATCGGCTTCGCGGAGGTCGACCGATTGCTCGCTCGCCATGCCCTCAATGGCGCGGAAGAGGCCGCCGAAGCGGCGGGTTGTCGCGCGCAGAGCCTCTTCGGCCTCGACGTCCAGGAAGCGGGCGACGTTGGCGAGCGCGAAGAGGGCGTCACCGGCCTCCGCGCGGCGTTGCTCCGGCGTGTTCGCCGCCCGAAGCTCCGTGAGCTCCTCATCAAGTGCCTTCCAGGCCTGTTCTTCCGATTCCCACTCGAATCCGGCCTTGCCGGCGCGGCGCAGGACGGTCTGTGCTTGAGCGAGCGCTGGCAGCGCCGAAGGAATGCCAGTAAGCGCGGACGCACCGTCCCGTTCCTTGCGCTTGATGTCCTCCCACTGCTCGATAACCGCATCCGGGGTCTCGGCGACAGCCTCGGCGAAGACGTGAGGGTGGCGGCGGACGAGCTTTTCCGCGATCGATTCGATGACGTCGCCGATGCGGAACTCGTGACCCTCTTCTGCGATCTGTGTGTGGAGGAGGACCTGCAGGAGGAGGTCGCCCAGCTCTTCCTTGAGGGCATCGGCGTCGTCCTCGTCGATAGCGTCGATCGCTTCGCTTGCCTCTTCTGTCATGTAGTGCCGGAGCGACCGGTGGCTTTGCGCGCGGTCCCAGGGGCAGCCGCCGGGCCCGCGCAGGGTTGCGACGAGCTTTTGGAGGGCGGCGAAGGTGCGCGTCGGGCGTTCTGTGGGCGTCATCACGTGATCCTTACGGACATGATAGCGCGTCCCGAAAACCGTTGACAAAGGTTAGCGATAGTTCCTACGATGGAGTCGCGCAAATGTTCGAACGCAGAAGCGAGAACGGCCTTGGACTCATACAGATCTTCATCATCGGGGCGTTCATCGTCCTGGTGCCCGTTGCCCTGATCACGACGACGATCCGCGTCGCCATCTCTGAGCAATCCGTCTACGACTACTCCGTCAAGCGCTATGATGCGCACCTGGTATCGGGGATCCCCGAAGAGGAGCTGTTGCGCGCCAACGGCGAGATCCACCAGTATCTGACGGGCGACTACGCTGGGCCTCTTGCGATACCGGTTCAGTACAAGGACGGATCGGCAGGCCCGCTGTTCAACGCCCGGGAGACGGCACATATGGCGGACGTGCGGGACCTTGTACGCGGGATGTTCGCCGTCCAGATCGCGGCGATCGCGGCCGTGCTGGTGCTCGCCGTGGTGATGCTGGTGATGTGGCCTCCGCGCGCGCTGGCCGCCGCGGGACTGTATGGCGCGCTCTTAACCGGCGGCGTTCTCGCCATGGGTGGACTGCTCGTGATTACCGGGTTCGACGCCGCGTGGTCGCAGTTTCACGTGATCGCCTTCACGAACGGATTCTGGCAGCTGGACCCCGATACGGACCATCTGATCCAGATGTTCCCAGAGGCGTTCTGGGAGCGCGCCACGATGACTGTCGGCGGCGCGATCATCTTCGAGGCTGCTTTCATTGCGGCGGCCGCCGGGTTGTACCTGTATCTGACGCGCGCACAGCCGGAGCGAGACCCGCCCTTGAAGCCGGAGCCAGCGCTGCCCGGGCCGGCCGGCCATGCCCGCGTCTCGCCGTCCGACACGCCGAACTAGCGGACTGCTGTCTCAACCGCACTCGTCGAGCGGTTCGGGCTGACGCTGCCGGTCGCCTATCTCGAGGCCAGCGCTAGTTTACGCTGCAGGCGCAGTCGGTGCAGCCGCCACCACAGCCGCCGCCGGTTGGCTCTGGGTCTGCGTACTCGTCGCGAGTCATCGTCGCGAAGGTGGAGAGGACACGGTGGGCGGAGACGTGGCCGCGCGGGCAGTCGGCCTGGTCGTCCATCCGGCTCGCCGGGCGGAGGGCCTCAAAGCGGATCTCGCAGTCGTTGCAGACGTACTCGTAAAGTGGCATGTGCGATCTCGATTCGATGCTACGCCGGGGCAATTCGCCCCGTCAACGGCTGCGTGACGCTGCACGCCGTCGTACAATGCGCATCCGTGAGTAACGTAATCATCCGCGAGGCAGCGCCAGGGGACTTCGAGGCGATCATTGAGATGTGGTATCGGATCGACAGGCACACGGAGTTGCCGGACAAGGCCGAGTACTTGCAGCGCTTTCACGACTTCTCGCCTGACCTTTTCCTGGTGGCGGAAGTCGACGGACGCCTCGTTGGAACAATCATCGGTGGCTGGGACGGCTGGCGTGGGCACATCGCGCGGCTGGCAGCTGACCCGAGCGTCCGGCGGCAGGGCATCGCCCGAAAGCTCGTCGACGAGATCGAGTCGCGCCTGCGGGCAAGAGGCGCTCGCCGCATCTACGCGCTGGTTGACCGACGCAGTCCGCCGGCGATCCCGTTCTGGGAGGCGGTCGGCTACGGCGCGAACGAAAACATCATCCAGTTCTCGCGCAACGTCGACGGATGAAGAAGCGGCGGTCAGACCGACCGCCGCCCTGGATACTCCTTAGCGCTCGCGGCTACTCCAGGTAGTCCTTCAGCTTCTTGCTGCGGCTGGGGTGGCGCAGCTTTCGGAGCGCCTTCGCCTCGATCTGGCGAATGCGTTCTCGCGTAACGCTGAATTCGCGTCCGACTTCTTCGAGTGTGCGGCTGCGGCCGTCCTCGAGGCCGAAGCGCAGGACGAGTACTTTCTGCTCGCGCGGTGTCAGCGTGCCGACGACCTCCTGCACCTGTTCCTTGAGGAGCTGGTGGGAGGCCGCCTCCGCCGGCGCCATCGTTCCCTGGTCCTCGATGAAGTCGCCCAGGTGTGAGTCTTCCTCCTCGCCGATCGGCGTCTCAAGTGAAACCGGCTCCTGCGATACCTTGATGATCTCGCGCACCTTCTCCGGCACGATCTCCATGCCCTTGCCGATCTCCTCGCTGGTCGGCTCTCGGCCGTACTCCTGGACGAGTCGTCGGCTGATGCGGACGAGCTTATTGATCGTCTCGACCATATGCACCGGGATGCGGATCGTGCGCGCCTGGTCGGCGATGGCTCGCGTGATCGCCTGGCGGATCCACCAGGTGGCGTAAGTGCTGAACTTGTAGCCCTTGCGGTAGTCGAACTTCTCGACCGCGCGGATCAGGCCGATGTTGCCCTCCTGGATGAGGTCAAGCAGGGACATGCCGCGGCCGATGTACTTCTTGGCGACGCTGACGACAAGGCGCAGATTGGCCTCCGTGAGCCGCCTCTCGGCCCGGTTGGCCTCAGCCTTGATACGTGCGAAGTGGGCCTTGATGGCACCCTCGTGGGAGGCGAGCCTGATGGCGAGGTTCTCGGGCGGCTCGGCCCAGCGCTTCTCGCTGCCCATCTCCTTGTAGGCCCAGCTCAGGAAGTCGGGCCGCGGGACATGTGTGGCGATCGAGACGTGCACGGGCAGGCGCTCGGCCTCTTCCTCTTCGAGCTTGAGGGCCTTGCGCAGCTTCGGCACCATGTCGAGGTCGAGCACGCCGTCGACGCTGCTGCGGAACTGTTCGGCCTCGACGAATTCGGGGATGGTGAGTTTCTTCAGGCCTAGCTGCTTCTGGTAGAACTCGAGCGGCTTTCGCAGGTCGCGGAGTTCCTTGATCATCCGGGCCAGGACGTCTGCGCCGCGTGCGTTGCGGCCTGTCTCCTTCATGTGCTCCTGTTCGAACCGCCTGATGAAGTCGCCGTCCTCCATGGCGCGGGCCAGTCGCTTTTCGTCGGCGGCTGTAAGCAGGCTGACCTTCCCGATCTCCCGCAGGTACATGCGGACGGGGTCGTCGATGCCTTCTTCCAGCTCGAGGTCGGCCGCGGTCTGTGCCTCGGGCTTGCGGCCGCCCCACACTTCCATGTCGAGCTTGCCGCGGGCAGTCACGCGCGGAGTAGCCACAGCCTCGTCGTCGGCCAGGTCGCCGCCACCGGGCTTGATAACCCGGTCGCCGTCATCGTCGTCTTTGTCGTCAGCGTCGCCGTCGCTGTCGTCGACGGCGTCGTCCATCAAGTCGTCCGCCAGTTGGCTGCGGCGCCGTCGGCGTTCGTACATCTCTCTGCTTTCGTAGTCAGTTACCATTCACACTCGTTTCGACGGTCTCTGCGCCGTCGTCGCTCCTCCCGTGTCGATGAATCTCTTTGCCGATCTCTGTATCTCGCTCGATCATGTGCTGTTCCGGTGTGTCGAGCAGGCCAGAGACACCCACTTGCTCCTGGAGATCTGCGATCTGGGACGCCATGGCCTGCTTTTCGGCACGAAGTCGCCGTTCCTGCAGCTTCCGCAGGCAATCTGCGAAGGCTTCTCCTGCCTCCTTGGCGTCCGAAATCGGTAGCCTCCGTAATATAAGACGCTCGAAGTAGGCTTCTAGTTCTGGGGGAAGCGCGCTTTTTACCGCATTGACTTCGGCAAGTTCCTTCCACAGAACCAGTATCTGGCGCGCCTGGGCATCCCAGAATAACGTTTCCGGCACGTTCAGTCCATCCTCACGCAGCGAATCGTGCTGAAGAAGCAGCGACAGCGTGAATTCTTCGCTTGCAGCGCCCTTCGCAGCCGGTTGTTGGGGAACTCTGGGTGACTTTGCGGCCCGCTGGGGTCGCGTGAGCATCGCTGCGAGTTCTTCCTCGCCCGTTTGGGACAGGCGAGACAGTCGCTGCAAGTAGTGCGCGCGGACTACCGGATCCGTAACGGCGCCGAGCAGTGGCAGAAACTCGCGCACCAGTCCGGACCGGCCGCGTGGGTTGTCCAGGTCGACGGCTGCGGCCGCTGTATCCAGGCGGTAGTCCAGCACCGGCTCGGCGTCTGCAATCAGCGAGCGCCAGGACTCGGCGTCGTGGCGGATCACGTCGTCCGGGTCCTTGCCTTCGGGCAGCACGGCGACGCGTAGCTCGACCGAGGCTGCTTCCTGGTACGTGACGAGGCCGCGCCAGTTGACGACCGGCACCGGCTTCTCGTCCTCGCCGCCTGCTTGAATCACGATGTCATGGCCGCGGATCATCGCTTGCGTGCCGGCCTGGTCCGAGTCGAGGGCCAGCACTACGTCTGCCGTGTAGCGCTTGAGGATGCGCACCTGGCGGTCGGTAAGGGCGGTGCCCATCTGGGCGATGACGTTCCGGAAGCCGTGCTGGTGCGCGGCGATGACGTCCATATAGCCTTCGACGACGACAGCGCGCGCCTCGGCACGGATCGCCTCCTGGGCGTGGTTCAGCGCGTACAGCGTGCCACCTTTATCGAAGAGCGGGGTCTGCGCAGTATTCAGGTATTTCGGTTGCCCGACGGGCCCGCTGGGCGAGTCGTCCATCGCCCGCGCGCCGAAGCCGATCACATGGCCCTTGACGTCCCATATCGGGAACGTCAGGCGCCCGCGGAAGCGGTCGTGCGCGCCGCGCTCTCCTTCGACCAGCAGTCCGGCGCCCAGCAGCTCACGCTCGCTGAAGCCCAGTTGCGTCAGGTGTTCCTGTGCCGCGTGCCATTCGTCGAGCGAAAAGCCGAGCTGGAAGGCCTCTATCGTTTCGCTATCGAGGCCGCGTCGCTGGAGGTAGTCGCGCGCTTTGCGGCCGGCGTCCCCGGCGAGCAGCTGGTGATACCAGTCGGCGGCTGCATCGTTCGCGGCGTACAGCCGCTGGCGGGTCTTTTCCTGCTCCGGAGACGAGCGCCGCTCCTTCAGCTGTACGCCGGCCTTTTCGGCAAGCATGCGCAGCGCTTCGGGGAACTCGATGCCTTCTCGCTTCATCACGAAGGAGATGACATCACCGCCGGTGCTGCAGGCGCCGAAGCAGTGCCAGCTCTGCCGTTCCGGCGAGACGATGAACGAGGGCGTGTTCTCAGTGTGGAACGGGCAGGGCGCCTTGAGCGTGCGTCCGGCCTTCTGTAGCTGGACGTACTGGCCGATGATCTCGGCAATATCCAGACGTGACTTGATCTCTTCGACTTCGTTCATTTCAGGGCGAACTTTTCCTCCTGGCGGGCCGGGCGCAGATGCACAAGGTCATCACGGGGCGATTCCCGCGCCTCACCAGCCTGTAGAACAGTTCCCAATCCGAAATGTTTCGCTCCATTCGCTACCTCGTTGACTTGTCTGTCACGGAGGTTGTCAGCCGGCCGGCTGACTTTGGTGCGCCAAGCCGGGCTGCGGTGGCCAGCGCGTATCCATCGGTCATGCCGGCGACGTAATCGGCGGCGCGCCGCCAGGGTGGGTCGTCGAGGATCACGAAGTCGCTCTCTATCTCCTCGGGGCGCTGCGAGTAGTGGTTGTAGAGGACACGCACGATGTTCTTCGCCTGTTCGGTCTCCTCCTGCCGACCTTCGAGCAGGTACACACGCTGGAACATGAACTCGCGCAGAACGTTCGCAGCCGCGGCGACGTCGTCGCTCATGCGGATCGCA
>SDBS01007834.1_pt1 | contig 10350 bp, 11 predicted proteins | sample 2277091 | NCBI WGS metagenome assembly SDBS01 (sample SAMN10404972, study PRJNA504765) | marine sediment metagenome | isolation source: marine sediment core GS10_PC15, 163 cmbsf | place: Arctic Ocean: Southern Knipovich Ridge | collected 2010 | reverse complement strand
GCCAAACTAATGATCTCTGCTGTTAGATTCTCCTCTTCACTCCTGAGATGAGGAATATGACGCTGAGTGCTCCTTATCTGTCCCAAAACCTGACATGCCCGTCTCTCGGAGACTTTAAGAGCCTTTAAGACTCTATCTATCATCTTACGTCTCTTTGACGGGCTCAGGAGTTTCCCCGGGATGCCTCCTTTAGGATGTCATTATCCAGGGAAAGATCTGCCACTAATCTCTTCAGCCGAGCATTCTCCTTCTCAAGTTGTTTGAGCCGTTTGACCTGTTCAATCCTCATGCCACCATATTCTCTTCGCCAGCGATAATACGTCTGTTCAGTCACCCCTATCTTCCTGGCGGCTTCACCCACGGTCGAGCCTTGACTGAGGAGAACTTTTGCCTCCCGTAGTTTCTTAATGATTTGCTCCGATCTATGGCTTCGTTTCGTCATTTCAACCCTCCTTCTTTCGGTCTCTATTCTAACATAATAACTGGACCGATTCTAGGGGGGCAGGTCACCCAGCAGCCATTGCCTCTATAATCACAATAGGATGCCCCTCATACTTATACCAAGATGGAAAAACAAATACATCTGTGCCTGCCAGAAACTTTTCTTTTTTACCTCCGAGGACTCTACCGATAAATTCAATCTTATCCTCAAGATAATTTCCCCGCATAAACTTAAAGACACATCTCTTAGTTTCTTTTTCCTGTATAGCCCAAGACCCTGCAAACTTGAATCGGACATTAGGATATTTATCTACCACAATTTTTGCCGCCTCTATTATATCAAGGACTCCTTTACTTTCAAGAAGATTACCAAGATAAGAAATAGTCAAAGTATTTCTATCCCTTTTAAATTTATCACCTAGCCTAAGATTAAATACTGTTCCATTGGGCACGACCTGGATATTCTTTACCCAACCATCAAAAATATACCTCAGACAGTTCCCAAGAACTATAGCCGTATCCACTTGTCTCATAGTAAAATCTATGAATTGTTTCACAAACCAGTTGGTATTATCATAATATTCTTTGAAGTAACCACCATGGAGATGAATTACAATTTTTGCTTCACTAAAAAATTTAGCCATAACAATGAACATTCCATCTCTTAGGTAGGCAATATTTTGGGCTATAGGAAGGTAAACTAAGTCTGGTTTTTTTCTAATACATACCCTCATTAAATCCCAAAGATTTTTAAGTGCTAGGTAAGCATTCTGCAAATCCACCCTACCCAGGTTATCTAAATCCCTTTTATCAGAGATATCCAGATGATATACTTTGTAAATGTCCGATATTTTTGAACTCAATAATCCCTCATTAAAGACAGTCACCCCATGATAAGGGGGTGGAAGAGCAGCAATAAAAATCAACTTATGCTTTCTCACCTATCATCCCCTTAACTCTTCTGATACCTCAGTATATTTTTTCTTGTAAATATTTTCCAAGACTACTATTAAGCCCATTGTAATCCACAGAAATGCGCCCAGGTAAGGTCCCTCTAAAGCCACCACGAAAAGAGCCAATATTAAAACATGTACAAAGCACGTTAATAGGCCCATAATGTACAACTTGATTTTATCATCTTGGCGCATACGAGATAACAACCGTATTGTCCTCCCCAAAAATCTCAATATAATTAACAAAAAGATAGAAAATCCAATTATGCCCGTCTTATATGCTATATTCAGGTGTGAATTATGAGGATCAATCCACCCTTCTTCTTCGCCATAGTCCCATCCTAGTGCTTCCACAGTTGGTGAGCGAAAGGGCTTTCCAAAACCCCACCCGAACAGTGGCTTCTCAGAGAGCTCTCTCAACATATCTCTCCAGACGTACAATCTCCACCAAGTGTTGGAAGCAGATGGATTCTCAATACGATTAAAAAAGAAAATAGTAGCTGCTTCAGTCTTGAGCTTATCAAATAAACCAGGCCTAACAATAGCAAGAGAACTTAATAAAACTACACCAACTAGTAGAATAGAAAGAAAAACTTTCTTCTTATATCTTTCTTTAAGGTACCTGCTCTTAAAGAAAGATATAAGAAGAAAAGAAACGATACAGAAAGAGCAATCCATGTAGCACGACTTTGCCTAATTAGGATACCAAACAACTGCGGCAGAATGATTAAAATAAGGAAAAACTTATGTAGCCTTCTTTTTACAGAAATAAGATAAAAAGATTCAATTATTACAGCTAAAGAAAGATATAAATAGCTAGACTGGCCTAATCTCCCATAAGGATTTATCCAAAAATTTACCTTAAGAAGAATAGCTATTGCGATAATAATGCAAGCTACAAATACCACCTTAAATAATAATTCAATTTTTCTCAAATCCTTAAAAAGGACGGGCATTAAGAAACAGAAAATCGAATAATAAAATAGCGCCGAGTGACGAAGAGTAAGGATAGGTGTGTAGTAGATAAAACCCCTCATTAAAGCAACAAAGCCAATTAAATAAAAAAGAACAAACTCCTTTTTTAATGGAATATTCTTTAGATACTTAATCCGATTTCCTCCAACAAACTTATCCAGAAGCAAGATTAGTACAGTAACAAAAAGAATCGCCTCCGTAATATATAATGGTAATTTGCCGATTTCTATTCCCAGATATGCAAAGCCTCGACCAAAAAGTACAAACCCAAGAATAAGTAAAAGAAGCAAGAAATACTTATGGTTAATTTGGAATAAAAATAGTATGGGAATTATTGCTATTGGTAGTATATAATAGAAGGGAAAATAGACGCACAAAATTCCCAAGAAAATACTCAAGGATATTACAAAAGTGTAATTTAATACTTCCCGTTTTGGCATTCGTATTATCATTATTTAAAAGCTCCTAGAAATTTCTTGGCAAAAACTCTTGATGAGAAACAACTATCTGCTTTCTTCTTTGCTGTACAAGATAAATTTTTTGCTAAATTTTTATTATTAAGTACTTTCCTGATAGCATGAAAACAGTTAATTGAAGAAGTCGCATTCTCATACAAAATACCACTAACATTGTCTTCTATTAATTCTGGTAAAGCACCTGCATTAGCAGCCACGATGGGACAACCTGAATACATTGCTTCAATCACTGCATTTCCAAATCCCTCTTCATAAGCAGGGTGGACATATATATCAAAATATTTTAAATATCTTGAGGCATAGGTTATCGTATCCTGAAATCTCACTCTTTTTTTATACTTCACCTCCTTCCAGGCTTTCTTTGTTAACTCAGAATGTTTTCCAACACAAACCAAATAGGTATCTTTATATTTTCCCGCAATTAAGTTAAATGCTTTCACTAATGTTATATGGTTCTTACAGCAATACCAGCGAGCAATAAGACCGATTACAACAGCGCTTTTAGGAATATTAAACCTTGTATAAAAGTCAGAAGAATCCATTCTTAAAAAATTATCATTAACGCCATTATAAATAACCTTATAATTTTTAACATTATTTACGTTAGCAGTATAGTATGAGTTTACCAAAGACGTTGTATTATTGGTTATATTAAAAAAAGCTCTTTTAAAAAACATATTTAAATAACCACTACCATGAAACCACATTATAACCTTACCAAATGGTACTGCTACTTTTGCAAACATATAGGTTCTAAAACAGTTGCAAACGACATAATCATAGTTATGTTTTCTTAAAATTTTATAAATCTTAAAAAACTGTTTGATCCTCTCATGGGTATCAAAATATATGACATCAATTGAATTATTTTTAACCTCTTCTAATAATTCTTTATCCGCATCTTCCAATACTATATAATTTAGCTTTGCTCTATATTGCAGATTCTGCTTTTTCCACTCTGTAGAAATATATTTCAAACTGTAGGGAACGCCACCAAAGCCAACAAAATTACGAGTAAGAATGACTATCTTCATAAAAATCAAGGCCCTCCATAAATATAATCTGGATCTTTACCCTTTATTTTCCTGACTAACCTTCTTAACACTGGTATTTTTTTGAATGGACTTGCAATAATAGAATATAATAATCTGACATTTCCATAAGATATGATTTTCGCTTTATGTTTTCGTTTTATCCTCACACGTTCTTTGATGAATCCGAATTCATCACTCGTTGTTTTTATCCCTGGATACCTTCTAAACATCGCCAAATCAGCATCGATGACATAAAATTCAAATTTACTTGCTGCGCGAATCCAAAATTCATGATCCATACAATAATTATAGGACTCATCGAATACGCCAACTTTATCAAAAACTTCCTTTCTAAAAAAAGTAGATTGTTGCTGAACACATTGAGTACCATTAAGTAATCCATCAAAAGTTACCTTCGCAGCTCTTTCTTTCCAAAGAAGATTTCTATTTTCATCAACTATTGAAATGTTTCCAATTACAATACTTTTATTTAGATTCTCTGCAAAAAATTTGTTTACAACATGAAAAGCCTTTTTATATAATAAATCATCAGAATTAAGCCAACAAATTATATCTCCGGTTGCTTTTTTCAAACCTTTATTTAAAGCATGCGCTTGTCCTCTGTCTGGCTCTGAAAGCCAATTTAGATGAGAATATTTATTTAAAATTTCTATAGTATTATCCGTTGATCCACCGTCAATGATAATGTGTTCAAAATTCGGGTAATTCTGCGCTAAAACAGACTGTATATTTTCCTCAATGAATCTTCCTTGATTGAAAGAAGGAGTTATTACACTAAATTTCAGGTATTTCATGTAATTTCTTCTCTCCCACTGTTTGCCCTCACTTATAATATCGAATATACTATTGCCGCATATAAAAATATATTAGTTAAGGTCTATGGGTAATTCCTCCTGAAGTGAATGTTCCCATCAATCTCATGACTATCTGCAATAATGTGGCGTAAAAAAGTATTTTCAATTTTTTATTTTCCTGCAACCATAAATAATTATACTTTTTACGGTTATGCAATAAACAGGGGCTTTAGAGCATGCTCTTAGCAACTCATTAAAAACAGAATAGGTAAATGTTGGAGTCTGGTTTTTGCTCTTGATTCCAAATATTTATAAATATAATCACCAGTCCTCATCCGAATAAAAGAAATCCGAGATGTCCCTAACATTATCTCTAATGCGCTTTATCTCTGAACGAGTAAGCCTATTTTTCCAATTATATATATTTAATTTACTATTTCTTCTAATAGAAGCCTGATCAGATGGATCAGCCGGGTTTGCAGAATTGCTGTGTTTTTTGATTATATCTTTAACAGGTTCTGAAAATTCAAGACTCAATCTCTCAAATATATTTCGGAAGCCAGATAGTGGGTCTGTTGAAAGATCCTCATGACGTACAAATATCCAATCTTTATGGCTCCTTTTGTATTTTAGCACTATATGATACATAAGCCTCCACAATAATGTAGCCTGGTCTATGATATCATGTTTCCTCTTTGCATATTCCCTTATCTCTTTTTCAAAAGGATATAAATGGTCCTTCATAAGCAAAGACTGTTCAAGAAAGTGCGAAAATGGATGTGTCCAGTTTAAATTTTTAAGGCTGCTTGCAAATGCAGCAGGATGTCTTATTAAAACTACCACATCCATATTGAATGTTGATGCAAGCCACTCTGCTGAGAATACCCCGATAGGGTCTTTGATGAGAGGTCTAACATTAGAAATGCGGCACAAAAGAAAATGAGTGTAATTTCTTACTAAACGAGCTACATCTTTTAAATCTCCTATTGCCTTAATCTCATCAATCAAGTTATATGAGAAACAAAGCGTATCCTTGATAGGTTTATAATAGGTAGACTCATTTTCTTTTGAAATATAAGGAAACCAATAATTAAATTTCGCCCGACATATACCCGGTCGGTGGTACAAATTAAATGGCTCATGGATATAACCCACTGCAGAAGATGCAGCTATCATTCTTCCCACCCATGTTGAACCAGAACGGTGTGAGCCCGTGACGAGTATTGGCTTTTGAAAGCTCATGTTCTCATTCCCTTTTTGATTTGGATTTTTTAATGGCAATTCATTATACCTTATGTTGTTTCAAACTCTACTGTGGATATTGTCGGCTTCCGGAATAATCTAAATTTTACGGATCCCTTTTAGTTTAAATACTTTCCTTTACTCCATTTCTTGTTCTTAGCAAAAAATATATTGGCCTTGAAACGCCGAATCAAGTAACTGCGCGAGATATCCATCAAATCCTGTAAAAATGATTTTCTATTTATAGGCAATTGTTGTATCTCGTGTAGCATGGTTGAGCGATTGTATCCCTGTGTGTCAAAAACCTTTTTATCAAGTTGCCAAACGTAGTGTTTCAAGTACCACTTCCTGAAAGGAGTGTTAAAAACACTTTTCCATTTTTCAAGTGACTTAGTGCTCACTTGTTTGTATTTCTTAACACCAGTTTGATCACCCATTCTTCCTCGAGTATTTTGATTTCCAAAGTTTGAGAGCATTGAGTTATCATAATCAAGTTCTAAATATTTTAGTATCTCTTTTAAATGACTCTCAGGATTAATAATAAAATCTTCATATTTAATAGCAAAAGATTTATCTTTGATTTTTTCATAGCCTTCGGTTAAGAGTTTTGGACCCTGAAAGATATCTTGATAAGCTCCACGCAATTTAAATCTATTGTTTTGCCATGTGCTCAAGATGGAGGAAAATACATGCACCGGATTACGAAAGAGAAAGATAAATTTCCCATCAGGAAAAATTTCCGCAACCTCTTTAATAATGTAATAGTATCTCGGTGTTTTATCTAAAGAATATCGCTCGTCATTTTTACATTGTTTCTCATACAAAGAAAGCACAAAGTGACGCAGCGAACTGTAATAATCATTTTTCCCCTTCGGCAAGTTTTTGACAAAATCCTCAAATGCAGCAAAACATGTAGTATGGGAGTATTCTGTTAGTGTCCCTTCTTTTTTGAACGCATATACAAATGGTAACATCAACCAAGGTTCTGCAACACTGGCAATCTCACTGTGACCCATGAGAATTCTTTGAAGCAACGTTGAGCCAGAACGGGGTAGTGAAAAAATAAATATGGGTTTAATCTCTACCAATTGCAACCCCTTTTTAATTCTCCCTGCTCAGGTAAAAACGTTATCCCGCGCCAAGTGGGATATTCTAAACTTATAACGAGAGTTTTCATCAAGATCTCCTTTGTATTCTCCTTTATGCTGTGCGAATTAATTTGTGTGTACTCTCCGGAAGAAAAATTTTCAAAAGAAATTTATAATCGCTAAGATTTGTAGAATTTTTTTTCAAATAGGTTAAGTATTTTTTAAAAGCAACCATTCTTTGTCCGTTTTCAAATGCTATTTTTGCTTCAAGCCGGTAGAATATACCGCATAATTTCTGCTCTACCTCTCTACGATCATTCTCAGGAAGTTCCTCAAGTAAGTGCCGATTTTTCTCATAGATTCTTTTCATACCCTCAAGGTGAGATCCTGCATTCGATTTTCCAGAAATCCCCTTCGCGTGTTGCCGATATTCCGCTAAGGGAGTAGCGCAGTAGGCAACCTTAAATTTATGGGTGAGTCGGATCTTCAAATCCCAGACATCATATATATAAAGGTCCTCATCATAAAAGCCGACCTTCTTTAAGACATGGAAATCAATGAGCTCATTTCTATATAGACTGTTATGAGGCCAACTGCGGCTGAAAGCCTCTTTGAATACATAACCTGTAGGCGGGGAATTGCGTTCAGCCCATAGACCGATCCTACGTCCCAATTCATCAACGTAGTAAATGTTCGAAAAAATGATACTAGCCTCTGGATGTTTTTTGAAAGTCTCTAACTCCAATTCGAGCTTTCTCGGTAAAAATCTATCGTCCCCATCTAGAAAAGTTATTAAATGTCCCTCCACCCGTTCCAAGGCGGAATTGCGATTCTCTGGAATGCCCCTGTTCTGCTTGTGATAAAACGCTCTGATTAAATTAGGATATTGTTTGACATATTCCTTAATCAGACTTTGAGAACCATCTGATGAGCAATCATCGGCAATAATAATTTCATAAGGTTGGAGTGTTTGGTTAAGGACGCTTTCAATCGCCTCAACAAGATAATCTTTCTGGTTATATGAGATGATAATTACTGAAATCTTCATAAATATCCCCTGCTTCATTACGGTAGTCTTTGGTGCTCTAACCACTTTTTAGTCAGTTCTATGGCTTCATTGAATGAAATTTTCTGTTCCCAACCTAAAAGTTTTTTCATTTTGCTATTTGAAAATCTTGCATTAGAAGTATGAAGCTTGATTTGGGGTCGATCGGGAATTTTGAGTAAACGCGAGCTTTGTGGCTGTGGAGATTTAGCGTTAGAAATACTTAATTGTTTTCCATGTCTTAGCCAATTCTTTATTATATCTTGGGCTCCCAAATTATTAACCAAAAAACGAGCCCAAGGAACATCTTTCATCTCTCTTTTTATTTCTTCACGTATCTCGACTGAACTAACAGCCATCTTGCATCCCAAATTCTTATCTCTAAAAAGTGTATGTACTTCACAATCCCAATCTACTTGTTCTATTATTCTTCTTGTTTGTTCGCATTTCTCTCTTTCGCCTTTTTTATTTTCTCTCGGACCATCCGCTGCCACAAAAAGCTGCTTGGGCTTAGCTTGCCTGATGGCATTAAGTACCTTTTGAGTGGTATCTGGACGATTAAATATCAAAAACAGTATAGGTGTAGTTAGTTTTTTCTCCATTTTTGTTCCTTAAAAGAATTACTAATAAAAAATAATACATTTACTGTTTTTGTAGCTAAATGATAACCTCTATCTATCAAGAATCTATAAATTTCAGAGTTATCAAGGTTGTAAAAAGAAAAATCTAAGACTTCCACTAAAATAACCTTTGGTTTGTATTTACTCCAATTGTTTGACTTTAGAATTTGAAAATCTAACCCTTCCACATCCACTGATAAAAAATCAACTTCAGTATCTTTATTTAACAACTTTCCATATAAATGACTTCCTGAAAACCGGATTCCATCAGCAACAAGAATTCTTTTTTCATAAAACTAAATCTTTAAAAACAATTTATTTTCTGAAAATAATATACTTAATATTTCTGATGAGATTTACCATACTATTTGGCAATATCTTTTTTATAATTTTCTTAGAAATATTACTAATATTCTTATCAGGGGGCGAATATTTCTTCCAAGGTGTTTTTCTTATATATTTATAATATTCACTTTTTAACGGGTGTTCATTCATGTAATGCCATGGTTTCGAAGAAGTTGTATAATGTATAATTGATGGATTTTTTATCGTTTCATAAAACTCTTCGTTGCGAAAAGTTTTACTTGCTGCAAGTTCAAACATAATTGTTTGTTGATTCCACTTTGGGTGCAATTCTTTCCATTTGTTATATAATATTGCATTCAAACCGTCTTGATCCCATAAAACTATTTTTTCTAAATTATTCTTTATAAACTCTATTACTTGTATGCTAATATTATACTGTCTCCATTTTTCTAAATTTATTAACATTACGCCTGTATTGAAATATTTTGAATTAACTGGAATTTTTAAATTAACATGTCTATTAAACTTTGGATTTTCTACTGCTGCAATAAAATATTCTGAAATATCAGTATACCAAAGTTTTGAAATATCTTCTTTGATAATTAAATCACAATCTAAATATATTACTTTTTTTATCGAGGAATCTAATATCTCAGGAATTGAAATCCTATAATAAACTGTGTGGTTAATATGATAGCTGATTTTAAAATTTTTATAAATTGTTTTATCAATTTCCAAAAAAGTTATAGTTGCATTATGTCTCTTTCCAATATCTTCCAATCTAGATTTATTTTTTTCTGATATACCCCCGTCAATTACATAGATGTTTAGTTCATTGTCACACTTTTGATGTTCAAAAATAGAACAAAGCATTACACCCAAATGTTGGGCATAATTATTGTCAGTTACGCATACAATATTTATATTCATAGTTACTATCTCTTTTACTTTATAATTTTTAATAGGCTCTTCAATATTTTGTAAACAAAAGGAGGAGTTATGTTTTGTATAATATGTACATACATATTCTGGGGATGATTACTAATTTTCTTTATTGAATTTATAACCTCTTTTTTTTCACAAAAACCATTGATAGCTATTTTTACACTATTGTTAATATTAGTTGGATATAGTATTCCAATGCCAGATTGAGTTCTATATAAAATCTTTGAATTTAGCTTTGACTTCTTAGCTATTCTATAAAAAGCATTTTCAAGATTAAAATTTAAAATATCGTGAAAGGTAAAGATACCTTTATTGCTACTGCTAAATTTAAATAATTCTGCAAAATCTAGACCAATTTGTTTTTCTGTATGGCTTCCATCTATAAAGGCAAAATCTATATCTTCTTTTAA
>SDBS01007833.1_pt1 | contig 10353 bp, 13 predicted proteins | sample 2277091 | NCBI WGS metagenome assembly SDBS01 (sample SAMN10404972, study PRJNA504765) | marine sediment metagenome | isolation source: marine sediment core GS10_PC15, 163 cmbsf | place: Arctic Ocean: Southern Knipovich Ridge | collected 2010 | reverse complement strand
GGCATGGTTTGCAGGTTAAGGATTAGAATGTTCAAGTGGGAAATGCCGGCCGGGACGGAGGTAACGGAAACCATGATCCGCTGGCCCAAGCCAGGGTTCCCCAAGACCTGACTCCAGCTTCATTCTCGGATCAGGACTCAGAACCGTTGGAAATGACAAGAGAGATAATTGTGGGCAACGGAGCAGTTGATTGCCTTGCTTAGGAGGTGAAATAGATGAGTATAAGTGCTGTCCAGCAGGCTCAGCAGGTAGAAACAGGGCAAAATATTTCCACCGGATCTGAGCAGCTGGGGAAGTTGGATTTTTTGCAACTGATGGTTATGCAAATGCGTTACCAGGATCCTTTAAGTCCAATGGATAATACTGAGTTTATTACTCAACTGGCTCAGTTTAATTCCCTTGAGCAGATGCAGAATTTAAACAGTTCGGTCTCGAAGATGGCTCAATGGATGCATACCAGCCAGGCTAGCAGTATGATTGGCAAAGAAGTCGATGTTATTGATGCCAACTCCGGTGAATCGGTATCAGGAACTGTTGCCGAAGTTCGAATCAGAGGCGGAGAAGCAAGATTAGTAGTGGGGGAACACGAAGTTCTTCTTTCGGACGTGGTTAGTATTTATTGAGAAGGGAGGATAAATGGTTAACAAAATTCCCGTGCCCGGGCAACCTATCAAACCTGTTGATAAGTCGGCGCTGGAGCGCACACAAGTTAAAAAGGGTACAGAGGCTACATTTCAGGATGTTTTGGCAAAAGAGATTACCCAAAAAGCCGGCCTGAAGTTTTCAGCTCATGCGCAGCAGCGTATGGCAAGAAGGAACATTAAGCTAAATGAGCAGGAGTTTGAAAGATTCTCCACCGGAGTTGATAAGGTAGCAAGCAAGGGTGCACGGGAATCACTTATTTTGGTGGATGACGTAGCTTTTGTGGTGAGTGTAAAAAACCGGACAGTTGTCACTGCGGTGGACGGAAAGAATCTCAAAGAAAATGTTTTCACCAATATCGACAGCGTGGTGATAATGTAGCGGTTGTTAAGGGCTGGACCTCTTTGAAGGAAGCCTGGTTGTGGAACGATTGAAGCAACCAAACTCAGCAAAAGTCATTGTTCCTATTAAGAAATTGCAGCACGAGTCAATTACAAATCGTTAAGGCTGTTTAGGAGGTCGATGCAGTATGATGCGTTCAATGTTTAGCGCGGTTGCCGGTTTGCGTAATCATCAGGTATCCATGGACATAATAGGCAACAACATTGCCAATGTAAATACCATTGGTTACAAGGCAAGCCGTGTTACTTTTGAAGATATGCTGAACCAAACTCTAAAGAACTCTACGGCACCTCAGGGGAGTCTAGGTGGCACCAATCCTCAACAGGTAGGGCTAGGTATGCTGGTAAAGACTATCGACATATTTCACACTCAAGGAAGCTTGGAATCGACAGGCAAACTAACAGATTTGGCAATTCAGGGCGAGGGCTTCTTTGTGATAAGCGACGGCACGTCCAACAAGTACACCCGCGGAGGTGTGTTCGATATTAATTTGCAGAAAGACCTGGTAGATCCGGCAAGCGGATGGAAAGTGCAAGGGTGGGAACGAGGCAATAATCCATCCTCGCCAGCTGCAATTGATACGACGTTGCCACCCTCCGTAATCAATATTCCTATTGGTGAGCTGTGGGTTGCAGAAGACACTGACAATGTTGTTTTTGCCGGAAATCTGGATGCTGATCCTTCAGGAACGGCTACTGTTTCAGTGCAAGTCTATGACTCATTGGGTATTGCCCACACATTGGCCGTGACTTGTACCCAAACTGCTGCCAATAACTGGAGTTGGGACACAGAGGTAGATGGCGGCGGAGGATCTGTGGGAAGCGGAACCATTGTCTTTGGCGCGGACGGTACATTCGTTTCCCAAACTGGAACTATCTCGATTGCCTTAACCAACGGAGCCACCACGCCTCTGCCCATTGCTCCAAGTTTTTCAAGTTTAACTCAGTTCTCGGATACTGACTCCAACATCATTGCCCGGAGCCAGGACGGTTTTCCTATGGGTGTTTTGGAGAACTTCACCATTGGTAGCGATGGAATAATTACCGGAGTATTCTCCAATGGTATGAATCAGACTCTTGCCCGTATTGGTCTGGCCCTCTTTGGCAATCCGGGGGGACTTATAAGGGCTGGGGGAACGGCATTTCAACAGTCGGCAAACTCCGGTGAGGTCCGGTTTTCAGCGCCATCTGAAAGAGGTGTCGGCTCCATCGTTCCCGGTGCACTGGAGATGTCCAATGTGGATCTGGCTCAGGAGTTTACCAGAATGATTACAACCCAGAGAGGATTCCAGGCAAACTCCAGGATTATCAGTGTCTCAGACGAAATGCTCCAGGAATTGGTTAACTTGAAGCGGTAATATTTAGCCGGGTCGAGCCCTGATTGGGGCTCGACCCCCACTTCATTGATTGGATTTTTATCTGTTCTTTGACAAATTAATAGCGTAGGCAAAAAGGTCTGTTCATATGCTTCATTATACGCATATTGGTTTACTAAAGAGGTGAAAGATGATCAAAGTTACTCGCCTGGACAACAGTAATCTTGTTATCAATGCCAACATGATAGAGTCTGTAGAAACAACGCCGGATACGGTTGTCAACCTGCTTACAGGCAAAAAGATTGTGGTTAAAGAGTCTGTGGAAGAAATAATTGATCGTATGGTGGACTATCTGAGACGCACCGGTTTGCAGCGAATTGTCACTCCACAGGAAGAACTAAAGAAAAACCAGTTTTAGCCGATAAATCTAGGCAAAAAGAAGTATGGGAGCAGGCTGTGGATTTAGCAACGGTTATCGGCATTGTTATTGGGTTGTTTTTTATTGGCTCTGCCATTATAAGTGGCGGCGGTGCCGGTACTTTTTTCCATATTCCATCACTGATGATTACCATTGGGGGAACCGTTAGTGCTACGCTGATCAACTTCAACCTGTCGCAAATAACAGGCGTAGTGAAGGTACTTAGGAATGCTTTCTCGGGAGATTCCACCGATTCAACAAAGCTGATAGCAACAATTGTTGGACTTGCAGAAAAAGCAAGGCGGGAAGGGATTTTAGCCTTGGATAGTGAGGCGAACCAGTTAGATGATGTTTTTCTACAGAAAGGTCTTCGGTTGGTAATAGACGGTACAGATCCTGATCTGGTAAGAGACATCATGGAGACGGAACTGGCCTTCTTGGAAGAAAGGCATAAGCTGGGAAAAAAGATCTTTGAAGCAATGGGCTCATATTCTCCTGCTTTTGGAATGATCGGCACGCTTATTGGACTAGTTCAAATGCTGAAAAATCTGAATGATCCCTCAAAAATTGGTCCCGGTATGGCGGTAGCGTTGCTTACTACTTTCTACGGCGCATTCCTTGCCTATCTTTTGTTCAATCCTATTGCCGGTAAGTTAGGGGTAAAGAGCGGCGAGGAGATTCTTTGCAAAGAGGTTATGATCGAAGGCGTTATATCTATTCAGGCCGGCAACAATCCCCGCATAATTGAGGAAAAACTTAAGTCCTTCTTCTCACCCAAGGTAAGATCCGAAGCGGGTGACGAAGTGGAAAAAGCCAGGCAACTTAGCAGGGCGGCTGTAAAATGAGTCCTAGAAAGCGAAAACCCGAAGAAGTTCCAAAAGGCTCTCCTGCCTGGATGACCAGCTACGGAGACTTAATGTCATTACTCTTGGTCTTTTTTATCCTGCTGTTCTCCTTTTCGGTAGTCGATGTTGACGATTTCATCAAGGCCATTGGCGGAATTGATGCAGCAATTAGTGGCTCCAAGGGTACGTTCAAGATGACTGATACTAATAGTGTTCAGAGTCCGGTGCCCTCCGGGCGGGCTCCGGTGCCTTCGGAGGCAAAAGGAGGCGGAACCAGCGCGGTTAAGAAAACTCCTGTTGCTACCATGAAAAAACTTCAGGTTACGCGGGATGAAGTACAAGCCATGGTAAAACTCAAAAAAACGATTGAAAGGGAAATCATAGGGGAAAGCGGCCCGGAGAACATAAATCTGACAATCACGGAAAGAGGATTACTGGTGAGCTTGAAGGAGCAGATTCTCTTTGATCGCGGCAAGGCAAAACTGCACTCCGAAGTTGATCCGGTCCTTGATGTTTTGGGAGTAACTCTAAGGTCGAACTCTTTTTCTATTCGGGTTGAAGGCCACACTTGCGATTTGCCCGTAGGTACTCCTGCGTTTCCTTCAAACTGGGAATTATCTACAGCGAGGGCGGTTTCAGTTTCCAGATACTTGATAAAGGAAGGGCAAATTACTCCGGAGCGCTTGTCAGTTACCGGCTACGGTGAATACAAGCCAATAGTTCCCAATACAAGCGAGGAGAATCGCTCTTTAAACAGAAGAGTCGATATCATTGTGTTATATCCAAAGCTAAGTCTTCAAGAACCTAAGTAGTTGGGAGGTATGACAGTGGCAGATAAGGAGAAGCCGGAGAAAGATGAAGCGAGCGATGAAGAAGTAGAAGAAGGTTCAGACAAGAAAGATAAAAAAGGCAAGAAGAGGAGTAAGAAAGAAAAAAAGAATAAGAAAAAGAAAAAGGAAGCAAAGGGAGAAGACGGGGACAGCGAAGAAGAGGATACTGAAGAAGAGGATACTGAAGAAGAAGCCAAATCCAAGTTTGATTTTGGTAAGTTGAAAATCCCTCTTTTGATTGCGGCAGTGGCGGTTGCGGCTATTGCATCGGGTCTTATCTTCAGTGGTTTTATAAGATCCCGCGTTAAATCTGATTCTAAGAGCTCAAGCAAAACCACAGTTAGTAAAACCGGTACGTTCATTGAGGTGGGAGATGCTACCGTAAACTTAGTTGGGGGACAAAGCTACTTACAAATCGCGGTCACGCTGGAGCTTGAGAGTAGCGATAAGGAAGTGAAATCGGCCGTTAAGAAGAAGAAGCCCAAGGTAAAAGATGCAATTATTACCATTGTCTCCTCCAAAACCGCTGAAGAAATTCTTACTCCCGAGGGGAAGGATAAACTTAAAAAGGAAATAGAAGATAAAATAGAATCCCTTGTCGGCGCCAAAAAAATCATGGGGGTTTATTTTACTACTTTTATAATGCAGTAAGGATAGGAGGTAAATATGCCCAGTACACTTAGCCAGGAGGAGATTGATGCTCTTCTTGCCGATGGGCCCAGCGAGGAAGAAAAAGCCGCCGGGCAAACTGTTGAAGGACCAGAACCTTCATCAACTGAATCAGGGGAAGAATCGAAAAGTATCAAGAATTATGATTTTCAGCATCCCGATAAGTTCTCCCAGCCGCATCTCAGTGCAATGCAGCGTATTCACGAAGAACTGGCTCGCCAGTTAGGTGCTACACTATATATTTATCTAAGGCAAAATACCAACTTCATTCTAAACTCAGTGAAGCAGATTACTTTCGGAGAGTTTATTTCCGGTTTTTCCGGTCCCGCTACTCTTGTCCTCTTTTCCTTACATCCTTTGCAAGGAAATGCTATTCTGGCAATGGATAATAACATGACTTTTATGGTTTTTGATAGACTGCTGGGAGGAACCGGTGAAATAGGCAAAGCGGATCGGGAGCTGACAGAGATTGAGAAAGGTATTATCAAGAAGCTGGCCAATAAGATACTGGGCGTTTTTGGGCAGGCATGGTCCGGAGTTATAGAGGTTAAGCCCGAGGTGGAAGCTATTGAGACTCATGCTGAATTGGTACAGGTTATTGCTCCGAACGAGGCAGTTGCTTTGGTTTCTTATGAGGTAGAGATGAAAGACATGGGCTTCATGAGCATCTGTTTGCCTTATCTTATGCTGGAGCCGATCACTTCCAAGCTCGGTCGTCAAATTTGGTCTTCAACCGGTTCGGAATCCGAGGATTCCCATAAGGTGGAACGGGAATTATTAGAGAAAAACCTACGGAGCATTAGTCTTCCTATGACAGTTGAACTAGGTAAAACAACTATTGCTATAAGGGATCTACTTCAGCTCCAGATTCAAGATGCTATCCAGGTTGATACTACAAGCGACGGAGAGGTAAGTGTCCAGATTCAAGGTCATACAAAATTCTACGGCAAACCTGGTGTTCTGGGAAACAAATTGGGAGTTAAAATCAATTCAATTAGCAGAGAAGGAGATGAAATATAATGGCGGTAGACACCCAAGAGGCTAAAACAGAAGTGGATGGAGCTAACTTAAGTGATATTGGTGAAATCTGCAGTCTTTTTAGCTCTGCTATCGCTAAAGTGGTTGGAGATACTACCAAGAAGAGTGTGGAGACAGCTCCTCCTCAAGCTACCGTTTTAACTCTGCAGGAGTATCAAAAAAAGAGTTCCGCCACGGTGCTTCTGGCTGAGGTTGATTATTCAGCCGGAATCCAGGGTAAACAAATCTTGCTTCTTGCGGACGATATAGCCGGTAAACTAGGGGAGTTGCTGCAAGGAGAGGAGATTAGTAAGGCTCCTAAATTAAAAGAGGAGAGCCTAAGCGCTCTTAGAGAGGTTTTTGATAAAGCGCTGGCAGAAAACCTGACCAATATTTCCGCAGTGCTTGGAAATTCGGTACAAGGTTCAATTACCAGATTCGAAGTGGTTAAGGTAAAAGATGAAGCGGAGAAGATGTCCTCTATTTTTGCTGGTGGTTCTGGGGCAAATGTTACTTCCGGTTTGACCATAGCCGATGCTTCTCTTGAATTTCAGATGGATCAACTTGTGCCTCTCAATTTTGGAATGGACTCAGACGAAGCCCAGGAACAAACGGAGGATGCCGGAGATCAAAAACAAGCTCCGGTTCAGCAAGCCGAGGATACGGGAAGTCAAGAACAAGCCCCGGTTCAGAAAGCAGCGGCAGCCCCGTCTCAGAAGGAAATTACAACGACAGCTGAACCAGTAGAACAAGCGCAATTCTCTTCTCTTGCTATGGAAGGTGGACTAAAAAGTATTGGCAACATCGAACTGCTATTGGATGTTACTCTGGATGTCTCCATAGAATTAGGGCGTACCAAGATGAATATCAAGGAAATTCTTGGTCTTGGATCAGGATCGATTATCGAGTTGGAAAAGGCAGCCGGTGAGGCGGCGGATTTCTTGGTTAACGGGAAAGTCGTAGCCCGGGGTGAAGTTGTGGTAATAGATGGCAAGTTTGGAATAAGGATTACCGAAATCGTTAGTCCGCGGGAGAGGCTTGAGAGTATATAGCCGCACGTACTTTTCTCCGAAGTGCTCCGAATTGATACCTCATGGGATCAGGTCTTGAAATATAACATTTTCTTTTGGTATGGAATGATCTACCCTCTCTCCTTTCTGCTTTTGGTTCCAAATGCCTTATAATGTTTTACATATGCTGTGACAAAACGAGGTTTGTTTGCTAATTGGCGTTATATTCTTGTTTCCGCGGCAGGATAGGTAGCAATTGCGATTTGAATAGTCAAGGGTGAAGGATAATGTTTTTCAAGTTTTGCCCCAAATGTGGCACTGGTCTGAAGACAAGAAGAATTGAGGGTGAGCAGCGTTTGTTTTGCCCCCATTGCTCTTTTATTTTCTATCAAAATCCAAAACCAACTGCCAGTGCGCTTATCACTAGTGTGGATAGAGTCCTGCTGGTGAGGAGAGCAATAGATCCTCAAAAGGGTTGTTGGGATCTGCCGGGTGGTTTTTTAGAGGTAGACGAACATCCTGAACAGGCTCTGAGGCGGGAAATCAAGGAAGAACTCGATATCAGCATCGAGATTGTGGACTTTCTCGGTATCTACATGGATAGATATGGTTATGATGAGACAGGAGGCCACACCCTAAATATTTACTACCATGCCTGGATAGTGGCGGGAGATCCTAGGCCGGCAAGCGACATTGATCAATGGGGATGGTTTGCTACAGATGAAATTCCCTCAAATATGGCTTTTACAAACAACAAAGAAGTCTTGCAGGCGTGGTTGGAAAGAACTGAGAAAGCTGAGATCTGAAAGGTTGTATGGCAATGGCGGAAATTGAAGAAGAATTGGAAAAGCGGCTAACCAAAATTGATCAAAGCCTCTACCAAGAGCAGAAAGCTCAGGCGGAGGAGATAATAGAGCATACCCATGAATTGCTGAAAAACTCAAAGATCTATGCAAAAGCGGATTTCCAAAAGGTTACCGCCTTTCTTTTTGTGAAAGGATTTCACATTTTTGAGGCCATAAAGTTTCTATGCGAAAAAGGCTATGCTATAAGTGCCACAATCCTTCTTCGTACCTTGCTTGAAGATACTGCAAACTTGCTCTATATATGCAAGAAGCCGCAAAGGAGAAGTAAAAGATTTCTGGCGCACGGTCCGGTGGGAACCATGGTTATGCTGGAGGCGCTGGAGTATATCAATCCGGATTTTTCCGGAATCCCTCTTTACGAAGAAGCGAAGAAAGCAATATCCAAACAGCGGGAAGAGATTGATTTTGATTATAAACCTGAGTACAACTGGACGCGTAAAAGCCATGCTGAGTTGATCAAGGAAAACTTGCCTAAACTCTACTTTGGATTTTGGAAAAGTGCTTGCTTTGTGGCTCATCCCAATATTCTTGAGTTTGGACAATATGTGCGGGAAAAGGATGGGAAGCTGAATCTTCTGAGTGAACCCAACAAAAACTATCGGGCATATGCTCTTCTGGCAGCCCAAGGGGCTTTTCTTTTCCTTTTGGAAAAGTTCGGAGAGGTTCTTGAGATAGAGTTGAGCCCGGAGACAAAGAATGCTATAGAAGAGCAAAAGAAGCTTTATGCTTAAAAGTTTGCGAAACCTTAGAACGTCAAATATCTTAGAGATCGCTCGCTCGGCTTTAGAAGCAAAGGCAATATGCTTGTAAAATATCACTTGAACTTGTAAAATATGGAAGTTGCCAAAGTATAAAAAGGGAACGTGTATTAAAAACGGGGATGTAGCTCAGATGGGAGAGCGCCGCCCTTGCAAGGCGGAGGCCGTCGGTTCGAGCCCGATCATCTCCACCAGGTCAGAAGTATAGGAGAGCGGTTCTTAGCTCTCCTATTTTCGTTCCGTCTAACACTTAAAATCTGCTCTAGTCTCATCAGTAGTTCGAATCCACTTGGATCCACAACCTCCCCTTTTTGGCTTGATGGAGCCATTTTCTTCTGGCTGGTTAGAATGCCCAAGTGCCTTATACTGTTTAGATTCTTCTTAATTGCATTTCTGTTGACAGACCCCAGAAGCTTTATCATCTTCTCAACATTTTCTGATCCCAAGAGCTATGTTTTCCGGTCCTTCTCAATTAAATCTGTACTCTTTGCAAACAAGTCGACCAACTTGGAAGGATTTATTTTTGACCGGTAGAAGGATTATGTAACTACTAACACACTGTGGTTGAAGTAGAAACAACGGATATGCTCTGATCTTTGTGTAACCACGTCGTTTGCTTCAAAGAGGGAAATCTTAAGTGGAAGGAAGCAGGTTTGACTGTTAAGGAGGAGGTTAATGGCAGTTGAAGACAAATTGCCACGGGAGATACTAGAAAGGAAGAGGACGGGAGTGTCTTAGAGATGAAAAAAGTTGCTGTAATTATCAATGAGGGTAATAGTAGTCCTCGGTCATGGAACGGGATACGAATTGCTAATGGATTGTTAGACGTAAACGTAGAAGTCATAGTGATACTTTTTGATGAAGCAGTCTTTTGCGCCAAGAAAGGGCAGTTGCCACAAGAAGGATTGGAGGAGCAAGCCTTGTCAAAAAAGCTGACTGAGCTTGCAGGATTGGGTGTTACAGTTTGGGCGTGCGGTACATGCATGCAAGCAAAAGGACTCATTAAGGAAGAATTAACCGAAGGTGTAAGCGAGTGCTGTATGATGGACGTCTGTAATTCAATTAAGGAAAGCGATAATGTCTTGGTATTCTAATGATCGTACCCTTAATCAGAGAAAAGAGGTGTAAGATGAACAAAAAACCACTTGACGAGATGAATAAAGAGGAGATTCTCGATGCGGTGAAATGCAAATATGGCGAAGTTGCCACCAGCCCGGACGCGGTATTCAATTTTCCGGTTGGTAAAGCATTCGCCCTGAAGGTGGGCTATCCTAAAGAAGTATTGGTTGATCTTCCCCAGTCTATGGTTGAGTCTTTTACAGGTGCCAACAACCCACAACCTTTTGTAGAACTAGAAGAAGGAGAGATTGTTCTAGACCTAGGATGTGGTGCCGGGCTGGATTTATGTTTCTATGGAAGAGCTGTTGGTCCTTCAGGAAAGGTCTATGGTCTGGATATATCAGATGATATGGTAGCAAAAGCTAAAGAGAATATGGAGAAAGTTGGGATAAGAAATGTCGAAACCAAATGCGGATTGTCTGACGATATCCCTTTCGCTGACAATTCCATAGATGTTGTTGC
>SDBS01007832.1_pt1 | contig 10354 bp, 8 predicted proteins | sample 2277091 | NCBI WGS metagenome assembly SDBS01 (sample SAMN10404972, study PRJNA504765) | marine sediment metagenome | isolation source: marine sediment core GS10_PC15, 163 cmbsf | place: Arctic Ocean: Southern Knipovich Ridge | collected 2010 | reverse complement strand
CAATGATTTGGCCCATTGAGCACAAAATATTCCAATAGCTCCTGCTCCGAATACACATACCCAATCTCCGGGGTGTATTCCTTTCGCTCTTTTTATCATATGCAGAGCAACAGATACAGGTTCAGTGCAGGCGCCTTCCTCAAAATCCACACCTTCAGGTAAAGAGACTAGATTCTCTGAAGGAGCCTTAACGTATTCTGCAAATCCTCCATCTGCCCTGGAGCCAAGATAGTTGTAGTTCAGGCAATGGAAAAAATCTCCTTCCTGGCAGTACTTGCATCTTCGGCAAGGAATGCAGGGAATCACGGCTACTCTAGCTCCTGGCTTGACACCATGCACCTCTTTTCCTACTCTGACAATTTCGCCAGCAAATTCGTGGCCAGGAATAGTTGGAAAATGGTAGGTTCCGGTAACCATAACTCTGGGGATATCCGAACCACATATTCCTGCAGCCCTTACCCGAATCAGAACCTCCCCTGGCCCTATCTCAGGGATGGGGACATCCTCACATCGAATATCACCGATGGCATGGAGAACAGCTGCTTTCATACTCTATCCTTGTTATCCTTGACATACCTTTGTTGTACTTGCCTAACCCCCTCCACCATCAGAATATTATGTATACCTACTGGGGGAGCCCGAAAATGATAAGCTTCTGCTGTTTCCTCAATAGGTATTTCCTGTCTTTGAGGATAAACCAGGCGAACAGTCTCTGGCCGAAAGAAATCTTTACGAATTACAACTTCTCCACCCTGGATGGGATTAACCTCGCCTCCCAGACAATCCACGGAGTGATTAATCTGATGGATGAGAATCTTAGAGTTATCTGAAGTTCGAAAGTAGGTGCAGCCAAGGCTATGAGGGTAATTTGTGTTTACTACTATTCGTGGGGAAGGAAGAGCCCATCTTAAAAGGTTACCTACAAATTGACTCATCCACCGGATACGGAAGAACCTGGTGTGCTTCTCCTTTGTTTGGTCAATGGTTCCAAATAAGCGAAAGGATATGTAGAATACCTTCCCCTCTTTGTATTCGTTGTAACAAACTGCTGGATGATCAGTTTCGTATTTGGGAGGAGGTGCCCACCAGCTAACCCAGGTAGAATCCGTTATCTCAACGCACGGAAGAACATGGCGAGCAAGGATCGTCGCTCCCGACTCTTTTACCTGGATATAGGGGGGCAGAGCAGGAAGCTGCGTGGACGGCAAATCATCCCACACCGGATGGCTCTCATCGGCCCGATTCAGATAGCTTCCCCAAAGATTACTTACGTACTCTCTGTTCTTCTTCTCATAATTACAGCCGAATAAACTAGCCAGCTGAAAGTTATCCAATTCTTTTCCTCGCTCATCCATGAGACTGGTGGCACATGTACAAATAATAACGCCTCCTTCTGCTACAAATCTCTCCAGTACGGGAACTACATTCCTATTCATACAAGACACATTGGGAAGGATCAGAATACTGAAGTTGTCTATCTTCTCTTGCAGCTCCCATTCCGGAACCACGCCAAACGGATACATTGATTGGGACAAGAAAATCAAGGCTTGTTCCAGGCAGTCTTTGTGAGAAACCTCTCTATCATATAATCTTGAGTTCTCGCTGTACACCACTCCCACATCAGTGATAGGCTCTCTTTCTATTAGCAAATTCTGATATTTTGCAATCTCTCCATAAGCTTCTGCAATCTTCTCGAATTCTACCCTATTTAGACTGCCATCTGGTTTCTGAGATGGACTATACATAAAACATCGACATCCCTGGGATACGATTCGGGCCGTTTCCAGGATAAAGATGGAGGCAGGAGGGGGATCATAAACGGTAGATACTGTGCCCGGCCCGATTTGTGTATATTTATCAAATGCTCGAGCAAAGACTGAGGAAAGATAAGACTCACACCAGGGTTCTGCGAAAACCCAATCAACCAAATCGAGGACGTTCTTTGTGAGAGAGATGTGCCCCCCGTTAATACTTACCGCAATATCAGGGTCAGATTCCTTGGCGGAAAAGATTACCGACTCAATGAAATCGCAACGACAATCGTTCAAGAATTCAAGGAGTTCTCTCCACATCCTTTCTTTTCCTATTTCGTCCATAGGCATAGGAATACCATACTTTTTCTGGAAAAGGCTTTTGCAGGTTCCGCAAAAGCAAAGGGGATTGTCGACCTGGTCAAAGATCAGGCTATCTGGATTGAATCTTTTGACAATCTCTTGGACGTATCGAATAGAATAATCTCTATATCCTGTGTTTCCACACACCCAGTGCCACTTTCTGCCACTGATTCTTTCAATTCTTTGGATCCTTCCTTCCTCATCTCGCAAGGCCCAGTCAGGATAGTTCAAAGCAGCATGGGTATCATAGCCTAAACTATAGTAAGCCATAAATTCAATGTTGTTGTTAGCACAGATTTCAGCCAATTTTCCTACGTAATCCGATTCTATGGCTGGATGTTTACGCCCTACTTTGGTGGGATAGAAAGCACTGCCCCAGTGGTCCTTGCAGTAGACCATTAGTTGATCTATGCATGCCCGTTTGATAGCATCCTCATACTCTTTGTAGTTGAGATTCTTAAAATCTATTACCGGGGGATCGGGAGAGTGATGGTCAATTAAGTAACCTCGATAAGCGTGTCGGTAGCGCTTGCTCATAAGTTTTCTCCTTTTCAAGAATCATTATAGGCTCTGCTATCTCGTCTCTTCTGGGAAAATTAGACAATGTGTCCTTGCGTATTTTAGGAAATGACGGAAAGAGTTTTTTTATCTCTTAAAAGAATACCGAACCTCCACTTACGTTTATGCTCTGACCAGTAATCCAATCTGATTCCGGCGAGACCAAGAATAGAACTACGCTGGCTATATCCTCCACAGTCCCTACTCTGCCCAAAGGATATATTCTTCTGTGATAGTCCTTAACCTTCTCTTTCTGTATGTCAAATACTTTGCAGTACTCTCGACCCATCCGATCCCAAAGAGGAGTGCCCACAAAACCTGGGCAAACAGCGTTGACGTTAATCTTATGCAGAGCAAATTCCAGGGCCAGAGATTGAGTTAGGCCAATGACCCCGAACTTGGAGCTACAATAGGCACTTTGTCCCTTGACTCCTGTTTTGCCAGATTCAGAACTTATATTAATGATTTTACCGCGCTTTTTTTTAATCATTCCAGAAATGAAGTTCTTACAACAGAGAAAAGTCCCTTTAAGATTCACCTCAATTATCCTATCCCAAATCTCTTCTGTGGTTTCCAAGAAGGGGATCGTTCTACAAATACCAGCATTGTTAACCAAAATATCAACGATTCCCAAATTCTCAGAAATAAATCTGGCCATCTTTTCAACTTCATCGCATTTAGTTACATCTGTCTCTACGGCAATACCTTCTCCTCCTTTTGACTCTATTTTAGACAAGGTTTCTTCAGCGCTTTTCAGGTTAACATCGTTAACTACCACTCTAGCTCCCTCTTGTGCCAGCCTTAAGGCAATGCCTCTACCTATTCCCTGCCCTGCGCCAGTGACCAAAGCTATTTTATTTTTCAGTTTCATTTATCGTTGCTCTTGTGTAGATCATGAATACCAATCTCTTATCTGGTAGATAATATCTTTCTCTTGAGGAATCATAATTTCTTCAAGGGGTGGTGAATAGGGAATGGGTGCATTCTCTCCTGCAAGGACTTTGACAGGAGCATCCAGAGAATCGAACACCTCTTCCATAATCTCTTCCATTATGATACTACCTATACCTCCTCTCGAGTATGCCTCATGTACAATCATAAGTCGGTGTGTTTTCTTAACAGAGGAGACTATGGTTTCTTTATCCAAAGGGAGCAGGGTGCGAGGATCGATTACTTCCAAGCTAATTCCCTGCCCTTCCAGCTTTCTAGCAGCAGCAAGGACTTTATTCACCATGAGCGAGGTGGCCACAACAGTTACATCCTCTCCCTCTTTCTTAATATCAGCCTTTCCAAGGGGAATAGTGTAAGTATCTTCCGGCACAGGTCCTTTTTTGGAGAAAAGGAGTTTATGATCAATAAAGATAACCGGGTTATCGTCTCTTATAGCCGTCTTGAAAAGACCCTTTGCATCGTAGGGACAAGAGGGCATGACAACCTTTAGACCCGGAACATGGATGAACCAAGCTTCCAGGCTCTGAGTATGTTGAGCAGCCTCTCCTGTACCTGAGCCACCCTGTGTCCTGATTACCATGGGCAGCTTCACTGCCCCTCCCGTCATATAGCGAAGTTTGGCGGCCTGATTTACTATTTGATCCATAGCAACGGTGGTGAAATCGATGTACATAATCTCAACTACCGGCCTTAAACCTGTAAGGGCTGAGCCGATACCCAGTCCAACAAAGGCAGCTTCTGAGATAGGAGTATCTTTCACCCTTTTCTCGCCAAATTCTTTAAGTAGACCTTTGCTGACATTGTAGGTTCCGCCATGTATTGCCACATCTTCTCCTATGATAAAGACTTTCTCATCCCTTTGCATTTCCTCTCTTAGTGCCTCATTCAAAGCCTGGCTATAGGTTATTTCTCTCATACTAAATAACTCCTAAAAATATTGTAAGATTTATATGAATACCTGTATTTCCTAAGGACAATAAACGTATTCTTTCGCATTGCTCGTATCAGGAAAAGGGCTTTCTTTGGCAAAAGCAACGGCCTCCTTTATCTCTTTTTGAGCTTGTGATGCGATGTCATCTAACTCTTCTCTATTCGTAATATGTTGTTCTAATAGATATTTTCTGAAATTCAGAATGGGGTCTTTCTTTTTCCATTCATCTACCTCTTCTTTACCTCGATAGACTATAGGGTCTCCCACCCAATGTCCTTCAAAGCGATAGGTTTTACATTCAACTAGAGAAGGCCCTTTGCCTTCACGGGCTCTTCTTACGGCTTCCCCGATAACTTCAAAGACACTGAGTACATTCATACCATCAACTATTTCTCCTGGGATGCCGTAGGAGACGGCTCTATCTGCAACGTTCTTTATGGAAAGGCTACGGGAGGCAGACACGGTAATAGCATAGAGGTTGTTCTCACAAACGAAAACAACCGGAAGTTTCCAGAGTGCCGCTAGATTCAAAGATTCATGAAAAGAACCCTGGTTACTAGCTCCGTCCCCAAAGAAACTTAAGGTTACTTGGCCAGTATCTCTATAGTAGGAGGAAAAGCCTGCCCCAATAGCTATAGGAATACCTCCCCCCACAATACCCGAGGAAGCCAGAAGATTAACTTTTTGATCTACCAAATGCATAGAACCTCCTCTGCCTTTACAGCAACCAGTCTCTCTTCCTAGAAGTTCTGCCATCATCTTCTTCAAGTCACCCTTTTTGGCTATATAGTGACCGTGACCTCTGTGGGTGCTCACTACATAATCTTCTTTCTTCAAAGCAGAGCAGGCTCCCGTAGCTACTGCTTCCTCACCAATATAGAGGTGCAAAGGCCCTTTTATGAATCCTTCCGTGTACAATTTCTTTATTGTCTGTTCAAAGAATCTAATCTTGTGCATTCTCAGAAGCATATCTATTAGCTCCTGATTTGTTAAGGTACTCACGACTGTACTCCTTATACTTCTGCACGTTCCAACTAAATGTATCTAATTCTTAAATTCAGTATCCAACCGATCGGCTCTTAAAAGCTTTCCTCGAGTACACTTACCAGATTCTTTCGGCTGATTTGAGTGGGATGCCTGCCCAGGTCCACACGCATATATTCCAGAGTATCCTGAGCCAATCTGTCGATATCTCTCTTTCTCACCCCGAAGTCGGACAGACTCTTATCAATACCGATAGTCTGCAGAAGTTCATTCAAACCCTTAACCGCTCGCATCGCCTTCTCTCTAGTTGGAGGAGGAGTAATCTTCTCTCCTAGCTTCTGAGCAATACGTGTATATCTTTCGACCGCTCGTTTATCCCCATTCTCAATAGTAAATCTCCAGATAGCAGAACTCACAAGAGCTGTGGCCAGCCCATGAGGAAAGTCGTAGTGACCACCCAAGATTTGGGACAGAGCGTGACCCATAGTGGTCCCAGCAAGGGTTATTGCCAGGCCAGCCATTGTATCTGCAAGAGCCATACAGGACCTTGCTTTCATATTCCCCCCGTTTCTGCATACTTCAGGAAGATTGTCTTTGACCAGCTCCATGGCCTTCAAGGAGTAGATGTCTGCGATGGGATGGTCTCCTCTCCCGGTGAAGGACTCCGTGGCATGGGCAAGAACATCAAATCCTGTGTTTGCAGTAAGGTCGGCAGACATCTTACTGGGCAAGCGTACGTCCACAATAGAACCTTTTGGAAAAATATACTTGCTGTAGAATCCTACCTTCTGCTCTGTTCGGGAGTTGGTAATTACCGCGTAGGGAGTTACATGGCTCCCCGAACCAGAGGTAGAGGTTGCTACAACGAGGGGAAGCGTTCGAGAAGTAATCCGGCATGCCTTCTGCTCACCCACACCTACATAATCCCAGATAGTAGAATCAGAGTTTGAAAAATGAGCTGCCCCCACGGCGATTGCCTTTCCGGTATCTATAGCCGAGCCTCCGCCCAAAGCCACAATAACGTCGCAGCTCTTCTCTTGAGCCATTTTTGCTCCTTCATCTACTATCTGCACCGTAGGATTAGGCTGGACCTTATTGTAATGTACCCAGGAAAGCCCCTCACTTTCTAAGCAGTCTATTGCCTCCTGTAGAAAACCTAATTCTTGCATGCTTTTTCTTCCTGTAACGAGCAACGCTCTTTTCCCCCAACGTTTGCCCTCCTGACCTATTTTCTGCAGGGTATTCTTTCCAAAAAAGAGATTGCATTCTGGCAATTGATGCTGAAATTCTGAAATAGACATCCTTACCTCCTTGCGGGCTAGTGCTCCCTAGGTTAAAGCTTTACTCAGAAATAGCTTCTAAATCAGCTTAGATTACTATTCCCTGATAAACGAAACCTCCATCCATGCCAAGGAGAGAAAAGAAAATCATCCTGATTAGTTCCTGAAAGCACTTTGGCATACCGCTCAGCGTCCTTACCCCCAGGGCTTAAGAATGATCTTGGCACAATTGTGAGAAACGGACATCTCAAACGCGTCCTGAATCCTGCTCAAAGGAAAGATATGGCTTATCAGTCGATCGATCAGTGGCCAGTGCTGAATGACCTTCATAGCCTTAGGAAAATGGGACAAATTGTAATGCCACGAGCCGTACAGTGTAAGGCCCTTTTGAATCATATCTGGGCTGATCCTGAGCGGTGTCTCTTCCCAGCATTCACCAATAAATGCTATCTGACCTTTGCAGCGCACAGCCTCAATACAAAGCCTGTGAGCTGCTACAGTGCCGGAGCAGTCTACTGCTTTATCTACTCCAATCCCAGCGGTAAGAGCCTTGATCTGCTCAACACAATCATCGCTTCCCGGATCGATCACAACCTCCGCACCCAATTCCTTGGCTCGCTGTACTCGCCAGGGATGGGATTCCACAACGATGACCCTTGCCCCACGAAAGCGTACGTTGGCTACACCACCTAGTCCCACAGGTCCGGCACCTGTAATAAGGATGGTGTCAAATGGACCTACATCCATGAGCTCGAATGCCCCCAATGTCGGTCCAAGGGTACAAATAGCCAAAGAGGCATGTTCATAGGAGACAGCATCAGGTATAGGAGTTAAAAGCCAGGAGGGCTTGAGGAGATACTGGGTCATTGTAGCACTTCCCTCAAGGGTACCGATGAACTTAGCAAAATCATACTTCTTCTCACAGTAAGCATATTCTCCGGCAATACACAATGGACACCTTCCGCACGGATACCCTGGCATCACCACCACTCGGTCACCTTCTTTCGCCCGTCCTGGTTGAGCAACTGCTACTACCTCTCCTGCTGCCTCATGTCCAAGATAATCAGTCTTTTGCCCAGTCAAGAATTTCTTGTATTCCGTGCACATCGGGGCGGCGTGTACCTTGACCACGACCCAGTCCTCCTTTGGTCGCAGGCCTGGAACCTCTACCAAGCCTGCTCTGCGCTCACCAATAATCACTGCCTTCTTCATCATTCCTATTTTCATCCTCTTTCTCTATGGTCCATCTTTCTTCTTCGAGGACTATTTCAAAATCCGTCTATGGACAAATCAAGCTACACTTATTCCAACGCCTTAGCCAGCCTCAAAAAAATTTCCTCGGGAGGATCAAAGGGAATGTCGATTACCTTGCGTAAGACAGAACTAGCATAAAGGCCAAGAACTACATTCCACTGATGTAGCGCACGCTCAAGATTGGTCCCGACTGGCTTTGAATCATCCTCAAGCCAGTCAAACATTGCATTGGTCAAGCCAACCTGGGCAATATAATTTCCTTCCTCCCATTCCTTTACATTAGCAATCTTACCCGCCTCAACGCCGTCGCAAGATACAATTTCCCACTTACCTAACTCCTCGTACAGAGTACGACCGCGTTCAGTATACGCCGCTATCCGAATATGCTTATAAGTGGCCGGATCATCAATCGTTCTCGGTGCCACATAGCCAGTGCTCCACATCCCATACACGCCATTTGCAAATAGGAGTTGACCGACTGTCATCTCAGGAGCGGGGTGAACCGTCTTCATTTCTTTACCACCACTTGCCGCCCCAAATACACGCACCACACGTGTATCCTGGTTTAGAGACATTGCGTAGTCGAGGATGTGGGTTCCCTGTTGAGAAATGTTCATGCCGGCGGAAAAATCGAGAAACAACACCTTGCCAAGTTTTCCCGAATTAAGCGCCTCACGACAGCGCATTAGGTTTGGATGCCAGCGAATCTGATGGCTAACAGCAAACTTAGTCTTGGTCTCAGTTTCAAGCTCACAAAGCTTCTTCCAATCGCTCACCTCGCAGGCAATGGGCTTTTCAACGATACATGCTGGAACACCAATATCGCTTATCCCCTCCATAAGCTCAACTCGCATATTTGATGGCGTTACCACATGAACCAGATCCGGTTTCTCCTTCTTGATCATTTCGATGGCATCGACATATGGCCTAATGTTAAGTTTGTTAGCACAACTTTGGCTCCGCTCAGCGTCCAGATCACAGCAAGCAACAAGTTTGCCGCGCGAGATCAGCTTGTATGCTCTTGCATGCCAGCGGGACCTTGACCCACAACCCACAATTACTGAACGATACACTCTTTTGGGATACATATCAACCCTTCTTGAAGGTTTTGGTTACTCGTTCTCGGGAGGTCATTTCGGGTTTTTCTTCTCACAAACGTGGCACCCAGTCAAGACTCTCGGCCTGAAAGGTGCTACCCCTTGACAGATCCCAATGTCATCCCCTTGACAATATGCCTTTGGAATAGAAAGTAGATCAGTATAGTAGGAATACTGGCGATAGCTATGGCGGCGAACATATAGTTCCATTGAGTTGTGAACGAACCTCTGAACAGACCCACCCCGGCCGGCAACGTTTTCATCCTGTTGGAGGAAAGGATTATATTAGCCAGAATAAACTCATTCCATAGACCGGGGAAAACCACTACTACCAACGTAGCAAGGATAGTCTTGGAACTCGGAATAATCACCCTCAGGAAGACACCAAAGTCTGAGCAGCCGTCTACCTTCGCTGCGTCCTCTATCTCCCGTGGATAGCTGGCAAAGTAGGCTCGGCTAAGAATGGTGGCAAAGGGTACAGAAAACGCTACATAAGGGAAAATAAGACCAGGATACGTCTCCGTTAGACCCATTGCCTTAAGCATTATATACAGGGGCACAAGAAGTGTGGCAATGGGAATACACATTGTTCCAAGGAGAATGGTAATGACCACGTTATTCAGCACAAATCTATATCGGGCCAGAGCATAGCCCGCTGGATAGGCAAGAAGGAGAACTATGATGAGTGAAAAGGAAGAGACAATGATGCTATTCTTCATATATCGACCAATGGCGATGTTTCCCCAGCTACCCGTCCAAACGGTCACCCAATTACTGAATTGAGGATTCTGCGGAAGCGCCAGCACATTTCTCATTATCTCCTTGTTAGTTTTAAGAGAACTGTAGTACATCCAAACCAATGGATATATTTGCGCAATAGCCCACCCCAGACAAAACAAGAACAATAGAGACCACACTATTCTTGATCTCAATCTGTTCCCCTCCTTTCTTTCTTATGCTGGCTTTATCTTCTTATTTCCCTCAACGAACCAAATCGATTGGGATCCGCCAGAGAAATCAATATTCATATGTCTTTGGTGCTCCAAAAAACTTTAGATATACGATAGTTATCAGCATGACGAATATTGAAAATACAACCGATATGGTACTGGCGTAGCCCATTCTAAAGGACAAAAAGGCTGTTTGAAAAAGGTAAGTGGAAACAACTTCTGAACTGTAGCCCGG
>SDBS01007831.1_pt1 | contig 10354 bp, 6 predicted proteins | sample 2277091 | NCBI WGS metagenome assembly SDBS01 (sample SAMN10404972, study PRJNA504765) | marine sediment metagenome | isolation source: marine sediment core GS10_PC15, 163 cmbsf | place: Arctic Ocean: Southern Knipovich Ridge | collected 2010 | reverse complement strand
GCAACTGGCCTAAGATTCGCAAGTCGCTGGAATTCCTTATCAAGGAGGACGCCAACGCGGACGGTATACTCGAGGGCAGGCAGCACAACACATTTGATATCGATTTTTACGGCGCCAATCCCATGATCGGCTCGCTCTACTTAGGCGCGTTGCGGGCTGGCGAGGAGATGGCCAACGAGGTCGACGACAAGGACTTCGCCGCAAGATGTCGCAGGATATTCGAGAACGGCCTGAAATATACCGAGAAGAATCTTTTCAACGGCGAGTATTTCATCCAGACGGTCGACCACAAGAAGCACCCGGACGCTCAGTACGGCGACGGCTGCCTCTCGGACCAGGTCTTCGGTCAGGGCTGGGCCTTTCAGACGGGATTGGGCTATGTGTATCCGGAGGAGATGACGAAGTCGGCGCTCAAGGCGATATGGAAATACAACTGGGCGCCGGATGTGGGACCGCAGAATGCAGCGCATAAGCCGGAGCGATGGTTTGCCCGACCCGGCGAGGCTGGGCTGTTTACCTGCACCTGGCCAAAGAGCAAACACATGGGGCCAAAGAGCGTGCGATACCGCGACGAGATATGGACGGGCATCGAGTACCAGGTCGCCGGACACATGGCGTGGGAAGGCATGGTTACCGAAGCCCTTGCGATTTGCAGGGGCATTCATGAGCGGTACCATCCGTCGAAACATAATCCGTTCAACGAGATCGAATGCGGAGACCACTACGCCCGCGGCATGGCAAGCTGGGGTGTGCTGTTGGGGCTGTGCGGCTATGTGTATCACGGACCAAAAGCTTATTTCGGATTTGCACCGCGAATCACACCGGAGAATTTCAAGGCGGCCTTTACCGCGGCACAGGGCTGGGGAACGATTGCACAGAAGCGAAAACGTCGGACGCAAACCAACACAATTGAAGTCAAGTGGGGTCAACTCCAGGTCAGGGCGCTGATTTTCGAACTGGCCCAAGGAGCAACCATGAAAACCGCAACCGCCGCCCTTGCAGGCAAAAAAATCTCCGTCGTCTCAGAGCAGCAGGGAAAGAGAGTCGTAATTGCACTCGGCGAGAAAGTCGCAATAAAGGCCGGACAAACCATGGAGATAACTATGACATGCTGACGGGCCCGCAAGGCCGCTTCTGTATGTGCGTAATTTGAAGTTTTCGCAAAGGTTTTGACCACGCAGGCGGGATTGGGTATAATCGCCCCGTCTTGTGAGGACTTATACGGATTGTGAAGAAATCGCATGCCTTTATGCGTGGGTAAAACCTTTTTTTACAATAACTTATAAACCCGGCAACGCGTGAGGAATGAATACCATTGGTATTATGATCGATATGATAGTGGACAATATGATTCCTGCAATGCTGCTCGGTCCGCAGGAGGTACTGGTTATTGTTGTGATAACGATCATCGTAATGATTATTGTCTTGCGAGGTCGCGGCAGGGGAAGATAGTGCGCCAGATTCGCCATCTGCGATGAACTTTTTCTTGCCAGGGGCAAAATTGGGCTTATTTTCCAGGATGCATTGTTCCAAACTACTTGACAGGGGTGCTGGCTTCGATTATACTATATTTCGTTGCGAGTGCAGATAAGCGGTTTCGCTGTTGCACCATCCGCGGTAAGGTGCATGACGGCACGTCGCAACAGGGAGACTGGCCCACAATCAGATATCGGATAGATCGCCAGTCTCCCTTTTTTTGCGCGCACTTCAACCTCACTCAGTCGTTGACCTTGTTGTCAAATCCTCTGCACCGTCCTGCAACCCGGCAATATGTACTCAAAAACGTGTTGGATTCTCCCGACACCTTCGATTATCATGTTGTTCGGCATATGCGGCAGGCCTGCATAATAAGGTGTGATGCCGCAATTGGCGGTTACGAATCGGAGCAAGGCATGCAGAATCTAAATTACATTGATTACACTGTCATAGCCGTCTACTTCTGTTTCCTTGTCGCCCTTGGGCTTTACCTCAAAAAAAGGGCGACGGCAAGTCTCGAAGATTATTTCTTAGGCGGCAGAAAGCTCCCCTGGTGGGCGCTGGGCATATCGGGCATGGCGTCGTTTCTCGATATCACCGGCACAATGATAATCGTGTCATTCCTTTTCATGTTGGGACCGCGAGGATTGTTTGTCGAGTTCCGAGGAGGAGCGGTCCTGGTCCTGGCCATTTTCATGCTCTGGTCGGGCAAATGGCACCGACGCTCCGGCTGCATGACAGGCGCCGAATGGATGGAGTTTCGATTCGGAACGGGATTCGGCGGTCACTTCGCCAGAATAACAAGAGCGCTCGCCGAAGTGGTCTTCACGGTCGGAATGTTGGCGTATCTTGTCAAGGGCGTGGGGCTGTTCTTGTCGATGTTCATTCCGTTTTCGCCCTTTTACTGCTCGCTGATTATGATAGCGGTGGCGACGATATACACGATGGTGTCCGGATTCTACGGCGTGGTCTTCACGGACATGTTCCAGTCGGTGATAATCCTGATCGCGGTCATATCGATCTCCGTAATTGCAGTCGGACAGATCACAGACCACGGGGACCTGGCAAGCCTCGCAACTGAAGTCACCGGGCAAAGCGACTGGACAAGTTCAAGACTGCCGTACAAAGTTGAAATGCCGAAAGGCTATGAGCAATACAATTTCCTTTCTCTGCTGGCATTGATGTACCTGCTGCGCAACGTCTTTTTCGGGATGGCCGACGGAGATGACCCAAAATACTTCGGGGCAAGAAGCGACGCCGAATGCGGCAAACTGAGCTTTCTGTGGACGTGGCTGATGATGTTCCGTTGGCCGATGATGATGGGTTTTGCAGTACTCGGCATATTCCTTGTCAAAGACTGGTTCCCCGATCAGGGCGTTCTCACCCAGGCGGCGGACCTGATAAAAAACACTCTGGCTCTAACCGAGGATGACCGGTCACGATGGGGCGACATAATCGCAGGAATTGTCAACCATCCCGAACAGTATTCACAGGACATGATCAACAAGTTGCAAGCGATGTTCGGCGATAACCTGTCGATGAAACTGCAACTGGTCGGATTCGAGGGAACCGTCAATCCCGAGCGGATACTGCCTGCCGTGATACTGGATCGAATCCCAATGGGGCTTCGCGGAATGCTCCTGGTAGCACTGATAGCCGCATCAATGTCGACATTCGATTCGACCGTAAACAAGACGGCGGGATTCTTCACACGCGACCTCTATCAAAAGTATATACGGCCCAAAGCATCCAACCGCGAACTCATCTACGCAAGCTGGGTCTTCTGTATTGCGGTGGTGGCGCTGGGCTTCTGGATGGGATACAAGGCGAAGAATATAAACGATATATGGGGGTGGATCATCATGGGATTAGGGGGAGGGATGCTGGTGCCCCGCTTCTTGCGACTGTACTGGTGGCGATTCAACGGCGGCGGGTTTGCCGTGGGAATGACGGTGGGGGTAATAGGCGCCGTTTTGCTGCGGCTGATTTTCAAGGACTCAATAGGCGAACTGCAACAGTTCGGGATTATGTTAGCGATCGGTTTGACCGGCGCGATTGCGGGGACGTATCTTACGCCTCCTTGCGACCGGGAAGTCCTGGAGAAGTTCTACAGGAAAACGCGCCCCTTCGGCTTCTGGGGCAAGCTGAAAGATACGCTGCCCGCCGATGTCAGGGTAAAAATGGAACGGGAGCACAGAAACGATCTGTTGGCTGTTCCATTTGCCTTAGGCTGGCAGATTACGCTGTTCATGCTTCCGATGCAGTTGATACTGCAATCGTACAAAGCCTTTGCGGTAACACTTCCGATCTTCCTGGTCTGCCTGCTGGGCATTTATATCTTCTGGTATCGAAATCTGTCCGAACTGTCCACCGATTCACATGAGGCTTAACAATGTCGAACAAAAAAAAGACGATTCATCTGTTGTGCAACGCTCACCTCGATCCGGTTTGGCTTTGGGAGTGGCAGGAAGGCGCCGCCGAAGCGATATCGACATTTCGTACGGCCGCGGAGCTTTGCGAAAGCGACGATGCGTTTGTATTCAACCATAACGAAGTTACGCTTTATAAATGGGTGCAGGAATACGAGCCCGCGCTTTTTGAGCGGATACGCAGGCTTGTAAGCGCCGGCAAATGGAATATTATGGGCGGATGGTATCTTCAGCCGGACTGCAACATGCCGAGCGGCGAGTCGTTTGTGCGGCAGATACTCCTGGGCAAAAACTGGTTTAAGGAGCATTTCGGCGTTGACGTGACAACGGCGATCAACTTCGATCCGTTCGGCCATACTCAGGGGCTGGTTCAGATACTCGCAAAGTCCGGCTTCGATTCGTATCTGTTCGGCAGACCCGAACAGAACGACTGCCCCCTGCCCGCCGACGAATTTGTATGGGTAGGTTTCGACGGCTCGGAAGTGATGGCAACGCGCTTTTGCGGCTGGTACAATTCCAATCTTGGCAAAGCACGCGAAAAGATCGAGAAATGGATAAAGGATTTCGGCGATAAGCAGCATTGTCTGGTTCTGTGGGGCGTGGGCAATCACGGCGGCGGACCTTCGAAGAAGGACCTGAGAGACATCAACCGCCTCATAGCCGCCCATAAAGAGCATACTATAGCCCACTCGACACCGCAGGCGTTCTTCAAGCAACTCAGCAAAACGAAAGATCAACTGCCCCGACACAAGAAGGACATTAATCCGTGGGCAATCGGTTGTTACACCTCTCAGATTCGAATCAAGCAAAAGCAGCGGCTGCTGGAAAACGAAATCTACTCTACCGAGAAGATGTGTACCGCTGCGTCAGTTGCCAAACTCATGAAATACCCCAAAGACCAAATCCGCGAAGCATTGCAGGATTTGATGGTGGGCCAGTTCCATGACATTCTGCCCGGTTCCTCGATTCAGCCGGTCGAAGAGGCGTCGCTGCGTATGCTCGACCACGGGCTCGAGATTATCTCGCGCATCAAGGCCCGCGCGTTCTTTGCCCTCAGCAGCGGCCAACCTAAGGCAAACGCCGAACAGATTCCGATTATGGTCTACAATCCGCACCCTTTTGCCGTCAAACAGATTGTCGAATGTGAGTTCAACCTGCCCGATTTCGGCGGACTCGACGATTATACAGCCGTGAATATTCGTTACAAAGGCAGCCAACTGCCCTGCCAGGTCGAGCAGGAACTCAGCAATCTGCCCATCGACTGGCGAAAGCGGGTCGTATTCGCCGCACAACTCGAGCCGGGCCGAATGAACCGATTCGACTGCACCATCGAACCGCTTGACACCAAACCCACACCAAAGCTAAAGGCGCGAAACGGCAAGATCACTTTCAAAAACAAAGACCTTCGAGTCGTCATCAACACACGAACCGGCCTCATCGATAGGTATCGCATCAAGGGTGTTGATTTCGTGAGCAAGCCGGCGTTTCAGCCGCTAATCATAGCCGATGATGCCGACCCATGGGGCATGTTGAGCAACAGTCGTCGGCGGGTGGCGGGCAGATTCCGCCTGATGAGCAAGGCCGCGGGCAGCCGTTTCAGCGGATTAGGCGATTGCATAATCGATTCCGTTCGAATCATTGAAGACGGACCCGTGCGAAGTGTGGTCGAGGCTGTTTTTTCGTACGGCGATTCGTTTATTTGTCAGCGTTACAAGCTTCCGAAATCGGGCACGGAAATTGAAGTGGAAACGCGCGTACACTGGAATGAAAAGGACCGAATGCTAAAGCTGTCCGTTCCGGTCGCCGGCAATAAACACCGTTACCTCGGCCAGACAGCATACGGCGTGGCGCAATTGCCGGATGACGGCACCGAGGCCGTAGCCCAGAAATGGGTCGGCGTCGTTGACCGGGACAAGAAGACAATGCTTACGTGCATCAACGACGGCACATACGGATCCGATTTCCGCGACGGCGAATTGAGGCTTACGCTGCTCCGGTCGCCGGCTTACTCGTGTCATCCGTTCGAAAAACGCATCATCATGGCATCGGATCGCTACACGCCGCGGAGCGATCAGGGCGAAAGGCTGTTTCGATTCTGGTTCAACGGCGGCAACACCGCCCAACGGCGAAAGCATATCGATCGCGAGGCCCTGGTTAAAAATGAAACGCCCTTCGCCCTGTCGTTCTACCCCCCGGGAGCGGGCAAAAAGCCTAAGCCCCTTGCGGTCCTGACCGACGACGTGGTTCAGATCACCGCAATCAAGAAAGCTGAAAAAGGCAACGACATAATCATCCGACTTTTCGAGCCAACCGGCAGAAAACGCAAAACAGTGCTTGTGCTCCCGTTGCTTTCGAAAAAGTTAAAGATTGAACTGGGAGCCTTTGAGATAAAAACACTAAGAGTCAAGCCCTCAACCGGCAAAATCACTGAAGCCAACCTGCTGGAACATCCAGTCGCCGGACGGGCTAAATGAAGTACGAAACAACCATCCATATTGCCGCCCCGACGGCGAGAACCGTTACGGCGATATTGAACATTTTCTGCGGTATGTACTTGACTAACACTATCCCGCAGACAGCGCCAACAAAGACTAACGGAAAAAGGCAGGCATCGAGCTTGAGCGATTCGGCGGTGATCATATTGAGCTTCGATTGAAACGGAACCTTTAGCCAGTTCACTATGAAGAAGAACCATGCCGTTGTCCCGACAAACTCGATTTTGCCCAATCCGACAGCTAACAGATAAACAATCATAATCGGTCCCGCCGCATTGGCCATCATCGTGGTATACCCGGCGAGAAATCCGAAGACGACGGCGAATATCCATTGCCTGACGACGCTGTTGTGGTCGTACTGCAGATATGACGATTTGCGGTAATTGTTCCATGTACTGACAGCCAACAATGTCAGGACGATCACGCCGATAATGGCTTTGAGTTGTCGATCATTAATCTTTTCGAGCGTCTGCGCGGCAACGACAATGCCTATGAAAGTAAAGCCCAAAAGCCGAAAAATATGCCGCCATTGTGCCTTGCGGTGATACCAGGCGGCGGCAAAGATATCCGCAAATATCAAAAGCGGCAGGACAAGACCGACAGACGCCTTTGCAGGCACGACAAAAGCCGCAATCAGCACCACGACAATTCCCACGCCGGGCAGACCGGTCTTCGACACACCCACCAGGAACGCGCACAAGCCTAATAAGCCCCATTGCCAAGAGGCGAATTCAAGCAAACCAAAGTCATACATACCTGCAATCCTCTCTTACCACAGCCGATGAGGCGATGTCATCGCGCCGCCAACCCAAAGGGGCGTATCGTACAGAATTCACTAAATAAAACAACGATTTTTTTATTGCAATTCCGGATCACAACCGCTACACTGGTAATGTCAGATCGTCATCGGCGCCTGTCGTTACCGCCGAATATCGAAAGAGAACGTTTCACGTATGCAGAGGTCGCTCAAGGGAGTTGCTTATGAGCAAACACAGGGCTTTTACACTCATCGAGTTATTGGTGGTCATCGCAATCATCGCCCTTCTGCTGGCAATTCTCACGCCGGCGTTGAGCAAGATCAAGAACCAGGCAAGGAAATTAATCTGCCTCAGCAATCTGCGCCAGATCGGCACCGGCGCACTTGTTTACGCCGAAGAACACAATGCGTATCTTCCTCGAAACACCGGCGGCAGCACACCCTGGATCATAGCGTTCATGCCCTATCTCGGCGGTGATAACGCAACAAGGACGGATTACCGGGAAATCAAAATATACAGTTGCCCGAGTTTTCCAACAAAGGGGACCGGCGCTAACGACGCAAGCGGAGTCCCTGTCCCCAACAAGGAACAAACCGTTGACTACGTGCTCAATTCATGGCTGAACGATACTAACGAGTTCATAGGCCTTACGAAGCTGTCGGAATTTCGTCATCCGCATTCGACGATCTATATGGCCGACAACGAGGACGGCCCTTGGCGCGACATCGTCAGAGACGTGCAGATTATTCAGAATATCGGAGGTTTCGATGTGTGGGAGCCGCCTCATCTGCCGACCGGACCTGATGGCAGTCGCCGAGTTGCCCAGAGGAGGCATAACCGCAAGAAAAGGGACCCAATAAATGACCCGTCCCTGGAAGGTTTAGGTTGTAACAACATGTTCCTCGACGGTCACTCCGAGTGGGTAGCCGCAGAGGATAACCTCCCCAGACTGTGGCGGCCGTTCTGAGGGACGCCTTTAACCGGTGGCTCTCCGTACGGTGGGGTTCACCCCACCAATGAATCTCAACCGGTGGCTCTCCGTAGGGTGGGGTTCACCCCACCAATGAATCTTAACCGGTGGCTCTCCGTAGGGTGGGGTTCACCCCACCAATGAATCTTAACCGGTGGCTGTCTTCCAGCTTTCACACAAATCTTCCAGCAGCGCTATCGCTTCACGCAGCATCTGCGGGTTATGTTCCGTATTCGCCCTCGTCAGATGCTTACTGAGAAAGTTATATACGCGGTGGAGGTTTGTCACGACGTTTGAACCTCCCTCGATATCCAGGGACGAGTTAAGCTCCATGACAATATCCTGAGCGCTCTTGACATTGGAGCTGGCCGCCGGAAGATCATCGTCGTCCAGATCACGTATCGCCTGATTGAGATACGTAATAGCCTTATCATACAGTATGATAATTATCTTGTCAGTATGTATACTCAGTCCCGCCATCGGCGAACCTTTTCCAAAAACGGTCTCTCGTATAAATTATACAATACAATTTGCTCGATGAAAGTGCCGATAATACTACTGATAAACGGGCCGTTGTCGCCGCCGCCAAAAGCTGCGCAAACAGCGCGGTTTCTCGGTCCCGACCGCCGGTGCCCGGATTAAAGAAATGTGAACGGTTGTGCCGATTATAATGTCTGGCCTCGTGCCGCTAACTGCCCGCGTCTTTCGCAATGGCAAGTAGAATCAACGCCTTGGGCGCTGATAAACAAATGCATACAAAATAAGCGGAAGCGTGGGCGGTTTTTTGCGCCCTCATCGACCACACCCCACGCACTATCCATCGGATTCGCCGAATCTTAAACCCCAACCGCGTCATATTTTTTCTTGAATGGCATGCGCTTTTAGTGTATCATTTGTCGTCAGGTAGTTATTTACAGGAGGAAGTTCCGGCACAATGTAGGGCGGGGCTTGCCCCGCCGTTGCCGGCAGGCTATGTGCGGTTAGCGGTGCGCTAATCCGCCGCAGGCGGACACCCTGCTGCAGATAAGGACAAGAGACCGAGCTTTCACGAAGGGAGATAGAGCAATGGCGCACATTACAAGAAGGCGTTTTTTGTCCCAATCCGGCAAAACTATGGCAGCAGGCGCGATTGGCGGCTTGGCGGCTGTAGCACTGAAACCAGCCCGTGTCCTCGGCGCCGCCGAGCGAGTCAATATCGGCTGGATCGGGTGCGGCGGACGCGGCAGCATAGTCGCCCGCGGATTAATAGAACGCGGCGCCAACGTCAGTTGGGTGTGCGACATACACCCCGACCGCCTGCAAAAAGGCGCCCAACTGATAAATGAAATCCAGGGGCGACAGCCGAAAAAGGCCCGCGATATGCGGCAGTTGTTCGACGCCAAAGATGTCGATGCCGTGCTGATCGCAACACCCGACCACTGGCACGGGCCCGCGAGTGTCTTTGCCTGTCAGGCGGGCAAAGATGTTTACGTTGAAAAGCCCCACGCGCATAACATCTGGGAAAGCCGCAAAATGGTCGAAGCCGCCCGCAAGTATAATCGTATCCTCCAGGTCGGCACCCAAAACAGAAGCGCACCCTACAACATGGCAGCAAGGGAATATATCAAGAGCGGCAAATTAGGCGCTGTTCCACTGGTCAAAGTGTATAACCTCAAACCGGGTGGGGCATTCCATCTCGGCGATTCGCCAAAAGCACCGGCTGGGTTCGACTGGGATACATGGCTCGGACCCGCCGCGGTCCGCCCGTATCACAAGACCATCTTCGGCGGAGGGTGGCATCACTTCTGGGACTACAGCGGCGGCGACCTTGCCGACGACGGAATCCACCAGCTCGATCTTGCGATGATGCTCATGGGCGACGTCGGTGCGCCAAACGGCGTATCGTGCAGCGGCGGCAGACTCGTGCACAAAGGCGACGACTCCCAAGTGCCCGACCTCCAGATTGTCTCGTTCCAGTTCGATGATTTCGTGATGACGTTCGAGCATTCTCACTATCCGCGATATATGCGAAAGACAACGGGCACCATCCGGCGAAACGACGAATTTCCCTACTGGACACAGAACGCCACGCGGATCGAACTCTACGGCTCGCAGCTTATGATGACCGTCGGCAGGCACGGAGGCAGCTGGCAGGTCGTTACATCCGGCGGCAAGGTCGTCGACCAGATGTACGGACGATTCCCCGATGAGCCGCACCAGAAGAACTTTATCGAATCCGTCAAGAGC